>Ga0224512_10003293_pt1 | contig 14294 bp, 14 predicted proteins | sample SF_May12_sed_USG_4_FD_169103 | JGI IMG/M metagenome (GOLD analysis project Ga0224512, IMG submission 169103) | Sediment microbial communities from San Francisco Bay, California, United States - SF_May12_sed_USGS_13 | ecosystem: Environmental > Aquatic > Marine > Sediment | place: USA...
CATCGGCGCGTAACCGGCAGCGATGGGGGCCAATTCGCTCCAGCATAATTCCGGGGCGGCGTAGGACGAAACCACTGACCGACTTAATTCGGTCAGCGGTTTGTACGTTTCAGCATCTAGATTTTAATTATCACACCTCAGCCGATCGCGCTGGCATCGTACGCCTGTTAACGACCGCGCAATTGGTGCGAAGCTATCCAACGCCAGATCGGCCCTCGTTAGTTATCCGTGCTGGCTCGACTATCGGCCGCTACAGGAATTCACGTATTATGACCATATATACGTCGTAATGGACACGAAACACTCCCGCAAACCGGCAGCGGTAGTGACCACCAAATGGATTAACTCGGCAGGCAATAAAACCAAACAAACTGAGATGCAGGATTTAGGAGCGACGGACCGTTTTGTCGCCTGGGACGGCATCTGGTTCAGCGATTCCCGCGAAGGTATGTTGACACGTATTTTCGAATCGGAATCCGCATTCCGTGACGCAATCGGCACCTGGCGACTCTACATTTATAGCGGCAAACGAAAACTTGCCGAGCTTCCGTTCGCGGTACTCTGCTAGTTCCAATTGGCCGAGTCAGTAATGAAACAGTCGCGACCATGTGGTGGCGTGAGCCTACACCTTAAGTCACCACATATGGCGTGACGCTACCCTGGTGGATGACAACTACTGGGCAAGGTTATCGTAAATATGCTGCTAATATCCGGCGCACTCGACAAATGGATCTCGCCACCGTGCGCTCGGGCAACGGCACGGGCAAAACTAAGACCTAAGCCGCACCCTTCCTTTGAGCGGCTTTGGTCGCAACGGAAAAATCGCTCAAAAACTCGATGACGATCGGGTGCCGGAATCCCGATGCCGGTATCCGTGACAGCGATCTCGATCTGCTTCGAATTGTGTGCGAGATCCACACTGACCTTGCCACGCGCCGGCGTATATTTCAAAGCGTTGTCCAACAAATTTGCTAGCATCCGTTGTAAATTTTGCCGGTCACCTTGCAGTCGGCAATCGGGTTCAATTTTCGTCGACATTTGCACGCATTTCTCATCCGCTACCGGCTCGAATAACTCACAGGCGTCCGCGGTGAGTTTTGAGATATCGACTTCCCGCATAATAGTGCGTCCAACGCCCGCTTCCGCTTCGGCGACGTCTAAGATAACGTTGATCAACTGCATCAATCGATCGCATTCCTCAAGCGTGTTTGCCGCAGCGGCCTGGAACTCTTCGGTCGATGCCGGCGCCGAAAGCGTGCTTTCCAAAATCGCACGAATTCGCGTTAATGGGCTGCGCAAATCGTGGGCGATGTTGTCAATCATCTCCCGCATCTCGGAAATCAATGTACGAATTCGCTCGGCCATTGCATTAAACGTATCGGCGAGTTTTTGAATTTCTGCGTCCTGCGCCTTGATCGATACGCGGCGATCCAGTGCACCGCGCTCTATATCGATCGCCGCCCGGGTTACTTCTTCCACGCCTTGCACTGCCCTCCTCGCCATTACCCATCCCACGGCAGATGCCAGTGGTATTACCAACATAAACATCAGCGCAAATATCGCCAACAGCAGCTCCATAAATTCTTCTTTCTGCTCCATCGACTCGCCAATGTGGAGAATCGTGTCGGGACCGATAACACCGTATATCGTTCGTGTTTCGAAATCCTGGCTTGAAAATTTTGTGGTTCGCAACTCTGACACGGAATCCTCATCGACAAGGCGCTGCACGAGTGTGCGATTAGTCGCTAGCCCCGTCCAATGCGATAGGTCGGACGCATATGTTTGTCCGCCTTCGCGGTCCAACAGCCTTAGAAAAACACTGCTGTCGTTACCGGACGCTACCTCACGTTCAATTTCATCAATTACCCGCTGTGTCCCGCCTGCCTCGAAGAGAATCCGAAATTCCGCAATGTCCTCTCGCAAATCGTCATCCATGCGTCCGTTCAATATGGAGTTAGTGGACAGATATAGCGCTAACAATGCGCACAGCAAGAAACCCACAAAGGCCGCCGAATACCAAAGCGTAAGTCGAAAACTCAAAGTTTTTGGCAGCGTAATCATTGCGGTTTAAGCACGTATCCAAGACCTCTGACAGTTTGAATAAGCGCTACATCGAAACCCTTATCCACCTTTTCTCTAAGCTTGCTGATCCGCGCCTCAACAACATTGGTGCTGGGATCGAAATTGTAGTTCCAGACCCGCTCCATAATCATTGTTTTAGATACGACATGGCCGGCATTGCGAATCAAGTATTCCAGTAGAGCGAACTCCTTCGGTTGCAGATCGATCTTCTTTCCCGCTCGTGTCACGGTGCGGGCCAAAAGATCCAACGACAGATTGTGCATACTTAAAGTCGTCGGTTCCGCGATATTGCTCGCGCGGCGCAACAGCGCCTCGACCCGGGCCAACAGTTCGCTGAACGAAAACGGCTTGGTGAGATAGTCGTCACCGCCGTGGCGCAATCCGTCGACGCGATCATCGACCGAGCGCCTCGCACTCAATATGATGATCGGTAGATTGACTTTCCGGTCACGCAACCGGTCAATAACGGCAAGCCCGCTAAGTTTGGGCAGCATCAAATCGACGATGGCCGCATCGTAGACTTCATCCATTGCGGCGTTCAAACCAGTCACCCCATCGCTGGCATGGTCGATCGCGAACCCCGCTTCCTTCATACCTTTCTTGATGAAGTCGGCGATTACGTCATCGTCTTCGATCAACAGAAGCCGCATAGTATTGAGCCCACAGTTCGACGTATACTGATTTCAAGGCATCGCGACGTGGGCGCACCAGCCCATCACATCGACACCCAACCGATAGTATAAAGAACCCGTGCGGAATTTTCCCGTCCTGGAGATTACCATATGGTGATCCCAAGAATACCCGGATGGTGGGGAATCTGATTTCGCGCAACATTATCGAACGATTAGCTTCAGTGCAGATAAAGAACTTGAAAATGCAGAGCCCGCGGATAATCACACGGCTAACCGGACCTTGGCTGCTACTGCTCGGATCGGCCGCGAGCGCCGCACAACCGCATGTAGTGAATGAAACGGGCGAACCGGCACGAATTTATCGTACCCCGGAAGAACGCCGAGAAGCAGGCCTGCGCCACGAAATCACCGAGTGGCTGTCCGTTTCCGGTTTACTGGAATTAGAGGACGAACGTCAGCGTAACGATTTCAGCGATAATCAGTCTCGCACCGAGGACCAACGAGCGGCGTTAACGCTACAAATCGGCCTTGATTTTACAATTACGCAGGCGCTACGAGCCGAGATAATATTGCAAGCCGAGAGCGACGGCGTCGAGAATCATTCACAGCTCGACGAGGGATTTCTTAGTGCGGAAATCGAAGATTGGGGATTTGAAGTCGGACGACACTCGCTACCATTCGGAGAATACTACAGTCATTTTGTATCCGGACCGCTGCTGGAATTCGGTGAGACCATTGCGGACTCATTGATCATCGACTACAAAATAACTGACCGAGTCGATCTAGGTGGGTTCGTGTTCGACAGCGATGTCGGGCGCCAAACTGACCGCAGAGGCCTCGACTGGGGAGCTCACATTGAATTCTCGTCGGATGACGACGCCCTGGTTCTAGGGGCGAGCTATCTTTCCGATTTGGCGGAAAGTGACCAAAAGTTTCTCGCAGAGGAAAACAATATTTTTGAGCGCCGGGTTCCCGCCTGGAATGCCTATGGTCTATACGCCTTCAACAAATTCGAGATAAGCGTCGAAGCCGTGCGTGCGATTCGTGAATTTGCCGAATTCGAATCCGATCGCGATAAACCGTCCGCCTATAATATTGAGATTGCTTATTTTCCGACGACGAACGTCCAAGTCGCATTCCGAATAGAGCACACCGATGAATTCAGCGATGCACCACACCAACAATACGGCATTTCCACAACTTGGCGCCCCGTCGACAATTTCAGTATATCGGTTGATTATTTGCGAGCGAGCTTTAAGAGCGACTTCGTCCTTGACGACGATGGCAACGAACTCGAACACAGCAATTCGGTAACAGCGCAGCTGGCTATGGAATGGTGAGGTCGCGCCAGCGCGGTCGTTAGTGATGGCTGAAAAACTGTCGAACCCCTGACGGCGTCATAATATGAGCAACGAGGTACGGGGTTGCATTGGCCGCTATCGAGTTTCTTTCTATACAATCGAGAGCACCCACCCCGGCAAGAATCGACTCGATCCATTCGATATGTGGATGATACAGCTGCAATCGTTGCAGAGTACATCCGGTATCGGCCATGCGGCGCGCCGGGTGATCGTCCGTTCGCCATTGCAGTAATGTTGGTAACATCCCGGCAGCGGGCAACCCGCCGTCGGCGGGAAGCGTGATCGACCATTCCAGGTCTCCGCGGCACATCGATGTTACTGCGCCGAATGGAAAGGAGTTCTGGGCCACCACCGACTCGATGTTGGCGCAGTTGACGAGCCAGGTTAGCAGTGCCGGTTGTCGCTGCAATCTGGCCTTTACGTATGGATCATCTAATCCGAACCAGCGTGGCCGAAGCGGCGCATTGGCATTCGGATCCACCGCGATGACCTCAAGGTACACGTCATGCCCGAGCGACATAACACAATTGTGGGTGGCCATTTTGGTGTGGTTTCCGCCCGGCGGAATCATCACCCCTAATTTCGATCGCACATACGCCACACCCTCATCAAGAGTCGCGGCGCCGATCACAATATGATCCAAGCAGCTGGTTTTCATCTACAGCCATCAATGCCCACACCATTCGCCGCCCGACAGGTCAGGGCGCGCCGTAGCGCGGATTGAGCGACAGCGATATCTGCCGTTTCGCTTACACCTATTCGGCACAACATGGATTTGCAGTCCGTTACTCAGAGGGCTGTTTTGCTTTTTCGGCCATATCCATCGCCCAAATACGATTTTGTGTCCCGTATACCACTACGCATATCATTACCGCCAACACGATTAACGCGTAGGGCATAACGGCCTCCAACCATGCACTGCCGGCGAAGATAATGGCCGTATTAACGGCAACGAACAACAGTCGAATCTCGGTCGGACCAACAAATAAATATGTGATCCGAAATGTCCCGGTTGCGCCGAACTCCAACCAGGAATTCACTTCAAATGCGCCGTAAAGCGGTACGAGTATAAGAAACCACAGTACCGCCTGATCGGATACCAGAAACCCATAGTGGCCCATCACACAGGCCATGAATACATAGTCAAGAAAATGGTCCATAAAGTAGCCCCACCGGCGCAGGCCCAAGCCGCGCAACTTTCCCAACTTACCGTCGAAACTGTCAGTGAACCACTGCAGTGCCAACATTAATGACGAAAGCCATAACCAGTGCAGACTATATTGCGCGAGCCACCCCGATAGCAGGACTACTGCCGACCAAGGCAGGGTCATCCAAGTAAGATGATTACCGCGAACCCATGTGGGAAACCGAGGTAACCAATACTGGATAAAGCGATCTTCGGCTTTCGCCAGCGGCGACACGATCGGCGCTTTCACGTCACCGGTAAACGATGAATTACTCACATTCTGCTCTCGGCAATAATCATAGATACTAATACTTCAACCAGTTAGGATTGGTGAAGTACCAAAATACACTCGGCGGCGAGTGCGTTCAATAACCTAACTACGCTGGGAGCGCAAGCGCGATGGATGTATGCGCCCGGCACAGCGCCGTTCTCGGTCGAGACCATAAGCCAACACCCGATTCCATTCGCCAGCCTAAATCGATGACCGTGCCTAAACAATCGAAATTTCTACTTACCACCTTTGCACTCGGACACTTGTCCAACGACTGGCCGGGCGGCGCGATCTGGTTGCTCGCACCGGCTATCGCGGTATCGATGAATTTGACCCCGGCGGAAGTCGGCACCCTGATTACCGTGCAATACCTGGGAGCGAGTCTGGCGTATATTCCCGCCGGACTAATTTCGGACCGGGTATCCAACCGGGGGCGATTGTTGCTCATGACCTTCTGGTGGGTTGCGATCGGATACGTCGCCGCTTCGTTCGCTCCGAGTTTCTGGCTGCTGGCTTTGATGCTCGCGTTTGCCGGCATCGGCGACGCGGCTTGGCACCCGATTGCGACCGGAGTGTTGGTTCAACAAATGCCAACCCGGCGCGGCCAAGCATTGGGCATTCATGCCATGGGCGGAACCCTGTCGGCAGTGTTGGCGCCGCTGGTGGCGGGATTCTTATTGGGCTTCATGGATTGGCGATCGGTGTTACAACTTTCGGCGCTGCCGGCACTAATCATGGGCATCGTATTTATTCCAGTTGTTAAACGTGTGCCGCTGTCCCCTGATCATGCGATGTCGCTCGCCGATGTTCGACACTTGGTGCAGGTCTGGAGCCAACGCAGCGGACTCGGGCTCATTGCCATGATTATCTTTTACAACATGGCGATTCTTGCGATCATGAGCATGCTGCCGTTGTTCCTCATCACCGAGCTGGACTACTCACTGGCCGCGGCGGGCACGTTGTTTGCCTTGGTAATGTTGATCGGTTCGCTTATCCAACCGCTAATTGGCAGACTGTCCGACGGCGCCGGACGCAAACGCGTGTTTGTCACCGGCGTACTGCTGGCCGCGGTGGCCGCCGGTGGCGCCGCGGCTGCTGAGAATGACCTCTTAATTATCGTCATATTGGTATTGTCGTTATCGAGTCTGGTAGGAATAAGATCTGCCGTTCTCGCCCTAACCGTCGAGTATGCGGGCCGGCGTGAGGCCACAACATTAGGATTCGTGTTCGCTCTTATGGACGGCGTCGGCGCGCTCGGAGCACTTTTTGCTGGATTGGCGGGAGACTTCGATTTACGCTACGCGTTTGTATTGGCGTCAGTATTTTGTCTGGTTGCCGCAATCATCGCCGTGATTACCCCATTTCAGGTCGCGCAACTACGACCGCACCGTGCACCGACCGGTTAATACACCCACTTTGCGTAGGGCGGTTAGAGGCGAAGCCGGAAGCCACCGAACGATAGTCATCGCCTCAAATAATTTATCGCGGGATTTGCGGCGCTCGACTCGCCCTACGCACGCATTTTGTTGCCGTCCGGATCGTAGAGCGGACGATCGATGATCGCTGCCGGATACCTCTGCCCATTAATTTCGATATCAAATGACGTGCCAGCCACGGCCATCGCGGCCGGCACATAGCCGAGCGCGACGGATTTGCCGATATGGTGGGCAAATCCGCCGGATGTGACGTAACCGACACATTCATCGCCGAGCAGTATCGCCTCGTCGTTCGAAACATCGATATTCGACGTATCTACGGTCATCGTAACGAGGCGTTTCTCGGGGCCACGGTCGCGCTCTTCTGCGGCGGCCGTTTTACCCACAAAATCCTTGTCCCAGTCGATAAATATGTCCAATCCCGCCTGCACTGCGGTGAAGTCCGGCCGATAGTCGAGCGTCCATGCACCCCAACATTTTTCTAGCCGCAGGCTCATGAGCGCACGTGCGCCGTACAATTCGAGACCATAATGCACTCCCGCCTCTCGAATAGCCTCGAACAGTTTGAGTTGATACTCCGGCGCCACGTAGATTTCATAGCCGAGCTCGCCCGAAAACGACAGCCGCGCGAGAAGTGCCGGGACACCACCGACAAAGGTGCGGCGTATGTCACGAAATCGAATCGCATTAGCGGAAACATCGTCACGACAGATATCCCGCAGCAGGTCGCGCGAATTCGGGCCGGACAACGCGATGCCATGCCATTGCTCGGTTTGATTTTGGTAGCTGACACCAGAGTCGGGCAAGTGGCGCTCGAACCAACGCCGATGCATTTCCTGAGCGGCGCCGGAGCCGAACAACATATAGGTATCGTCATCGAGACACGCAACCGTCAAGTCGCCATACAGTTTGCCCTTAGGCGTCAGCATGGGGGTAAGTGCGAGCCGCCCGGGCTTCGGTATTCGTCCAGACAGAAATCGGTCGAGAAATTCACGCGACGCGGGGCCGCTGAATTTGTGCTTTGCGAAATTCGCAACTTCGATCGCACCGACCGCTTCGCGCACGGCTCTTACCTCGCGAGCGACATAATCGTGTGCACGGGAACGTCGAAACGTCGGTTCCTCATGCGCGTCGTCCGGGCCATCCGCCACCCATAACACGTGTTCCAATCCAAAACTTGTTCCCCACACGGCCCCCAACCCGGTAAGCCGGTCGTAAAGCGCCGTGGTTTTTTGACGCCGGCCCTTAGGCAATGTCTCGTTCGGAAAGGTCAGGATAAAACGGCGTTCGTAGTTCTCGGTTGATTTAACCGTGCCGTATTCCGGTGTGGCGAAATCGCCGAAACGAGCCACGTCCATGGCCCATACATCGATAGACGGCTCGCCGTCCAGCATCCATTCCGCGATGCACATACCGACGCCGCCGGCCTGGCAGAATCCGGCCATAACCCCTACCGCAACCCAGTAATTGCGCATCCCGGGCACCGGGCCGATCATTGGATTACCGTCAGGGCCGAACGTAAAGGGACCGTTGACGATGTTTTTGATTCCCGCCTTCTCAAGCGCCGGAATGCGCTCGAATCCCAGCGCCAGGCGCTCCGCAATATTTTCGAGTTTCGGCTCTAACAGTTCGTGGCCAAAATCCGAAGGCGTGCCGGCTACGGACCACGGTGTTGCTGTAGGTTCGTAAGTGCCCAGCAACATACCTTGACCTTCTTGGCGAAAGTACATGTTGCCCTCGTAGTCGATTCCCGCCGGAAGCCGCTGCTCACCGCGATCGACGATCTCCGGTATTTCTTCGGTGATCAAATAATGGTGTTCCATCGGTTGCACCGGCAAATGCAGACCGGCCATTTCGGCCACTTCGCGCGCCCATAATCCGCCGGCATTGACCACAATTTCAGCATTGATCGTGCCCATAGTCGTCACTACGTCCCAACTTCCGTCGATCCGTTGCCGGGTTTCCACAACCGGTGTGTGAGTGTAGAACTTCGCGCCGTATACCTTTGCCGAATTGGCGTAGGCATAGGTAACGCCGGACGGATCGATATCGCCGTCGAGCGGATCCCATAACGCCGCAAGGTATCGCTTGGAATCGATCAGTGGATGGCGCCTCGCAACCTCTTCGAGCGAAATGAATTCTTGATCGAGCCCCATATACCGGGCTTTCGAGCGCTCGCGCTTTAGATAATCGTACCAATCCTGATTCGATGCGAGGTAGAATCCGCCGGTCGAGTGCATTCCCACCGAATGGCCGGATGTCTCTTCAATCTCTTTATATAAATTGATCGTGTAACCCTGTAGCCGAGAAATATTGGGATCCGAGGAAATTGTATGAATCTGACCGGCCGCGTGCCACGACGAGCCGGACGTGAGTTCAGCGCGCTCAAGCAGGATAACGTCTTTCCAGCCGAATTTCGCGAGATGGAATAAAATCGAGCAGCCAACAACGCCGCCGCCAATGATCACGACTTTTGCGTGGCTTTCCAATTTACCCTCCCACTCGATGCGACTTTAGTAACCAAGGATTAACGCGCTACTGAATCATAGACTCGCGACAACATGATGATCTATATCTTATCAAGATATAGATCGAAAATTAGAGGAATTCCGCAATTAACAAAGTATTTCGCAATTTATTGCATCGATTCGGTAAACTCATGGCTCGGCCATTATATGGCGATAGCGTATTTGCGTGTATGACTTATAAAAACGGCTTTCCCTCCAGTTTTTCTCCGTGAGCACTTCGCGAAGTGAATCGTACTTATTGTCGCTGTACCTATTCCACGCGAGATTATTGATGTCTTATAGACTAACAACGAGAACTATCAACAAGGACAACTGCATTAATGACAAATCCGCAGTTATTATGGATTTAACTCGTCTGGACTTGCTCGGAGAGAAATTAGCGAAGACATGATTACTCGGCACATTTTGGAATTGAAAATGTCCCGCATGTCATTACTATTTGGTGAAAAAGTATCAAGCGACGTGCAAATCAACGCGTGCCGACACTCCAAACTATACTTAAGTGGATCGCTTGGAAATATAGAAATCAAGCCCGACGTGGATTATAGTAACTTGCACAATTGCCGCTCGACTAAGTTTTCGACATGGAGTCCGAATTGCTATTTCACGGACCCGCAACCACCGTCCACCTTGGAATTCTTGATTGGATAATGCCCAGACCTGCGATCTCCGTGACCAGCTGAAACCTTGATACGTGAATTTACATAACTTTCCATTGTTTCGATGGATACGATGGTATTTCGAATTGCCCTTGCGCACGGCCCTATGGATCGGTGCTCTCGTAGCGCTTGCGCTATGGATAGGCTTAGGTTTTTACCGGGGCATACGCTACCCGACACTGCAGTTAGAACCACAGGCCGTGGTCACTGAATGGCGTCGACACGATTCCGGTTGGAAAATAAGCGCGAACGGGGCGTTTTTCGATAAGTTTCACCGGTCACAGGTTGCCAGAGCCCGGGCCTACATTCCGGAACCATCGGTCACGATTACCAATAATGACGGAGCAGGTCCGTTATTGCTGACTATATATAATCTACACCCTGACGCTCAGCTCAGTTCCTCTCTTGAGAGTGTGAACGTAGAGGAAAATGTATACGGAATCAATCGGCAGCTAGTGATTGATCTTGAGAAATCCAAGCAGTTGCAGTTGCGCTGGACACTACCGAAAAAGCAACGCTATCGCTTGGCGGCGATCGGAGATTCCGCGGCAGGCACCGAGCTGGAATGGTTGCTGAAGCGCGCCACAGCATTGGGCGCGGATTTCCTCGTAAATGTGGGCGATATTCTTTATGCACACGAGCACGTACGAACGGCAAGAGAGGTCCTCGACCGATCCCCGATTCCGGTATATATCGTCGTCGGTAATCACGATTTTCGTGGACACTCGCGTCCTGGTTTCCGACTGCCGCTTGTGTATATTCGACAAATTGGCCCGAGAAACTTTTCTTTTACACTAAACAACAAGAGAATAATTGCCGTAGACACTGCCGCCGCAACATTTCCCGCCTGGGGCGGTGAGCGCGGAAGCTTGATAAGGCGCATTCTCAGTGAAGACAAAACTTTAGGCGACTCAGAACCAATTACGGAGAATTTGTTTTTTGCTCACCGACCGGTCGCCGACGAATCAGTTGAAATAGAAGAAATTCGCAATCGATCCGTACGAAACGGAGAAAACTCGTGGCTCGTTACCAAGATGAAGGAGCTCGACAATCCGGTTCTAGTTTTCGGTCACATTCATAAATCACTAGAGTATACCGTTGCGGGTATGAAGGTGTATGTTGCAGGCGAAGGCCTCGCATTGGCGAATTTACTTAACACCAAACATGAAGCACAAATCTTAATGATTGATCTCGAAAAGGAACAGTCCGCCCGGTTTCAATGGGAGGACATCGACATGCCAAAATCCTACCACTGCGCCAAAAATATCATCGATGCGCTGGCGCCCGAGCATACTAAGATAGCAACCGAACTAGAGAGACTGTGCCTACAGAGAATGACCGGGAACCTGCCGGAATCTGATCTAACCCATTAATATTTATCGCACGCGTTCGGGCTTGCTACGAAAAACCCTTGAGCCACGGTAGAGTCACTACGCAGAGTGGCATACGGTGCAATCAGTCAGGGCAATGAATATTGATATTCTGTCAAAACATGTGCGTAGGAATACCGGCCGCTCCCATGTGCAGAAACCAGATTCACCGCGATGAAAAATGCAGCGAGGAAGCCAAATCCGTATTTAAATTTACTCGCGTGAGCAGAAAACTTTCGAGCGGTAAAGAACACTACCGGCAGGATCGCGCAGTGAAATATAATCAACACGTGCCACCACGAAAATGAAATAGGCGAGATTGCCCCACAAATTATTAGGCTCGCGAACCCGGCAAATGCATAGATCATCAATAACTCATTTATCGATTGCACAGGCCCCGCCTTACGAACCAATTTATTTTTGATGCGTCCCCAAAGGAATTTATTTACTATGACTGAGAACCAGACGCTAACCACGCCGGCCGAGACCAATACGGTTTTCCAAACAATCTCGACGAAACTCTGTAATCCGCCATAATCGCTTAGCCAACCGAAGTTGCTAAGGAATACTAGCTGTCGCGAAAAGAACGTCGACCCGAGTCGAATCCAGTATAAAATGGTTTTGAGAAACGGATACACAAACACGAGACCTCGTCCAAGAAAATAATCTTCTCCTTCTATTGTCGTATAAATACGGCCGGGGTTTTCCAACACCGACAGAAAATATGGAACCAAACTGGCCAGCCAAATCAATACGGCAATGATGACCCCTCCCCAATGCACGCGAACGACTCCGCGATAATAAAGATACAGCGACATGAAAAATAGGATTAATGCCGATAAGTGCAATTGCGCCGCCGCTCCGACCGCAAGTACGTGAATCATCGTGACCCACAACGAACGTGTTTGATGCATTCGTACGACGGTCCACAAGTGAACAGCGCTCAGGAAGAAAAGATACGATGGATTCCACAAATGTACTTCCGACAAGAACCATGGATTCAACCAGTACAAGACACCAAAAAACAAACGTATCCGATAGTCGCCATAGGCCTGCTTTATCACGTCATCCAATAACAGATAAGCCGCCAACATTAAGACACCCAAAGCGAGCATTGGCGAGAGCAACGAATCCCACGCCATCAATGGACCGGCGACAACAAATACCGATAAATAACCAGGTGTATTTCCCAAGCCACCGCTCGATAGGTTGCCGTACGGAGTCCAGTTTCCGTGCGTAGTCACCTCAAAACCTTTCTGCAACATCTGCAGTTGATCGAAACCGACGATTTGATGTAACGCGTACAGCGAACCACATGCGAATCCCACGCCAAGCATGAGGCACAAGGTGACTCTAAATCCGAGAGTGCTCATAAATTAGCGCGCGTTATGTTGGGAAATGTAATTGTGTATCACGCTACACTCAGGCTACTTGCCGCGCCATTCCGAAGTTGGCGCCTTAGCGCGATTCGGCAAGCGCTTAAGTACGTGATCATCATAAAACTTGACCACTGTCTTCAACGAATACTTGCAAAAATCTCTAAACTCCGATTTTGACCGCTCCGACATTAAGAGATTATTAAAATTCATTAAACTCGGCATATTCGCAGACCCTGCATTCATCAGAATGATGTAACAGTTACTAAGTCGAAAGTTCAGTATTCCTGTGCTAATAACCTTGACGTGACATACTGCGACCTAGGCGACCCGCATCGAGGATAGGCAGTGTGATTATCCCCCAGTGCCCCCCTCGTGTCAGTAACTTGCGAATGTGACTTACTGAACGCTCAAGAGTATCATTAGAATTCCTTTGCAAAAACGCCCCAGCGCAATTGACCTGCAAGTCAGGGCAAGTGTTTCCAAGGGTCATGCCACACGGAATGATTAATTGTTGGGGAGGAGGTAACCAATCGAAATCACGGCCCCAATTTGCATTCCGCATACTTGAAACCGCCTCTGCGTTCGGGTAAAAGGGGCGAACCCGACATAATTAAATTCGCCTCTATCGTAGGTATTGACGGACAACCGAACGTCGAGTGTCATCGCCCTAGTGACCCACCACTAGTCACGCTTCGATAGGGACTCGTGGCTGGGGAACTTGTTGCGGCAAATGCCGCGCCAGGACAATCTGCCCCGCTATCGGGGAAACCGAATCCAATAGCGAGGTCACGCGTGGGAAGATACCCGGGAAATACGCGTTGATTTTTTCGCCCGTTCAGTTCATCCATATGAGCATTCCCGAACACATATGGGCCACCACTTATTGGGGAATTTGGACGAAACATTGACAATTACCGGGGTAATGCAAATAGTCGTGGAAGCATTAATTTAATCTGTCGTTAATATATCGATTTTAATCTTGCTTTATTAATGAAGAGGCAACTGCCGCCGAATACGATCATCGCCATCCAATAATGTAATCTGTAACCGGCGGGTCGGACTATCATTCCGAGCCCAAGATAGCTCTCCTTCTGTCAGGAACCTGGTCGTCATGAGACTTGGCCCGGACTAGACAAACAAATTTCGTCCGTTTGGCCGGAAGAGCTTCGAATTTCAGGAACAGCCCTTCGGCATAGATCAAAAACGCTCAATGTATCCATGATAACACCCAACAAGTCATCAATTCCGAGAGTATCGATCGTTGTTCCGACCTATCAGGAAGCGGACAACATTACAGTTTTGGTGACTGAGATAAACCGCGTAATGGATAGTGAGTCCATAGATTACGAACTGGTATTTGTAGACGATGACTCCCAAGACGGTTCCCAGT
>Ga0224512_10003294_pt1 | contig 14293 bp, 15 predicted proteins | sample SF_May12_sed_USG_4_FD_169103 | JGI IMG/M metagenome (GOLD analysis project Ga0224512, IMG submission 169103) | Sediment microbial communities from San Francisco Bay, California, United States - SF_May12_sed_USGS_13 | ecosystem: Environmental > Aquatic > Marine > Sediment | place: USA...
GATGGACGCACCGCTGGTGTGCCAGTTGTTCTGCCAAGAGCATGGCTGGTTAGCTACGTGCGGAAGGGATAAGCGCTGAAGGCATCTAAGTGCGAAGCCCACCTCGAGATGAGACCTCCCACCGGATCAACCGGGTAAGGCCCCTGGTAGAAGACCAGGTTGATAGGCCGGAAGTGTAAGCACAGCAATGTGTTCAGCTGACCGGTACTAATCGGCCGAGGGCTTGGACTTGAATCCATGACCGCATACGTGTTCGCTATGGAGTACTTGAGAAGTCAAGTGCTCACCGGTGTTCCGGTGGTGATAGCGGCGGGGAACCACCCGTTCCCATTCCGAACACGGAAGTTAAGCCCGCCTGCGCCGATGGTACTTGGGGAGGAATCCCCTGGGAGAGTAGGTCACTGCCGGACAAAAACGTGAGGATGAGGGTCGTCTTGGTGTACCGGGACGACCCTTTTCTATAATCTGGAGTCACGAACTGCCAGCTGTGGCCGACACGAGCGGAATGGGAGATAGCACCAAGTGCCAGATCGTCAGGGTAAAGGCCGAAGCGGAGATGGACGGCGCAAACCCCCCGCCGGCCGTCGCGGAAGGCCGGGTGCGGCCCGCAGCGGTGCTGGAGGCCAGCGAGATCAGGCGCGGCGTCGTGACGAGTCGGGCACCAAGCGCCACGACCGCCACGAGGAACATCCCGAGCGGCGCGGAGCGCTCCATGTGGAAGGCGGAGCAGAGAACCTGCCCAAGTGGTTGCGTGATGAGATAACGAGGGTGACCCGAAAAGACCGGCTCATCCCCACCTTCAACCTGCTGAACACCGCAGCCGACGCGTTTGCCGATGGTCGGTATCGGTTCGCAAGAGATAAGTTGGTCGAAGCAAAAGCACTGTCTTCGCGCGCCTCCGCGATTCGGGAACTGCTGGGCCTGTCTGCATACCGAGCAGGTCTCTGGCAAGAGGCCTTGCGAGAGCTGAGAACCTTCCGTCGACTGGCAGGCGACACTACGCATATGCCGGTGGAGATGGATGCTCTTCGAGCAATGGGGAAGCCGGATGAGGTCCACAAAACCTGGCACGAATTCCAACGGCTCGGCTCGAGCCCGGCAGCCACAAAGGAAGGCCGGGTCGTGTACGGGGCGTTTCTAATCGACGAGGGTGATCCCCGAGCCGCCTGGGCGATCACCGAACCCAAGCGCATTACCAAAGAGCCCTACGAAGAAGACCTGCGGCAATGGTATGTGGCCGCCCGGGCCGCGGTCGAACTTGGCGACACGAAAACCGCCCGTAGGCTCATGGATGCGATCGAGACTGAGGATGCGGCTTTCGCCGGGCTTGATCAGCTCGGCTCTGCGATCAGTGCCGCGGAAACCTCTTAAGACTCAGGCTTCCGCACCGAACCGCCGATGTAGGGTCTAGGGCCCAGGACGAGAGATTGGACCATGCGCATGGCGATCCGAACGATGGTTTCAATCGCGGCCGTCGCCGCCGGCCTCATCGTTGGTTCGCTGGTTCCCGTCGCGGCCTTTGAGGTCGATATCGACGATCCCAATGTGTTTGGTCCTGGAGAGGCCTGGGAGGTTCCGTCGGCGATCTCTTCGGGCGATAGTGGACCGTGGGTCGAGCGGCTTCAAGAGCGTCTCGCAGAGGCAGGGTTCCGACCCGGAGAGCCCAACGGCCGCTTTGGCCAAGCCACCCTGGGGGCCGTCTATGCCTTCCAGAAAGTGCACGATCTGGATCGTGACGGCTTCTTTCGAGCAGAACACTGGCAATTGCTCAACGCCAACGTAGAACTGCCGATCCTGCCGGACGTGCCCGACAGGGTTGAGGTCGATCTCTCCAAGCAGGTTTTGTTTCTGGTCAAGGCTGATCGGGTGAAAGCCGTTCTACCCGTCTCGTCGGGCAACGGTGCTACCTATCGCGGTTCGAGCGGTTCGCCGGTGCGGGCCCGTACCCCGGAGGGCGATTACGCATTCTACAAGCGAGTTGACGGATGGCGCATCTCCTATCTGGGTGGCCTGTACCGCCCCTATTATTTTCGCGGTGGCTATGCGATCCACGGCTCGACAAGTGTTCCGCCCTATCCGGCTTCGCATGGTTGTGTACGCGTCGAGATCCATGACATGGATTTCCTGACAACGGAGCTCGAACTGGGTATGCCCGTATACGTTTACGGCCAGCGGATCACTCGTGAGGATCTCTTCGGGCCGGTACCGGGGCCACCTCCGGTGCGCTATATCACTCTGAGTGGGCCTATCTAGGCTCCCGGTTTGCCAGCCATCTTCTGATCCCCGCTACCTGCATCGGCCAGAAAGTCTTCGCGTCGTACTTGCGGATATCCTCTTCGGAGAAACCCAGATCGAGATAGTGTCTGTGATTCCACCTTCTGAGTTCCTCAGTGGCCGATTGGTCGTCGAGGTGGGCGGTTGCTTCAACAACCCGGACCCAGGCCCAGATCCGTTGCTCGGCACTCGATAGGGTCTCGGCCACTCGGTAGTCGGGCCCGAAATGAGCGAACCCCAGAAACCTCGGTTCCCGTTCGAGCATGCGGTGCATTTGCTCTGTCACGAGGCCGGCATCGAAGTCTGGCGGAGGCGTCACCGGCTGCACGAAATGACCGTGCGGATAGCACAGGCCGACCGAGTCGCCGACGAACATGCCACCCGAGTCGTTGTCGTGAAAGACTATGTGGTGTTTGGCGTGCCCGGGTGTGTGCATGACGTCGAGGAACCGACCTCCGCCCAACGGCACCCGATCACCCTCATCCAGGACAACCAAGCGTTCCTCAGGGATGGGTTCCATCGGGCCCCACGTTGTGGTGAGCCACTCTTCTCCGAAGACACCAACTGCGGACGACCACAGGCGGTCGGGTGTGACGAGGTGGCGCGCCCCGGCGCGGTGCACGCCGAAGCGTGCTTTGGGGTACCGGCGTGCGAGCTGCCCGGCACCGCCGGCATGGTCGATGTGGATGTGTGTGACCACAATGGTGGCCAAGTCGTCGATTCCGAGTGCGTCGAGCACAGCCGTCAGGTGATGTAGCGTCGCCGACGGTCCAACCTCGACCAGCACACGCTCGGGTGTGTCGAATAGGTAGCAGGCAAGACGCTCAGGCCCCTCCTCCATCCAAGCGTCGATTGCATAGAGGTTGTCCGCCAGTTGAACGGCGCGGCTCGTATCCATCGTTCCCACTCTACGGCGGGGGCCACCACATCGTGCGGTGAGGGGAATATGTCACTCCCGCCCCGTACATTCACTGTGTCTCCCGCTCCTCCCCGCCATACCAAGGAGAAGCCGTGGATCTCAACCTCGTCGTCCTGTCTGGTCGGCTCGCCGCTCCACCGGAGCTGAGGGTCTTCGATTCAGGCGCACGCTTGGTCAGATACCTCATCACCGTGCGTTCGGACGAACCACGACACCGAGTCGATGTGCTGCCGGTGACGCTGTGGAATCCGCCCGATGATGAGCTGACCCCCGAACCGGAAGTCGGGCAACGAGTCTGGGTTGCCGGCACCGTTCAGCGACGATTCTGGTCGAACTCGGCTGGTCGCCGGAGCCGGTTGGAAGTGGTTGCGGAGCAGGTCACGGTACGCTCTCCGGTCTTGGAGACCGGGTGAGGCCCCGTTCTGCGAGTAGCAGCCCTTGCTGAGCGTGCCCGGGATGCTCAAAAGAGCGCAGGGCGAGTTTCGGCTACGCTGGCGCACTCATGCCCCGAGTTGCAACAGCCTCCAGCTCCCAACTCGCCGCTGATGCAGCGGGAAGGATCGCCGACCAAGGCGGTAACGCTGTGGACGGAGCGGTAAGTGCGGCCCTCGTTTCGATGATCACCGAACCGGGTGTTTGTGCCCTCGGTGGCGGCGGATTCGTGACGATCTGGATACCGGGTACCGATCCGGTCACCATCGATGGCTATGTCGAAATGCCCGGGCGGGGACTTCCCAGTGAGCGTTTCGGCAAGGGTGTCTTTGATGTGACCATGGAATATGGCGGTGGGATCACCACCACGATCGGGCACGGCTCGGTTGGGACGCCGGGAGCATTGGCTGCGCTCGGTCTCGCCTCGGCCCGCTACGGGCGCATTCCTTGGCCTCTGTTGGTGGAGCCTGCGTATGAACTTGCCCGTGATGGGTTTCCACTTTCCCAACCCTCGAGCAGCTACCTCCGTTTCAGCCACGAGGTCGTGTTTGGCTGGCAGGCGCCAAGCCGAGCCGCTCTGCATCGCGCCGACGGCTCGCTGGTACCTGTTGGCGGCCTGGTTCAAATCACCGATCGGGCGGACACTCTCCGGGCGATTGCCGAACAAGGGCCGAGGGCGATGTACGAAGGTGAGATTGCCCGGCTGATCTCCGCCGACATGAAGGCCAACGGAGGACTGCTCACCGCCGAGGATCTCGTCGAGTACCGGCCACTGGTTCGCAGACCCCTTGAAGCAGTCATCAATGGATGGCATGTCGTGACCAACCCTGCGCCGGCGATCGGTGGTATCACCCTGACGGCACTGCTGATGCTCATGAATGGATATCCGAAGCATCGATGGACGATTGCCGATTACGACCGGCTGATCCGCGCTCAAATGGCAGTGTTCGGGGTCCGGCGCGATCAACTCGAAGTTAGTGACGACCTCCCCCGTGATGCCCTTCGATTGCTGACAGCCGCTGAGGGAGGGGACATCGAAGCGCTCACGACATCGCCTTCGACCGTCCATACATCTACGGTCGATTCAACTGGTGGAGCGTGCTCCATCACCATCTCATCCGGCTACGGTTCAGGCGTCATGCCCCCCGGGACCGGCATCTGGATGAACAACTGCCTCGGTGAGATTGAACTCAACCGGCGTGGATTTCATGCCCTGGCTCCGGGAACCAGACTCACCTCCAACATGGCGCCGACGATCGCCCGCCACGAGGACGGTCGGATTCTTTCAGTCGGGTCACCTGGAGCCGACCGAATTACGACCGCCATTCTGGCGACGGTCATCAACTTCACGGAACTGGGTATGTCATTGGCGGATGCCATCACCGAACCGAGGGTCCATGTGGAGCGCGACCGCGACTCGGAATGGCTGGTGGCGTATGAAGGTTCGCTCCCCATCGATCGACTCGCCTATCCCCACCGCCGGTTCGAGAACCTCGACATGTATTTCGGAGGTGTCGGCGCCGCCTACTGGGATTCACAGGGCGGCGATCTGGTTGCGGCCGCCGATCCGCGCCGAACCGGGGCCACCTCCCTGGCAGGATCTGGCTAGCCGGTGACCGAGGTCGCGTTTGGCCTGGTCAGAGAGACTTGACACCGGGGGTACGGTTAGGGTGTTCCTTTCCCCCTCACTCCTCCCGGAGGCAGCTCATGCCGTGGTTCTGGACCGACGACCTCGCCGAACTACTCGTCGAGCACGCAAATGTCCGTCCGGAAACGCTGGTCGATTGGACCCGGCGGCCGGTGGCTCTGTCGGTTCCGGAAGGTGCCGAACCCCTCGAGTTCGCCCGAAAGCTACTCGGCGTCGAAACCGGTGCCGTTGCCTGACCGACAGGACCGACGGAAGAGCCATAATGCAGCATCCTGATGCTGCGAAGATTCCTCACCCCGCGTTGGATTGCCGCCCATGTTTTTGTCCTGGTCGTGGCAGGAGTATTCATTCGGCTCGGGTTCTGGCAGCTGGATCGACTGGCCGAGAGGCGAGCTCACAACGACAAGGTCGCCGAGCGAATGGCAATGCAACCCGGAGAACTCAACAGCTTGCTCGAGCGCGTATCCAGTAGCGAGTTGGAGTATCGCCAGGTCGTCGTCGTCGGCACATTCGATGCGGACGGAGAGATACTCATTCGCTCCCGCACCCACGACGGTGAAGCCGGCTTCCATGTGGTGACACCACTTGTCACAGAACCCGGCGTGGCGGTGTTGATCAACCGTGGATGGGTCCCCCTGGACCTCAACAGCCCTCCCGTGTCGCCGGCCCTTCCTCCCCTTGAGCAGGTCCAAGTGACCGGGACGATCCGCGATTCGCAATCCGCTCCGGCACTCGGCCCGCGTGATCCGCCAGACGGCCAACTGAAGCGGTTGTACTGGATCGACATTCCGCGGATTCAGCAGCAATCTGATTACTCACTGGTGCCGGTCTCGATTGAGCTACGTTCTCAGGTTCCCGCGCAGACGGGCCGGTTGCCCGTCCCGGTCGAGGCCCAGGAGCTCACCGAGGGATCCCACCTGGCCTACGCCATCCAGTGGTTTGCTTTCACGGTGATCGGGTTGGGCGGATATGCGGCCCTGCTGCGTCGCAGCCGCAAGATCGGTGGGGTAGGGGAGCCGGCGACGCCGGGGTAGCGGGGGCTGCCCAATCAATCAGAGAGCGGAAGGCACCGCGCGGTACTATTCGTCATATGACGAAACGAACCGCCCGGACGCGCTGTGGGTGGTGCGGCCGGGAATTACCCGCCCAGAGGGGTCCCGGCCGGCGCAGGGTCTATTGCAAACAGGGATGCCGTCAGCAGGCGCACATGGCCCGCAAGTTGGCCGCCGCACATGGGTTGGGAGCGGACGATTTGATCATCTCTCGCCACGACCTCGAAGAGCTGCAAGGACATCTATACGGCCTGCAGGCCGCGCTCGAAGACGTCGAGGGCGACCTCAATCAGGCCAAGAGCGCAGGACTGGAACTCGATTATCGAGACGCCTACGAGTGGTTGTACGCCAGCGCCCAGCCACTTCGGTCGACTTGGATAGAGCCACGCGGAACCTGATCAGCTGGCGGTGCCGGGCAGTGCGACGACACCATCGACTGCCTCGGCAAGATGCACGTGCGCCGGGAGCCCCGTGATCTCGGTGTAGCTATCGGCAACAACCTTTTCGAACTCTGTGGCGCGGCTCCGATCCACGAGAGCGACCGCCACGCCACCAAAACCGCCGCCCATCATCCGGGCACCGAAACACCCGGGGGCACTGTTGGCGGCTATCACCATGGCATCGAGCGGTCGGCTTGACACCTCGTAATCATCCCGTAATGACTCGTGGCTCTCGACCATCAAACGTCCAATCGTCACTGCATCGCCGACCCTCAGTGCGTCTGCAGCTCTGAGGGTTCGTTCGTTCTCCGTAACCACGTGCCTGGCCCTCCGATAGATCGCGTCCGGAAGGCCTACACCCTTGGATTCAAGCGTCTCCTGATCGAGATCCCGGAGTGACGAAATCCCAAAGTGGCGGGCGGCTTCGAAACATTCCTCTCGCCGCTGGTTGTAGGCGGATACAACATGACCCCGACGAGTCCCGGTGTCCAGGATCGCAGAAACGGTCTCGGACGACATGGCGATGTCTTCGGCGGTGATGGTGCGGCAATCGATCAGTTGGGCATATCCGCGATGCCCGCCGGCCATGACCAGGGGATCCATGATGCCGCTATCTACTCCGACCCAAGCATTCTCCGAGCGCTGCGACAACTCCGCCAGTTCCCTGGCTTCCAGGTAAAAATCGGATGCAACCGCAAAGGCAACCGCCGAGCCGATGCAGAGGGCCGCCGATGATGACATACCGGCCCCCATGGGAATGTCGCTGGCAAGAAAACCGTCCCAGCCCCGAAGCTCCCGTCCGGTTGCCGACAATGCCCATGCAACGCCTTTGACGTATTCACCCCAACCGGTGCCCTTGGTGACGTGCTTGAGATCGAAGATCACCTCATCAACGAAACTCTCAGAGCGGATGTGCACCGTTTGGTCGATGCGGGGTCGAAAAGCAAACCACATCTCGCGATCGACGGCGAACGGCAGTACGTAGCCCTCGTTGTAGTCGGTATGCTCGCCGATCAGATTGGCCCGGCTCGGCACCCGCACCCGCGACGTAGCAGACGCTTCATACTTCGTCGTGAAGTGAATGCCAACCCGATCTTTCGCCGACAATGAGACTCCTCGGTGTAGCAACCGCCCACGCTACAGCGCAGAAGGAGAAGGGTTGGTTAGACGGCGGCGTCTTCGTGATCGTGACCAGCGTGGTCTTCATCCGACTGTTCCGCGATCTGGCGGTGTACGTCTTCCATGTCGACAGCTTTCACTTGGGTAATCAGATCGTTCAACATGGGCTCGGGTAGAGCACCCGGCTGGGAGAACAGAACCACGTTCTCGCGAAATACCATCAAGGTTGGGATCGAGCGGATTCCAAAGTATCCGGCCAGTTCCTGTTCGAGTTCGGTATTGACCTTTCCAAAGACGATGTCTTCGTGGCGCTCCGAGGCCGACTCGTAGGTGGGCGCGAACGAACGGCAAGGCCCACACCACTCAGCCCAAAAATCGACCAGCACGGTGTCGTTCTCGACCACAGTTTGCTCGAAGTTCTCTTTGGTCAGTTCAACAGTCGCCATTGCTTTAGCTCCAATCCTTTTCTGATATGTTCAGTATACCCCCGGGGGTATCCCAGCTGTCCATTTGTGTAACACTCTGAAGCCGATGGCCATTCCCACGCGATCACCGGACCTCTGGCCGGCCTATACGTCACTTGACGTATAGGCGGAGGGCGCCCGGGGTTGCGACCGGAACAGAGGAGCGACCTTTTCGGGCTTCCGCGCGAGCTCGGCGCTAGGTTCGTTGTATGTGCCGAAGCATCAAGACCCTCAGGAACCCCGAACTGCCTGCCACCGAGGAAGATATCCGGGCTGCGGCCTTGCAATACGTGCGCAAGGTCAGCGGGTTTCGGGAACCGTCCCGGGTAAACGCCGAGTTGTTCGATCGATCGGTCAGCGATATTGCGGCCATCACCCAGCAGTTGCTTGGGAATCTGGTTGTACGTAGACGGTAGACACCCCGCTCGATTGATTCTGGCGGTTTGTCCCATAATCCTCGTTATGTAAAGTTGCCCGGGACGGTAGACACTGAACCGATCCCCTGGTGTCCGGCGACACAGAACGTCGGTGGAAACGGTCGCGCTCACGTCAGGTTCTAGGCTGATCGAACCTTTCCCGTTACCAACGAAGGAGGTGGGCCATGGTCCGAGTCGTCCTCTTCCACCACGCGCAGGGGCTGACGCAGGGCGTCACGGCATTCGCCGAGCTACTACGGGCTGCCGGTCACGAGGTGCATACGCCTGACCTATTCGATGGTGAAACCTTCGACACCCTCGACGCCGGCATGGCCCACGTCGAAGAGATCGGGTTCGGCGAGATCATCGAGCGCGGCGCCCGGGCGGCGGACGCCGTTGGCGGCACCGCGGTGTACGCCGGGTTCTCGCTGGGCGTGGTCCCGGCCCAAATGCTTGCCCAGACTCGGCCCGGGGCGTTGGGTGCGGTGCTCTGCTACTCGTGTGTCCCCGTCTCGGAATTCGGCGTGTCGTGGCCGACCGACGTACCGGTGCAAATCCACGGCATGGACGCCGACCCGATCTTCGTTGGCGAAGGTGACATCGACGCAGCCCGTGCCATCGTCGAGTCCACGCCACGTGCCGAGCTGTTCTTGTACCCAGGTGATCAGCACTACTTCGCCGACAGTTCTTTGCCCTCCTACGACGCCGACGCCGCCGAGCTGTTGCTGCAGCGGATCATCGACTTCCTGGCCCAGGTGGAGCAGCCGATCAGGACAGCTGCGGATCGAAGACCAAGAACCAAATAGACAACTGGCCATCGGCCGCGAAATCGATTGACGGCTGGTGACGGTTTCGCTGTCAGTTTCGTAATGGACGAGCAGCTCACGGCCCGGTCGGTGCCTCAGCGTCGCCTAGTCCCAGAGGGTGGGATAGAGCGTCACCGAATGGGCACGGTCGGGTTCGATCGGCTCGGTGTTGCCGACGAGCCGATCGATGAGGCCGGCCCAGTCGAAGCCCTCCGTTACCTCGGATGCCCGGATCGTAATCAGGCGGTCACTCGGGATATAGGTCGGGAGAATGGCGTTGAGGATCATCTCGATCTCGTCACGGAAGCTGTCGCTCGTGCTCCGGACCCCATCGACCTTGAGCGGAACATCGGGTTTCAGCCTTACGAATAGGTCGTAGGTCTCGCACCAGGTCCGCACCAGTGGCTCCACATCGAATGGGTCCTCTCCCCCGGTGGTACGCAGGAAGTACGCAAAATTGTCGATGACCGCCCGGTCGGTGACCAGCACTTCGGCCCGGCTACGCAGCTCGAGTTCCTGCTGGATCTGCGCCATGATCACCCACAGCTGTGCCTCGGGAGTTGCACCCTCGTTGAGACCAAGTGGATTGAATCTGATGACTTCTCGGCCCACCTCAACGCTGCGGCCGCTTCGTCCCACCGCGCCGGCAAAGGAGTGTACTGCGTTGGTCTTTCTGACCGAATGGGATCCGATGAAGGCGATCTTCGAAGTTGCGGTCATGCTTGGGATCTCGTGTCGGTTTTGCCCGCACGCTACCGGCTCAGGTCCAACAACGTCCACATCGAGATGGGGGCAAACGAAACGAGCGCTGGTTGGCTTTGGTATTTCGTTTGCGTTGGGATGGTTGAGCGACACCTTGGCGCGGGCCCACTCCCCCACTTCGGTCCCGCCGGACCCGATCCTCCGCGTACGATGACCTCATGAAGATGACCGACATGCGCACACAGGTTGTTTCGATCGAGACGGACACCACTCCACTGGATGGCTTGTTGTATCTGCCGGCACATAGCGATGTCTACGGAGCTGTGCAATTGATGCACGGCAACACGATGAATTTCTACGTAGGTCCACCTCGTTTCTTGCCTCCATACCTCACGCAACTTGGACTTGCCTGTCTGGCCTATAACCGTCGCGGCCACGATGTCCTGTCGAACCGGGACAGCCGCGCTCTTGAAGGTGGCGCGTTCCAAACCATGGCCGAGGCTATCGAGGACAACCGGCTGGCTCGCCGTTGGATAGACGATCAGGGATTTCCCCCGCCATTTGTTGTTGGTCACTCGAACGGTGGCATGCTCGGGGTCCGACACGTGGTCGACTTCACAGATACTCCGGGCCTGGTGCTGCTCTCAGCCCACCGGGGAGGGAAGGAGATCATGCGGCTCATGGCCGAAAACGGTCTGATGGCCGCTGATCGATACGCCACAACCACCGCAACGGCCAGGCGTCTCGTGGCCGAGGGCAACGGCCATCAACTGATGCTCGTGCCAGGTTGGTGGTATGTGATCTCGGCCGGCACCTACGTCGAGTTTCTCGACCATTGCCCCGACATCGTGCGACTTGCTTCGCGGATACCGTGCGAGACTCTGTTTGTGCGGAGCAAAGAGGAGTCCGCCGATGTCTACCCGGCTGAAGAACTGGCTACGCTGAGCCCCCATTCCGTCTCAGTCGAGATTCTGGATGCAGGCGGCCACTACTACGCGGGCTCCGAGCACCAGGTGGCCGAGACGGTCGCAGTGTGGATAGCGAGTCATTTGAGCCGATGAGCTCGGCGAGTGGCCGGCCGAACGACGAATGTTTCGCGGTTCTCATGAAGAGAAGGGCCGGAGTTCGACCTCGCCTGTCCACCTTTCCTTCTCATCGTCGCTAGCTTTACGCTTGCATTATCGACGCGATGCGAGAGCGGGATCGGAAACATGGGCGGTGAGCAATCGGACACCGATCGGGAGCGTGAGGAACGCGACACCGAGCACGCTCGCCACGAAGAAGAACGCAAGGCCGACCATGCTCGCCATGAGGGCGAGCGCCTGTCTGAACACTCACGGTACGAGGAGGAGCGACAGGAAGAGGGGGGACGAGCGGAGCGCGAGAAGGCCGATCTGGTACGTCGTGCGGAACGCGAGAAGGCAGAGTTGGAGGCCCGTGCGGAGCGGGAGGAGGCCGAGCGAGAACGGCGCCAAGCTCGCGAAAGCCAGGAACGCGACCGCGATCAGTGACCAAGACGCTTCCCAGGGTTCCCGACCCGCGGCAGCTCCCTCACCTCGGATCTACAGCTGCCGCTGAAATCTCTTGGCCAACTTCAGCCGAACCGCAAGTACCATTGTGAACCCCGATGGCCGGAGTAGCTAATGACTGATTCGATCCTGGACCTTGTAGAGCTCGGAATGCCGTGGACCGGTTTGGACCCGTTCATCTTCACTGTTCATCATGTTGACCACTATCCGGCCGGCGGTGCCGACCTAGGCCCCGTCGATTCGCTGGCGGGTCGCAATATTGGTTCCGATTTCTCGTCAAAGGACGGATGGAGCATGTACCACGGAGATCGGGTGCCCGGATTCCCACAGCATCCTCACCGTGGGTTTGAAACAGTAACGGTGGTCCGGCGAGGCTACGTGGACCACTCGGATTCGTTGGGCGCCACGGCTCGATACGGCGGCGGAGACACCCAGTGGCTCACTACCGGTTCTGGGATCATGCACGCCGAGATGTTTCCGCTCATCGATCAGGGCCGACCCAACCCCCTCGAGCTGTTCCAGATCTGGCTCAATCTGCCCCCCGAATCAAAAATGGTGCCCGCTCATTTCGCCATCCTCTGGAGCGAGGAGATCCCCACCGTGGCAGGTGGTCCGGGCGTGTTCGTCGATATCATCGCGGGTGAAATCGATGGGCTGCGGGCACCAGCGCCGCCCCCAAATTCGTGGGCGGCGCAACCGGGATCCGACATGGCGATCTGGTTGGTCCGCCTCGACGAAGGCGCTAGTTGGGATGTTCCTGTGGCGCCGGGCGGCGTGAACCGGATGCTGCATTTCTTTGCCGGGGACGAAGCAAAGGTCGATTCGACCTCTATTCGGCCGAGGACCGGCGCTCGTCTCGATCCGGAACGGTCGACCCGCATCACCAACCTGGGCGGCGCGGCCGAGTTCCTGCTGCTGCAGGGCCGACCCATCGGCGCACCTGTCTTCCAGATAGGTCCGTTTGTGATGAACACACCTGAGCAACTGCAGCAGGCTTTCGCCGACTACCGCCGCACACAGTTCGGCGGTTGGCCGTGGCCCAGCCCCAGCCATGTCCACGACCGCGAAGAAGGGCGCTTCGCCTTGCACGTCGACGGCAAGATCGAGCGACGCGATATGCAAGCTGTTCGCTGACACTTTTGGTGACCAAGCTGGCTGAGGCCGGAATGGCCGCAAATCGCGCTCGCAAGGATGGCCGATAGCTTCGGCCCGTTTCGGACCAACCGGAAGGCGAGCAGCCGGCGGCCCCGAATCACTCCTACACTCCCCCGCTGTGACCCCCGACCGCGCAATCCCACGGCGTGCCCGATTCTCCGGATGGAGAGTCCTTGGCTTTGCCACTCTCACCGGGGCCCTTACCGGACCGGGTCAGACGATCGGGGTGAGCGTTTTCGTCGATCACTTCATCACCGACCTCGCTCTCAGTCGATCCGAGGTCTCGACCGCCTACCTGATTGGGACCCTCGTCGCCGCCTTGGGTCTTCCGATGGTTGGACGACAAATCGACACCCGAGGTGTACGGGCCGCCATGACGGCGATCGGCCTAGCCTTCGGAGCTGCGCTCATCGCCATGTCCGGGGTCCAGGGGTTCGCCACCCTCATCATCGGGTTTGTCGCCATTCGCCTCTTGGGTCAGGGCTCGCTGATGCTCGTCAGCACGGTTGCCGTGATTCACTGGTTCCAACGAAGACGCGGCACCGCGCTAGGCATTTTCACCACCGGCGTCAGCATCCTGATGAGCCTGATCCCGGTGGGGCTCAGCCTCTTCATCGAGGCATACGACTGGCGTCTGGCCTGGGCAACGACTGGAATTTTCATCTGGCTCACCGTTGGCCCGATTGCCCGGTTCGGCATCAAAGACAGGCCACCGATGGCCGCCGGGGTCTCCGATCGTCAGCCGAGAAAGAGCGCCGAAACCGAGATCCTCGAATCTGTAGCGTTCAGCCGTGCAGAGGCGCTGAGAACCGGGCGGTTTTGGATCCTGGCAGCGGCCTCAGGATCGGTGTCGATGCTCGCAACCGCCCTGAACTTCCATCAGATCTCGCTGCTGGGCGACGCCGGACTGACGCCAACCGAAGCCGCCGTCATGTTCCTGCCGCAGACGATTGGAGCCGCTATTGCCGGACTCGTCTTCGGCTACCTGAGTGATCGGCTTTCCGGGCGGCGGCTCATTCCGATGGCGTTGGGCTTGCTTACCGCCTCGCTCCTACTGGCGTCGAACCTCACCGCCGGGATGACCGTAGTCCTCTATGCCGTGACCCTCGGTTCAGCCGGTGGAGCTTCCCGGTCGGTAGGCGCGACGCTGCTCCCCCGGTGGTTTGGCACCGCCCATATTGGAGCGATCCAGGGAACGATGACCTTCGTCCCGGTGGCATCGTCCGCCCTCGGACCTGTCGTCTTCTCGCTCGCTCGCGATTCGACGGGCACATACGAGCAGGCGGCGATGATCCTTGCCCTGCTCCCGATCACGGTAGCTTTGGCGGCGGCCGTCC
>Ga0224512_10003296_pt1 | contig 14289 bp, 12 predicted proteins | sample SF_May12_sed_USG_4_FD_169103 | JGI IMG/M metagenome (GOLD analysis project Ga0224512, IMG submission 169103) | Sediment microbial communities from San Francisco Bay, California, United States - SF_May12_sed_USGS_13 | ecosystem: Environmental > Aquatic > Marine > Sediment | place: USA...
CCTTCGGTTTCGTAGACCGACGCTCTATCCAGCTGAGCTATTCGCGCCTAAGGGCGTATGAGGCTACCAGAGGCCCGGCCGACCACCGGCCTGAGACCGCCACGGGAAGCGGGTGCGCCCGAGCGGAGGGGGTGGGATTCGAACCCACGGGGCGCCGAAGACGCCCGCCGGTTTTCAAGACCGGTGCATTCGTCCGCTCTGCCACCCCTCCATTAGCGGCAAAGTCTGCCCGTTTTCGCCGCGAGCGGCTAGCATGGCGACCGCCCGGAGAGGTGGCCGAGTGGTCGAAGGCAGCTGCCTGCTAAGCAGTTAACGGGGCAACTCGTTCGAGGGTTCGAATCCCTCCCTCTCCGTTACCGCCTGTGGATGACCCGCTACCCACCGAGGTCTACGCGAGCGGGGGCTTCCTCGAGCCGGAGGGGGAGCGTGCGCGCGACTGGCTCGAGGTACTCCCCGCGCTGCTTGTGGTCCATCGTCGGGAAAACCCTGATTCGGCATCGTTGAGCCGTTTGTAGCGTGTGTGAACGCGTCGCGAGTGCGGCGCGTATCTGGCAGGCCACCAAGGGAGCCACCACCATGGGCATGCCGCATCTGTTGCGCACGACGAGTAGCGAAGGGATGCCTACATGATCGGGCTCACTCGTCTTGTCACCGGGCGGCGTTCGCCGTCAGACCGCTACCGCTACGGCTCGAGCGAGGCGCCGTCACGCCAGCGTGGCGATGAGGAGCGCACCGTCACTCGGCACCGATTCGCCGATGATGACGGCCACCATCCCGTCGTCGTCTGGAACATCACCGAGTCGTGCAACCTCGAGTGCGCACACTGCTACTACTCGGCAGTGCTGGGACGAGACCCCGTCGCAACGTCGTTCGACGACATCGCGCGCGTCATCGACGATCTGGCCGAAGCCCGTGTACCGGTGCTGTTGCTGAGCGGCGGCGAGCCGCTGATTCGCAAGGACATCCACGACATCGCTGCGTACGCGCGATCCAAGGGGATCAATCCGGTCATCTCAACCAACGGCACGATCATCACGCGCCCCGAGCATGCCCGCAAGCTGCGTGAGAGCGGCGTCGAGTATGTCGGCATCTCCGTCGACGGCATGGCCGAGCGCCACGACGCACAACGGCGGAAGGAGGGCGCATTCGACCGCACCAGACGTGGCATCGAACTCTGCCGCGAGGCAGGCCTTCGCGTCAGTATGCGGTTCACCGTGACGGCCGCCAACGTTGACGACCTGCCCGCCGTGCTCAACTTGGCAGAGGAGGTCGGCATCGACCGCTTCTGCCTCTACCACCTCGTGCCGAGCGGCCGCGGCAAGCGATTCGGCGACATCGACAATGCAACCCGCCGGCGCATCATCGAACACCTGTGTGAACAAGCACCCGATCGCCCCTACGAGATTCTCACCGTCGACAACCCGAGTGACGGCCCGGTCATCCACCAGTGGGCCCTCGAACACCGGCCCGATATCGCTGATGAGGTGCTCGATCGACTGCGAAGCCAGGGGGGCGACGGAACCGGTCGGCGCATCGTCGAAATCGACCACGACGGCATGCTGCATCCCAACCAGTTCTGGCTGTCACACACCATCGGCAACGTGCTCGAACAGCCGTTCAACGAGATCTGGAACCCTGATGGCGATGCGTCGCTCGACCCGCTGGTCGCCGAGCTTCGACGCGACGAATGGCCACTGGAAGGGGCGTGCGGCGCCTGCAACTACGCGTCGCTGTGCGGAGGATTCCGCGCTCGCGCAAACAACGCCACGGGCAACCTCTGGGCAGAGGATCCATCCTGCCCGCTCACCAAATCGGAGCGGGCAGCCGACACCACAGTCGCGACAGGAGCGAGCGCGTGAGTACTCCCATCGACAGACCCACGGCACCCCACGCGGCCCTGGACTTCGACCGGACCCCGCTGCTCGCGATCTGGGAGACCACCCAGGCCTGTGGCCTCGCCTGCAGGCACTGTCGGGCCGACGCCCGCGACTGGCACTCGCCCGACGAGCTCACCACGCAGGAGGGATGTGACCTCATCTCACGTGTGGCCGACATGGGCACGACGGTGATGGTGCTGAGTGGCGGCGACCCGCTGCGCAGGGACGACCTGGAGGACCTCATCGCACACGGCACCTCGGTCGGTGTGCGCATGTGCACCATCCCGGCCGTCACCGAGCGCTTAACGGTTGACCGCATGCGCTCGCTTCGTGCCGCAGGCGTTGCGAAGCTGGCATTCAGCATCGACGGCGCAACGGCCGAGAGCCACGACGGCATGCGGCAGGTCCCGGGGACATTCGATCGCTCAGTCGAGCGCATCCGGCAGGCGCGCGAGCTTGGCATCGACGTGCAGATCAACACGCTGGTCTGCGCGTCGAATGTCGACGAGCTCGACGAGATCGCCCGCATCGCCGAGTCGCTCGGCGCCGACATGTGGGAACTCATGTTTCTGATCCCGGTCGGTCGGGGTGCGCTGCTGCCCGAGCTGGGACCAGAGGAGTGCGAGCGTGCATTCGGCATCATCGATGCGATCGAGCGACGCGTCGACTTCGTCGTCAAGGCGACCGAGGCCCCGCACTACCGGCGGTATCGGCGCGAACACGGCTATGAGGGCCACCTGCACCGCGTGAATGCGGGGAAGGGCTTCGTGTTCATCGCCCATGACGGCGATATCTACCCCAGTGGTTTCCTTCCGCTCACTGCTGGCAACGTGCGTGAAGATGACATCGTCGATGTCTACCGCTCGTCCGACATCATGCGTGCACTTCGCGATCCCGATCGGCTCGCGGAACCGTGCAGGTCATGCGACTGGCACGATACGTGCGGCGGGTCACGATCGCGCTCATATGGCCTCACCGGCGACCCATTTGCCGCCGAACCATGGTGCACCCGGGTCGCCGAGTACGAGACCGCCGACCCGACGCCGGCGACGGCAGGCACCTGACCCGGCCGTGGACGCCTACGAGCTTGCACGGTTTGCGCACCTGACCGGTCTCATGCTGCTCACCGGAGGCGTGACCGTGTCGATCGCGGCAAAGGCGCTCGCCAGGCGGCGCGACGACCCTTCCGTCATCCACGCCCTCTGGCAACTCGCCCACGTGACGGTCAGGCGTGTCGCCATACCCGGGTCACTGCTCCTGCTGGTCGCCGGCGGAGCGTTGGTGCATCTTTCGCACGGCGCGTATTCGTGGTCTGAGCCGTGGATTGCGGGCGCCGTCGTGTTCTGGGTGGCATCGGCCCTCATCGGGGTCCTCCTGCACGGACCCCGCAGCCGGGCCGTGCGGACCACGGCTGCGGCCGAGGCAGCTGCAGGGGCTGACCAGGCGAGCACCACACTCCGCACCCACGCGCAGGGCGGCGTGCTGATCGGCAGCACCGACGCCGGGCTGCTGGTCGTGATGGTCGCGCTCATGGTGTTCAAGCCCGGGTGATTCCGTTCGGGTCCAGTGGGCGGACCACCGCCTGAGCCCTGCGGGTGCTGCTGGAGACCATCCATCCGCCGACTTCTACCAGCCGGTCACCTCGCTGGTGCGCTCGCCCACCCGAATGCTCACGTAGCTCGGAGTTCTATCGACCGGCCTTTCACCGCCAGCGTTTCGGCGGCCTCGAAGAGCTTGACCGGCAGCTTCAGGGATGGATCGGCCGCTACAACACCACCCGACCCAACCATGGAGAGTTCATGCGCGGCAGAACCCCGCGTGAGGTGCTCGACTCACACCGTCGGGCACAATCCGCATGAGAGCCCACCTGTCACCTCAACTCGTGCACTGGACGTCCTAGGAGGTGTGGAAGGCTGGGCTGATCCGCTCTTAGGCGTTGGTCAGCGCGACCCCCCCGGTGGTTGAATTGCGCGATGACGGCGACGCGAGTCATTGATGTCGCGGTGATCGGTGCCGGCATCGTGGGGCTCGCCACCGCAAAGGCGCTGCTGGAGCGACGGCCTTCGCTTTCTCTGGTGGTCGTCGAGAAGGAATCTGCGATCGCCACCCATCAAACTGCGCGCAACTCCGGGGTGATCCACTCTGGCGTCTACTACCGCCCCGGTTCCGCGAAGGCGCGCTTGGCGGTCGACGGACGACGGCGCCTCGTCGACTACTGCCTCGAGCGGAGCGTCTCTCACGAGTTGTGCGGCAAGGTCATCGTGGCGACCTCGCCCGCCGAGGCCAGCCGCCTTCAAGAGCTCGAGCAGCGGGCAGTGGCAAATGGTGTCAAGGCACAACTGATCTCCAGCCGCGAGCTCACGGAGCGTGAGCCCCACGTCGCGCCAGGTCCGGCGCTGCTGGTGAACGACGCCGGCATCGTGGATTTCAGTGGGGTTGCCGCTGCGCTTGCTGCCGACATCGAGCGAAGTGGCGGTCGGATTCGCCTTGGCTGGGCGGTAAACCGAATCCGATCTCGAGCCGGACATGTCGAGTTCAGTTCGGATGACGACGTGCTACGCACCCGCTGGATCGTCAACTGCGGTGGCCTATTCAGCGACCGACTCGTCGCACTGACCGGTGCCCGTCCAACGGCCTCGATCATGCCGTTTCGAGGCGAGTACTTCACCCTCGCACCTGCACGCCGATACCTGTGTCGGCATCTCGTCTATCCGCTACCCGACCCTCGATTTCCGTTTCTCGGCGCGCACTTCAGCCGCACGGTCGACGGCTCGGTCCATGTGGGGCCGAACGCCGTGCCAGCCCTTGCGCGCGAGGGCTATCGGTGGCGTGATGTTTCGGGTCGCGAACTGGGACGCCTTTTGAGCCGCCGAGCGACTTACCGCTTGGCGAAGCGGTACTGGCGAACTGGGCTGGCCGAGATCGGTCGGTCGCTTCGTCCGACGTCGCTCGTGGCCCAGCTACAGCGGCTAATTCCAGAGATCGCGGCTACGGATCTACTGCCCGCGCCGGCCGGGGTGCGAGCTCAGGCGGTCGACGCCTCTGGTGAGCTGCTCGACGACTTCGTGTTCCACGAGACCGATCGTGCCGTGCACGTCGTGAATGCTCCGTCGCCGGCGGCGACGGCATCGCTATCCATCGGCGATCACATTGCGCGCCGCGTGCTGGACCGGTTCGAGGCCTGCTGAGCACTCGCACTGGGCTGTGTAAAGATCGCTCCTCGGAAGCGACGAGAGATAGATGGCTGAATGTCCGGGGGACGTCCAGATCTCCTGCAACGGCGACAGCGAGATGCGCGCCAATCGTGGCGCCCACTGGCGCACGATTGGCGCGCACGGATGGACCATGGCCGTCGATCACCTCGGCCGGTGCCTGCGCACGGGCGCCCTCGCGGGAGTACTCGTACGTGACCCGGCGCCGGCGCGGCCGCGGGAAGGTGCAACATTTGACCGTGGGCGTCGCAACCCAGCGGAGCCACCAGTGGCCGATATCGACTACCTGATCGTCGGGGGCGGCACGGCGGGGTGCATCCTCGCGAGCCGCCTGACGGAGTCCGGTCGGCACCGAGTGCTGCTCGTCGAGGCCGGCGGCGAGCCCCGCAGCCTGTTCATTCGCATCCCGGCAGGTTTCGGTCACCTGCTGCGCAGCCGGCGCTACAACTGGGGCTACGAGTCCGCGCCCGATCCGGACACCGACGGCCGCGCGATCCCCGTGCCGAGCGGACGCGGACTAGGCGGGTCGGGCCTCATCAACGGCATGGTGTACGTGCGCGGTCAGGCCGCCGACTACGACGGGTGGGCCGCCGCTGGAGCGACGGGCTGGGCGCACGCGGACGTCGAGCCGTACTTCCGGCGTGTCGAGGATTACGCGCAGGGCGGCCAGGGACGGGGACGCGACGGGCCGCTGCACGTCACCCAGATTCGGGAGCGGTTCCCCGTGGCCGATGCGTTCCTCCGTGCGGCCGTGGAGGACGGCGGTCGCCTCGTGGAGGACTACAATCTGGAGCAGGTGGGGTTCGGCTACTACCAGGTCAACCAGTTCCGTGGTCGCCGATGGAGCCCGTACGACGCGTACCTGGCGCCCGCCCGCGGACGGTCGAACCTCACCGTGCTGAGCCACACCCACGCGCTCGGTCTCACATTCGACGGCCACCGTTGCACCGGTGCGAGGGTCAGGTGCGGACGGTCCGAGCATCACGTTCGGGCCCGACGCGGGGTGATCCTGACCGCCGGGGCGATCCGCTCACCCCAGCTTCTCGAGCTTTCCGGGATTGGACGCGCGGACGTGCTGAGTTCCATCGGCGTGCCCGTCTGGCACGAGCTCGCGGGCGTCGGTGAGAACTACTCTGACCATTACGCCCTGCGCATGAACTGGAGGCTCCAGGGAGTCCGCAGCCTCAACGAATCCACGCGGGGATGGCGGCTGGCGGCCGCGGTGGCGCAGTACTTGGTCCGACGCACCGGCATCCTCACGCTGGGGCCGGCGCTCTGCCACGGATTCGTCACGACCGATCCCGAGGGCGACCGTCCGGATACGCAGTTCTTGTTCATGCACGCCAGCTACGAGGACGCCGCCCGGCGTGTCCTTGACCGGCAACCGGGCATGACCATCGGCATCATCCAGCAGCAGCCACGCTCGGTCGGAGCGACTCACAGCGTCTCCGCCGACCCCGTCCAACCACCCGCGATTCACCCGCGCTTCCTGAGCGCTCCCGAGGACCGCAGACGCGTGGTCGCCGCGATCCGACTGGCGCGGCGCCTCGTGGCCCGCCCGTCGCTCGCCCCGCTCATCGCACGCGAGATGAACCCCGGTCCCCTCGCCGAGGACGACGACGCGTTGCTGCGCTGGGCCCGGGCGACAGGCCAGACGCTCTACCACCCGTGCGGGACGTGCCGCATGGGGAGCGACGACGGGGCGGTGGTGGACCCCCGTCTGCGCGTGCGAGGCGTCGAGGGCCTGCGGGTTGCCGACGCGTCGGTGATGCCGTCGATCACCTCGGGCAACATCCACGCGCCAGTCATGATGATCGCGGAGCGCGCGTCGGACATGATCCTGGCCGACGCCTGAGAGCAGTGCTCACCGAATGGCCCGACGGCATCTCGACGCACAGCAGACCTGCGTCGGGCGCAGGCTCGCGTCCTGCCGCGCCATGGGCCATTGCAGGGGGTTTGGGTTCAACTTCAATCCCACTAAGCCCGTCTCTCGGCGACCCGCGCCCTGAGAGCCCGGCGAGCCGCTAAAGACGCAACTGGCATGCTTAGGGGGTGCGCAAGTGGCTCCCCCTTGCTGTGCTTTCCGCCGCACAGTTCCTGGTCGTGCTCGACAGCGCCGTCATGAACGTCGCGATCAGCACCCTGGTCGACGACTTCGACACCACGGTGACCACGATCCAAGGGGTGATAACCCTCTACGCCCTCGTCATGGCGTCGCTCATGCTCACCGGCGGCAAGATCGGCGACATCATCGGCCGGCGGCGCACCTTCTCAATCGGTCTGGTGATCTACGCCGTCGGGTCCGCGATTACCGCCGTCTCGCAGGACGTGCTGGTGCTGGGTCTGGGCTGGTCCGTCCTCGAAGGGGTTGGCGCCGCCCTCGTGATGCCGGCACTCGTCGCCCTGGTCGCGGGCAACTACCGGGGTCGAGATCGTGTCGCTGCCTTTGGCGTGATCGGCGGCATTGCCGGGGTTGGCATCGCCGTCGGCCCGATCCTCGGCGGGTGGCTTACGACGTTCGCCTCATGGCGCCTGGTGTTCGTGGGGGAGGTCGTCGTAGCCATGGCGATCCTGCTGTTGGTGGTCGTCATCCGTGAGGCGGAGCGCCCCTCGCCCCGGCCTCGGCTCGACGTACTCGGCGCGATCCTCTCGGCGTCGGGGCTGGGCCTTGCGGTGTTCAGCGTCCTGCAGACGAGCTCCTGGGGCTGGATCAAGCCGGTTGACTCACCGGTTGAGCCGTTCGGCTTGGCCCTCACGCCGTTCGTCTTCGGTGCTGGGCTCGCATTGCTGTGGGCCTTCGTCGAATGGGAGCGCCGCCGAGAGCAGCATGGCGAGACCCCGCTCCTCAGGCTCGGCCTGCTCAAGATCCCGCCGCTCCGCTCGGGGGTCTCCCTCTTCCTTCTTCAGAACCTCGTTCTGATGGGGGTCTTCTTCACGATTCCGCTGTACCTCCAGCTCGTGCAGGGACTCAACGCGTTCGACACCGGGAAGCGCATGCTGCCCGTTTCGATCACGATGCTCGTGGTCTCGATGAGCGGGCCGCTGCTCGCAAGCCGCGCAGGCCCGCGGAGGGTCGTGCGAGCCGGCTACCTCGTCCTGGCGTTCGCCATCATCCTCCTGCTCGGCACGATCCAGCCGGAATTGAACGGAGTTGGCTTCGGCTTTGCGTTGGCCATGTTGGGAGTCGGTATGGGCCTCATCGCCTCCCAGCTGGGGAACATCGTCCAGTCCACGGTCGGTGAGAGGGACCGAAGCGAGGCGGGGGGGCTGCAGACCACCGCCCAGCAGCTCGGAAGCTCGCTGGGGACCGCGCTGATCGGTGCGATCGTCCTCAGCGGTCTGACGGCGACGTTCGTCAACGCCGTCGCCGCCGACGAAAGGATCTCAGGCAACGTGAAGTCGTCGCTCGAGGCACGCAGTGGCGTCGTGTTCGTCAATGCCGGAGAGGTCGAGCAGGCCGCTACCGACGCAGACCTGCCGCCTGAGGAGGTGGAGCGCATCGTCGACGCATACGAGGACTCGCAGCTAATCGCCCTCAAGGTCGGTCTGCTCGCTGCGGCGTTCATCGCGCTTGGGGCGCTGATTCTCACTCGCGACCTGCCCTGGCGGAAGCTCACCGACGAAGGCGCCGTACGCGAAGGTGCGCCCGCGCCCTAGCCATGGCGCGACCGAGAGCCAGCCGCAACTGAGGGAGCACGACGACCCGGGGCGGATGGCAACCGGTCCCGGGTCGTCCGTCGTGGGGTGAAGGCGCCGCCCGCCTAACTAGGCGCCGAGTGACGCTCCCTCGGTCGAGTCTTCCCCCTCGGGCTCTTCGGCGGGCGGCGGGCCGAAGCCGCCGTGGCCATGGCCGCCGAAGCCGCGCTTGCCGCCTTCGCGGTCGGCGAGGCGCTCGGCGAGAGAGTTGAGGGTCTCCTCATCGGGCGGGTCCACGCCACGCTGCTGCGCGCCGTCGGTGATGGACCTCTTGATTGCGTCGAGCACCTCGTTGCGGGTCTTGCCCTGGCTCCCGGCATACTCCGAGAGCGACTGGCCGTCACGCAGCGCCTCGCGCACGGCGTCGGCCTCCAGGCCGAGTTCCTCGGCCACGGCCGCCGCGGGGCCGCCGAAGCCGCGGCCAAAGCCGCCGTGGCCCGGACCGTCGCCGAAGCCGCCGCGGAACCCGCGGCCGATGCCCTCGCCGCTCTCGATGCGCTCGATCAGCTCATCAGCCTGCTCACGGGTGATGCGGCCATCGGTGACGGCCTGCTCCACGCGGTCCCGCGCGACCTGCTTCCGCGCGGCGATGACATCGTCGGTCGTGATCTCCGAGCCGGTCTGCTCGCTGAGGGCCTCCGCGAACGCCTCGGCGCGGTCGTTTGAGCCCGTTGACGCAGCGATGGCAGCCCCTCCGAGGCCAAGCGCCGCTACAGATGCGAGCGCTGCGATGATGCTGTTGCGTTTGCTGAGTTTCATGTCGGCAGTCCTCCAAGAGCGAACGTTTCGCGGCCCAAGCTAGGCCGCAGGACGTAAAGCCCCGCGAAAAAGCCCCCGAGTGTGAGCAGACCTTCACATGGCCCTAGTGAAGGCCCACGAACCGGCTGGACCAGTGAGTCCGCGACAGCCGCTGCCTCATCGCCCATCCCGCTGGGTCAGGCGCACGCGATCGGAGGGCTTTCCTGAGTAATGATCCCTTTTCTAGGGCCCCGGCTGGCCATCGATCGCGAGTGGGCTCGAACGACGCTCCTCGACCTCGCCATCGAGGAGGCGGCCGCGACGGCCGCCGACGCCTGATCTCTTGGACGTCGGCGGGCCGGTCGTCATCCGGATCCACCACACGCCGAGCCTCATCGTGGAACTCGGCTCTGGTGTGCGGCCTCGGCCCGCATAAGACTGAGCAGCCGGATCGACCGGGCTACCGGCGCTCGTCGAAGAACTGCCGGAGAAGCGCCAGCGAGCGGTCGGCCAACACGCCGCCCTGCACCTCGACCCGGTGCAGCAGCCGGGGGTTCTGGAGCGGGTTGATCACCGAGCCGGCCGCGCCGACCTTGTGGTCGGGGGCGCCGTAGACCACCCGTGTGACACGTGCCTGCTGCAGTGCTCCCGCGCACATGGGACACGGCTCGAGGGTCACATATACGACTGCGCCGAGCAGTCGCCACCCGCCCATGGCCAAGGCGGCTTCGCGCAGCGCGAGAAGCTCGGCATGGGCGGTAGGGTCCGAGCGCTTCTCTCGCTCGTTGTGGGCCTTGGCGATGACCTCGCCGTCGCGGACCACCACGCATCCCACCGGGACGTCCCCGGCCTCCGGCGCGCGCTTGGCCTCCGACAGAGCGATCTGCATGAACTGCTCGTCGCGAGGGAAGACGGCACGCACGGTGCCTGCAGCTTACTTTCGTTTGCGCAGGCCTATCGGCCGCCGCGGGTCAGGCCACCCAGTGACTGAGATCGCGCTCGATGAGGCTGCCGAGCAACTCGACATCCTCGCGGAAATACTCCTTGAGACGCCCCTCGAAGGCCGGCGAGATCTCCTGGCGGGTCGCCGTGCGCCGGTTGGACTGCCTGAGCCGATCGAGTACGCCGAACCGCTGGATCCCGGTGAGCTTCTTGACGCCCTTCGCCACCCGAACCAGCGCTCGCGGTGGCCGCTGCGTGAATCGCGCGAGAGTCTCAGCGCGGTGCTGCTTGCTGGGGTTGACGGTCGGGAAATCCCGCCGGCCGTCATCGGGCAGGCCAAGGAACTCGAGCACCTCGGCGTACGCACTCTGGGTGTCATCGCGGAAGTCGTCGAACACGATGATCTTGACCTGCTCGCGCGGGACCCGGTCCATGAGGCGCTTGACCTGCTCGCCGAGCGCTGCCGCCTTGCCATAGAGCAGGAACTCCGGCACCCGACACGTTCGCGGCAGGGCTTTGCCGTGCTGACGCTCGGCTTGGAGGTCCCAGGCGCGCTCGGGATCCTCCTGGTCCTCGTCCTGCATGTATCGCATCTGCGAGTGCAGCGACGGCACCAACTCCACCGGGTTGCGCACCATCGCGATGATGCGGGCCTCGGGCGCGAAGGCGCGGATTCCCGGAACGGCCTCCTGCGAGTAGAGGTACCAGACCGAGGCCTCGCCGAGCGCGATGGCGTCGTCGGGCGCCGGGTCGTAGAGCCGCAGGTAATGCTCCAGCGTGGCCTGGCCGGGGGCGTAGTAGTACGGGAAGTCGCGGCTGAAGAAGTGCGGCTCTTTGGGCTGGGTGACGAAGGCCCGCGGGTGTTGCCGCAGGTAGTCACTCAGCGCGGTCGTCCCGCACTTCGGTGCGCCGGCGATGAAGAAATTCGGTCGCTTCATCTCTGGCTCGGGCAGCGAGGCTACCAAGCCAGACTGGCGTCAGCGCACGGGAGCATGGGGCCGCAGCTGCGGCCCCATGCAGGCGGGCCTTTACGGCCGCAGAATGGGCGGCAGCTTCTTGGTCTTCTTGGCAACGCGGCGGTACGACGCGAATGAGGGCTTTTTCTTGCCGTCCAGGTCGTAGAGCCCGCCCAGCCAGAACGGGTTGTCGGACATGTTGAACCACATGACCAGCGGAACGCGACTGCTCTTGACCACCTTGAGGCCGGCGATCTGCCGCAAGTACAGCGCCTGCTGCTTCTTGGAGACCACCGCGCGCTTTCCGGTGCGGGCTCCACGCCCGGTGGTGTAGCCCGACTCGGTGATGATGATCTTCATCCCGCGACGCTTCTTGACCTTGTCGATCTCCTTGATCATCTGCGGGAGAGTCGACCAGGTCGGAATGGCCTTGCTCTTGCGCTTCGGCGCCACCCCAGCGTAGATGTGCTGCGAGTACCAGTCGAAGCGCGCCTTGCTCCGCAGCACCAGTTTCTGCCACACGGCGGCGCTGTTGCCCAAGCGGTTGTTGCTGCTCCGCGGAGCGCCGACGCCGCCGATCACGATGGCGCGGCGACCGTTCTTGCGGCCGTTCGCGGACTTGATCGCCGGATAGGCCTTCCGCGTCATCTGGACATAGAGCGGGAACGCGGCACGCTTTGCGCCCCTGTACTGCGGCTTCAGGGTCTTCTCGATGTGCGGTTCCTGCCACACCTCCCAGTGGCGGACCCGAGGCAGCTTGGCCGCGGTGCAGGTCTCGTCCTTGGTTGCGGGTATGAAATTGCCGCTGTAGCGCTTGGCGATCGCGAACATGAAGTCGCGATATGCGCCGAGGCGCGGAAAGTTCGGGTTGACCTCGCTGCCCTGCGGCGGCCCCTTCAGGTTCTGGGTCGCCCAGGCCGGAGCGCTGTAGGCCACGATCATCCGACCCATGCCGCGCCTCGCGAGCCCGCAGATGATGCGATCGGCGCGTGACCAGTCGTATGCGGCATCGTTCGGATCGCGCGGTCGCGTCGGCGCCGTGGGCGCGACCTGCCCCCACAGAACGTCGATGCGAGTGAACTTGGTCTTGGTCTGCGAAAGCACCGGCAGGCGCTCGTCGACCTCCGACAGTGGACCCGACGTGAGCTGATCGTCCTGAAGACCGAGCACCGCGCCGGATGCCGCGCCGGGCAGAGCGAGCGCCCCGGCCACCGCCAGGGTGAGCACTCCGGCCAAGGCCGCGGATCGCTTTCGGTTGGAGCGTGGTCTCACAGGAGGTTCCTTTCGTCGATACAACTCGCCGGCGGGGTTGTATCGGCTCATCGAAGCGCGGTGGTCCCCGGATGGGTGATTCTCACGGAGTAATCACGGCCCACCCAGCAAACACCTCCGGGCCTCCCGACGCGCGGCCAAGGTTCGGGGAACTCATAACATTCGTGGCAAGGGTCGCGCTCAGGGCGCAGGCTGCCAGGCGCCTTCCCAGGGTAGACGGGCCGACTGCGGAGCCCCGGGGATGGTGTAGCTCCACGCGGGATGGTCGAGGATCCCCCCACTCCACGCGTGCAGATCCCTCGCGAATGCGACCAGATCGAGCGGCTCGTCGAGCATCTCCGGCCGCATCAACTCACTCGAGAACGCCAGAACCTGGCCGGCTCCGACCTGTCGCAGCAGCGCCGCGGGCGCGTCGTCGACGAACCTGGCAACAACCGCCGCGCCGGTCGGCACGCCGGAGAAGGCGCGGGCCTCGGGTGCCTCGATCGGCAGCTCGTACGACTGCGCGGGCACGCTCGGCGCGAGTGCGTTCTCCTCGATCAGGAGCGTCCTGCCGGGCCGTTTCGAGCCAAGCCTCGAGCCGATGAGGGGCCGGCGGATATCTGCGAGTGACCGGCCATTTGGTGACCGGGTGAAGGCCTCGGGATCGGTCACGATCAGCCTGCCACCGGCCCGGACCCACGCCAGCAGCTGCGTGGCCAGAGTCCGATCGAGGGTCTCGGCGCGGGGTAGCCAAATCGTCTTGGCGCGGGCGAGCCGCTGGGGCTCTCGCAGCAAGCGGCTGTCGGACTCGAAGCTGAATGCGCCGTTGCCCATCTCCCCAAGCAGTGAGTACGCCGTGTAGAGCTCGTCGCCGCTCGTGCGGTGGCGCTTGTTCCCCGATCTCCAAGGCTGCCCTTGCCCTTCGCTGGCCGTCGCGTACAGGACCAGGCGCTGGCGGTCCTCCGGCTTCTCGGGCAGAGCCGTGCCCCGGAGCTTGGCGGCGATGTCGAGAGTGGCGGCGTAGCGCTTCGGAGCGACCACTCTGGGGTTATCGGAGGCAAAGAAGCTGATGTGGGTCGCGCCCGCTCTCAGCGCCTGCGCGGTCCATGGATACAGGTCGCGAGGACGCGGCGCGTACCGAGCATGTGGGAAGGCCTGGACGATGACTCGCACCTCTTTGCCCGTCAGGTCGCTCATCAGCTTCGCTCCGAAACCCGGGTTGTAGCGACCGCGCCCCGGCGTCTGCCGCTCGCCGAAGCTGACGTACGGGTCGGCCTCGATGATGTCGGCGAAGTCCGCGAGGCGGGAGTAATCCCATGGAATGAAGCCATCGATGAACCCGTAGTCGTTCGGCACGATGGTGGCCTCGGGGTCCAGGCGGCGGATCAGGCGTGCCTGCTGCCGTTTCGCGTCGAAGAATCTGTCGCCCGACCAGCGCGAGTAGGCGAGCCAGCGCAGCTGCTGGCGCACATTGCGGGTGGGCTTGGCGAGGATGTTGGGCGGGTCCCAGCCGAACTCGCGGCGCACTTGGCGGCGCATGCGCTTCGCATAGGCCGAGCGAAGGGCTTTCTTCCCGCGCGGCAGTACGACGATCGGCTCGTCCGACCCGGTGTA
>Ga0224512_10003297_pt1 | contig 14287 bp, 12 predicted proteins | sample SF_May12_sed_USG_4_FD_169103 | JGI IMG/M metagenome (GOLD analysis project Ga0224512, IMG submission 169103) | Sediment microbial communities from San Francisco Bay, California, United States - SF_May12_sed_USGS_13 | ecosystem: Environmental > Aquatic > Marine > Sediment | place: USA...
CGCCGGGTCGCTGCAAACGCTTCAGCGATGTCTTCCGGTGCGAATTGGAGGAGCGCCCGCTGATACACCCGCTCCGCAGTGGTTCGGAGCGCCAGGATCACCATCATGTTCGCGAGATCGACGGCTTGACGCCAAGGGCTTGGGCGGACGGTCCCGAAGGCGACATCGATGAGCATCACTCTGCCGGCGTTCAGCATCACGTTGGCGGGCTTGATGTCGCGGTGGGCGAGCCCTGCATCCCACATGTGCCGGATGATGCGCAGAGCGTGGTCGATGACGGTGTCGTCCACCTCTGCGTGGGTGAGTTCCACCGAGTCCTCGAGGAATTCAGTCACCATGAGGTACTCGCGTTCCGGCGCTAGTTCCACGATTCCGAACGGCTCTGGGCACGGCACGTCCGAATCACGCATCAGGCGCTGGATGTAGTCCTCGTACTCTACGAGACGCCTCACCGAAGTGAACCGTACTTCGTCCTCGAGCGACCCATAGAGGATTGTGCGGCCGACCTTGTACCAGCGATCAGACCGCAGGTGGGTCTGGCTGTAGAGCTTGGCGAACACGTACTCGTCAGGACCACCGGCAACCCGCAGCCGGAGAGGCGTAGATCCACCGGATCCTTCGAGCCCAAACGGCTCAATGTCGAGAACCTCCATGCCGAGCTGATCTGTCATTGCTCGCCGAATGGCTTCGCCCCGCTTGCCGCGCACGTCGAGGTGGGCCGTTACCCTCCGACGCCACGTCACGGCGAAGGTGGATTGGGGAGCAAACCACCTGAAGAGCACGACGGTAACGGCCAGCGAGAAAATGCCGGCGACGGCCGCATCAGTGGGATGGTCGACTCCGAGGTAGAGCTGACCGAGTATCACAACCAGGACAAACGCACCTGCTCCAGCCAACGCTACCCGTCGCAGTGCCCCTGATGGCACGAGGGAATAGGCCATTGCGGCCAGCGTCACACCAAGTCCCGCCACCGGCGCAGAGGGGTGAGAAGGACCCTCCCAGTCACCGATGATTGGGATAAGCGGCCGGGGCCGGCCGACCAGCTCCCGTATGATCTCCACCGTTTCCTGGACGAGAATTATGGCCAAGACGACCGCGAACACATGCCGCCAGCGCCGTACGGATATCAACGCGATGAGAGTTCCAATTCTGAGGATCCTCAGGAACCACGAGGAACCGAGCACCGCGACGGAATCCGCGATGCTCGTGAGGGTGTCGGTCCGAAGCTCGACGAACCACTCCAGAATCTTCATGTCCTGGCGTGTCCACCAGTCGGTGGTGGCAGGAAAGGCAAACAAAGAGATCCAGAGCAGGATCATGCCAATCCCGGCAACCAGCCAGATACGCCCCGCCATCGTCAGTTCGCGCTGAAGCGGGGCCTTTTCGCCACTTGGACGGCGCCGACGGCCGGCCACTCGGAAGCCGCCAAAACGAAGCTCGCGCCGAACACCTACCGACGGAAGACCGCGCTCGATCGGCGCCGTTACCTCGACGTCGGGTGGAGTGTCCATCAGCTCCCAGCTCTACCATCCGATGCGACCCTACCAGTGACTGTTCGGGACTGTCATTTGGACGGTGGAAGTGGTTTGGCCTGACAAGCTGAACGATGTTCGGCTAGTGAGGACTCAGTGTCGGGCTTCTGTCTGGACGGGGGTTTCGCTCCTAGTGTGGGTGCCTCCTTTGGGATGGCTGGCATTCGTTTTGCGGCCCGTCGGACGCGCCGGCTCAGCCCGCGTGGCTTGATAAGAGTTTGGCCTCCGGCCTCGACTGGGGTGTGCCCACCACCGGTCCTGAAGGACTTCTGCCAGGTGGCCGTCATCTCGACGAGTCTTGGCGAGCCGTTCCGAGCTAGTGGGCAGCGCGGTCGAACCCGAGCGAGCCTCCTAGGTGTACGTTCAAACCCAGCAAGAACGGGTAGGTGAACCGCCCGTACCCGAACTCACTGCAATAAACCTGACGCAGTCAGGTGCCGTGCATTAGGTTCCCGGCTTGGTAGAGCGGGCATCCTGGGTCTACGTTCGAACCCACCAGAATCTGAAAACAATCACCGGCAGGGCGCAGTCCAGGATTGATGGCGATCCCCTTCGGGGCTCGCGGGCCTAGAGGGACGATGTTCGAAGCCGCCGTCGCCGGGCGAACTGTATTGATGGCGATCGGCTTCGCCGCTCGCCGGCCTTGTGGGACTATGTTCGGAGCCGCCGTCGCCCGGCGAACTGTATAGATGGCGATCGGCTTCGCCGCTCGCGGGCCTAGTGGGACTATGTTCGAACCCCACAGAATCCGGAAGCTGACCGGCCCGCTCTAATTCATGGCGACCTGCTTCGCAGCTCGCGGAGGGAGTGGGATTCGAACCCACGAGACCCGCAAGGGGCCCACTGGTTTTCAAGACCAGCGCCTTCGACCGCTCGGCCATCCCTCCGTCGGCACCAGACGTGCCGAGAGCAGATTAGGCGGCGCCGGTGACGGGCCGAATCCCGACTCTCAGAACTCGATGCCGTCGGTGAGGGTGTCGAAGTTCGGGATCTGGGCAATGAACAACTCCTCGATAGTCCGAGCCTTGCCGGCCAAGGTGCCGGTGCCGCCGTCACAGTCGGCCCACCAGAGCCGCATCTGCTGAAGCCCGTCCTCATACAGTTCGACAACCATCCGGCGGTTCTTGGGGCATGCCCCGGTCCCGTCGGGCTCCACCGACGCCGGTACACCCTTGCACGAGGCGAAGCCCTCGAATTCGAGCGCCGCCATGAACTCCGCATACGACTCGAGATCGTTCTCCCACCGCATCCGATCGGCGATGTCCTGAGCGTCGTATCCCTGCAGGATATGCAGGCGCCGGTAGCTGGCGTCGACGATGATACGGATCGGCTGGTTGTCCTCCCGTGCCACTATCGGACCCTCGAGCGTCAGATGAACCGCGGTCTTAGTGGTGGCCTCGTCCGACAGGTCAATGTCGCCGCAGTCCTCCCTGATGGGTTCGCTGCCAGACAGTAGACCGCCTGACCCACACGCGACTGCGGTGAGTGACAGCAGGAGCAGCCAGCCTACGAGACTCCGAGACGGGTTACTGAACATCGTGTAGGAAACGATAGAGCCGACCCTCCCCTTTCCTGCGGCGATCCACCGCCGACCCACGACTAGCCAGGCGCCACGCCGATCCCGGCAGGTGCCCCGTCAGCCAGCAGATGCCGGGCGGAGCACACAGACAAACACTGGCACTTCCTCGGCGTTCGCCGGCTGGTTGACACTCAGGAACAGCCCGCCAACAGCACCCAAGACGAGAAGCGAGGCGCCGACCGTGGGGGCCAGCCGCCAGCGGCGGGCCGTACGCGGCTCCACCGGAGCGGCCGGGCCTTCGTTGATGAAAAGGTGCACGACCGCGGCGAACACACCGAGTCCGGCCGCGATCCACCACACGGGAACGTACGTGCCTGCCGCGTCGGCGAGGCGACCACCGAACCACGCGCCGAAGAATGCGCCGACTTGGTGGGATAGAAACACGATCCCGAACAGCGTCCCGGCGTGCGCGGGACCGAACTGCGCCATGACGATCCCCGACGTCAGCGGGACGGTGGCCAGCCACAACAGCCCGATCGCGGCACCGAACGCCACCGTCGTGGTCGGCGACAGCGGCGTCACGACGAACGCCGCGATCACAACTGCCCGGGCGGCGTAGATGATCGAGAGCAGTTTTGACTTCGAGAACCTGGCTCCAAGCGCGCCCGCCGTAAACGAGCCGACAATGTTGAATAGACCGATCAGGGCCAAAGCCCAGGCACCAACCGATGCCGCGATGCCGAGGTCTTCGACGTACGCGGGCAGATGGGTGGCTATGAACGTCACATGGAATCCACACACGAAGAACGCTGAGTTGAGCAAGAGATACGAACGCGATTGGCTGGCTCGCCGCAACTCGTCACGAAGGTATACGGGGGCCGCCAACGCCTCAGCGGTCATCGTCGCGGCGGCATTCCCGCGCAGCGGCCGCACGACCAACACCATCGTGAACGCGACGACTCCCATCAGGGCGACCGTCTGCTCCCATCCGAGCGCTGCCAGCCACGCCTGAGCAACCGGGACCAGAACGAACTGGCCAGCGGAGCCCATCGCCGTCGCGATGCCCAGCGCCAGCGAGCGGTGATTGGGCGGAGCGATCCGCCCAATCGCGGCCAGCACAACGGCGAAGCTGGCAGCGGCGAGACCTCCGCCTACGACGAACCCGCCGCTCAGATACAGCGCCCCACTGCTTCCGGCCCGGCTCATCAGCGCCATCCCGCCGGCGTACACGGCGCTCCCGATTGCCAGCACCCTCCCCGAGCCATACCGATCAGCGAGCGCCCCCGCCACGGGCTGGCCGAGACCCCAGACGATGTTCTGAATCGCAACGGTCAGCGCGAAGACGGCTCGAGGCGTCCCCAGTGCGTCCGAAATCGGCGACAAGTAGAGACCGAAGGTGGATCGAACGCCGAGCGAAACGGCGGTGATGAGCGAACCGGCCGCCACCGCATAGAAGAGTCGTCGCCGTGTGGCCGGCGCCCGTGCGATCCCGGTCATGCGGCCGGAGCGTAGTGGCATTCTGGACGGCCAGGCACGGGCAGTCGTAGTGGCGGGCACCACGACAACGGCCACTGTCCGGCAGCATACCGACCGGTTGGTCTGATACGATCTCAAGGTATTGCCACGAAGGGAGCGGTGATCGCCATGGATCTGATGGTCGAGTACGCGGTCGTCGATGGGATGGAGGCCGAGGCTGACCGCGTTCGGTCGGCATTTCTTGATGCCGTCGCAAACTGGGAGCCTCACAAGTTCACGTATCGCATCATGCGGCGTGGCCCAGAGGGAAACTCGTATGTACACCTCGCCTGGCTGGACTCGCCCGAGACCCAACAGCGGCTCTTCGAGACCGATTTCTTCAAGGCGTTCAACGAAGGGATGGAGAAGATCAGCGGCGGGTCGGTCACCGCAACACCGCTCTTCGAGTGGTCGGCGTCGTAGACCCTGATCGGCTGGAAGCAGCCCGACCGGCCGGCCACCACCGTGACCGGCTACCAGGCGCTTCAAACGAACGCTGCTCGGATGGTGCCGTATCGCGACAACGCGCCGGTACGATCGCTCTGTGATCGAAACGCCCGACCGTCGCCAGACCATGCTCATTGAGGGGCGACGGCTCTTCCTCGCCCAGGGCTACACCGCGACCTCGGTCGACGCCATCTGTAGCGCGGCAGGCGTGACCAAAGGTGCGTTCTTCCATCACTTCAAGTCGAAAGACGACTTCGCGGCCCAGGTCCTGGCTTTCACCTGGCAGCCAGTTGCCGACGCCCACGAACCACCGCCGACGGATATCGGCATTCCCGAACGCCTGGCCGACCACATCCGCTTCATGGCCGAGTGGATCCACGACACCGGCCGGCTCATGCCGCTCATCGCGCAGGAACTCGGGGCCGCCAACCCTGAGATCCGGACACAGGTCGGCGGCTACTTCGCAACCTGGATGTCATACCTCGAAAACCTCCTCCAGGCCGCCGTTGCCGAGGCCGGGTCTGAGGTGAACATCGAAGCGCTGAAGGAGTTCATCGTCGCGACGACGGAGGGGATCCCGGTCGTGATCAACCAGTTCGGACCCCAAGCATTGACCAACGTCACCGATCACCTCGTCGCGGCCGTCATGGGCGCGATCCGCAACTGAGCTCTTGTCAACATACCGACCAGTTGGTATGTTGACTGCAATCGCCAAGAGCTGTAATCGCCATCAGCTGTAGGCGCTCTCATCGAGGAGGCAAGATGACCACGGCGCTCGTGATGATGACCGACCCCGGCAACCCAGAAGCCAACGGGCGGATGGTGCACCTATTGAAGACGACCGCCGCGTTGCGCGACGCCGGTGAGGGCGTCGCGGTGTACCTACATGGAGCCGGCGTCAATTGGGCAACTGCATTCGCGGTTCGAGAGGACAACTTCACCCAGCACTACGGAGAGTCCTTTGACGACGTCAAGCCCCTCATCGCGGGCGCATGCAACTTCTGCGCGAATGTCCGGTTCGGCCAGACCGAAGCGCTCGCCACGCTTGGCATCGGGGTGCTCGGTGGCGAAGGGGCCCACCACACGGTGGCGGATCTCGTCGTCCGGGGCGACCGGGTCGTGACGTTCTGACGAGAGTCCCGCTTGGGCGCGGTAGCGTTTCGGGCGGCCAGCGCGGTTCAGGCAAGCAGCTGCAAACGCGGACCGTTGACCGCCACCGCTCTCCGCGCGGGCGTTGACCTTTCCGCCAGCCGGCCGGTCCGCCGGGCAGATATCAACGGCGTCATCGGATCGGAACAGCAGGCAACGGTGCTGTGATTCAACGCGCTGATGGGCTCGAGTAGCCGTGTTGTGGAGCAGCCGGCGCTCGACCGCCGACGCGTGGGTTTCTCGACGGCGTACGTGATCAGCGGCGCCTCGATGACATTGCGTTGCTGCTCAATGCCCTCGCCCGGGGAGAGAACACGCGGTCGGACCCGATCGTGACGGCGATTCACCGCAGCTCCTGACCGTCGGGACGCGGACGGAAGCGCTGCAGCACGCGTTCCCGTCCGGGCGACGGCTCCCCAGGCGGCGCCCCTGCGAACGGTTCATTCCAACGATGTCTGACCGTTTGTCGATAGGCTCGCAGCGTTGTGGAAGCGACAAGAGCTAGACAAGTCGTGATCGCGCTACTGGCCGCGGGCGTTGTGATTGCCTGGGGCCTGTTCTGGTCGATCGTCACGCTCGAGGCGTGGCCGGAAACCAGCGGCACCGTGACCGCGTTGACGCTCGGTCTGCTCGTGCTGACGTCTGGGCTGCTCACCTGGTGGTTCGGGCGGATCGGATGGTCGGGCTCGCGCGCTGACTACGCAACGACCGGCGACCTGCTGATGGCGCTGGCGACTCCACTCGCCGGGCTGGCCGGGTTGCTGGCGCTGGTGTTCGGCGCGGAGGACCACATGGGGTTCCTCTCGCGCTTCGGTCAAGCGGTGCTGATCGGTGTCATCCTGCGTGGCCTGAGCGATCGCAGACCTGTTGCCCGCCCCCCGGCCCGGTTGGCCGACCTCGGCCAGCCGCCAGGAGAAACGCCACGCATGTAGCGGCTGCTGAGCGTGTCCTCGGGCCGTACCGTCAGGCCACCTTCGGCAGGCTGAGATCGAAGACTGTTCGGCCGTGCTCACGCCGGTACGCGAGGTCTCCGCTCATGAGGCGGGCAAGCTCACGGGAGATGGCGAGGCCAAGACCAAAAGATCCGGAGACGCCCCGTGCGGCATGCGCCCGCTGGTACCGCTGAAAGATTCTCTCCCGGTCCTCGTGCGGAATGCCGACCCCGTCATCAAACACGAGAAGACTGGCTGTCTCGGCATGATCTCTGGTCTCGACGCGGATAGCACTGCCTCCGTATCGGATCGCATTGGACACGAGGTTGCGGAGGATCTGTCGAATGCGGTCCGGATCACCCATGGCGACTACACCGTCCCCGTCGAATTCGATGTGATTGTCATGACCGTGTCCAAAGGCGTCGATGACCTGGGCCGCCTGCGCTCGGAGATCGACCGGCACCCGGGTCACCTGAAGCGCGTCGATCTCGGCCTTGCCAGCCACGAGGAGGTCGTCGACGATGTTGGCGAGATCCGTTCCGTTTCTGACGACACCGGCAACCAGCTCGTCCCGTTTGTCATCGGACAACCAAGACAGACGCTCTTGTAACAGCCGGCCGAACCCGAGAACCGCCGTGAGCGGTGTACGCAGCTCATGGCTGACTGTCGCCAGGAAGTCGTCCTTTGACCGGATGACCTCGGTGAGACGCGTCCGATCTGCCTCCCGTTCCCAGAACGCACCGATCATGGCGGCGGCAGTAGTGAGCAGCGCCACATCCTCAGCGTTCCACTCTCGGCGCACCCCGGAGTCAGCGAACCCGATCAGCCCTGCCCACTCGCCATCGACTGATATGGGGATGTTGAGTTCAGACTTCAGCGGAATTGGGTCGTTCGCATACAGGTCATACTCGACACCTTCGAGCTCCGACGGTATGAGAACGAACGGCTCGCCGCGCTCCATGTGGTATCGCGACGTTGGCATGCGGGCCCATGGGACCACTTCCCAGTACTCGTTGCCCAGCTCATGTCCGGGGGCGTTGGGGTCCTCAGCCTCGACGATCGTTCGCGATGAGAAACCCAGCTCGGGATCCATCACGTTTCGCTCGACGAACACGTAGGTGGCCTCCGTCGCCGCGAGCAGTGCTTCAACGGCGCGCTCGAGTCGGTCCTGGCCGGAACTCGCGAGCAACGCTCGTGCGCATTCGGCGATGGCGCCCTCGTACCGTATGCGCCGCTCTTGATCGCGAGCATGGATGGCGAGTTGTTCTCGTGTCCTTTGGCCGTGCATCGCCGATCCAACAATGGCGGCGACCGATCGAAGGAAATCGGCTTCGTCGGCAGTGAACGGCCGATACACCCGCGTGTAGACGCTCAGCACCCCATACGGACGATCCCCCTCCGGGATCACGACACCGACGCCGCTCACGATTCCGTTCGTCTGGAAGATCTGCGCCATGTCGAACCGGGACTCTGTTCGTGCGTCGTCCAGGAAGATGGGCCGGTTCGACAACATGACGAATCCCGGGTGCGAGCCCCGTCCGAACGTCACGTGGGCCTCTCCAATGATGGAGCCGGCGCCCCAGCCAGCACCGGCCCGAAGGATCAGGGGGGAACCTGGCGTGGGTTGATGCATGATCGACACAAACTCGACATTGAGCGCGCCGGCGACGACCGTCACGGCGCGGGCGAGGAAATCTGCGAGATCACCTTCCTCGAGAGCGGCCTGGCCGAGCAATGCCGTTGCAGCCTGATACGAGATGACCGTCGGGCCGGCATCTCTCGGCCCGGCGTCGGGATTGCGGAGGTTTCGATTTGTGGCATTCACGGCGAGCACCGCCACAACGTTGGACTGCTCGAGAAGAATCGACCTTCACGGGGCCAACCTTGAGCGTGCGGGCCTTGACGTCGCACCGGCCCCAGCGCGACGGTTACGTGCAGCGACAAAGGCATCCAGGTGGAGTTGAGTACAGCCGCCAGCAGGGTCGTGACCATCGTGACCGCCGCACTGGCTGCAGGAGTCTTGGCGACGCCGGTGCTGATCTCCGGCCTGAAGGGCCGTTGGTGGATTGGACTGGTCGGCGCACTTGCGTTTCTGGCTGGTTTCGCGTTCATCTTCGGCGCGTTCGGGGTTGCCGAACCTTCCGCCGAGTTTCAAGAGACGTTCGCGTTTCGTTTGCTCAACGCGGGACTCTCGATCGCCCTTCTGGGGGGCGTCGGATTGCTCCTATTCGGCGTGATGCTCCCGGCCCGACCGGGCTCATGGCAGGCCCAACGCCGCGGAAGGGACGCCGGATGACGCTCTCAACCGGCCTTCGGTCCCGTGCGGGCGGCACCAGTGGACGGTTCGGGTCTACGGGCGCAACGGTGTCAAACGAATCAAAGACCCGACCAAACCCGGGCCGCTCGACGCAACGCCCACGGCGACAGTTGGGAGCGGATGTGACCCGCGCTGGTCCGCGGCCTCTGCGTCACCTGACGATATTCACCGCCGTGATCGTCGCTCCTCCTCGTCAACTAGGTGACCAGAGGCGCCAGCGGGGCATGGTGGGTTCTGTGGCTGCTGGAGATCTGGGCGGGGGCATGGGGCTGCATTGCTCGGTGTAGCAGTGGCGTCCTCCACGCACCGATCGGAGGGCTGAGAGCCGATCCGAACTGGACCCACCGGCTGACGACACGCGCACAACCTGGAGGTCAGCCGATCCTGAACTCCACGTCGGCCTCCGAGAGCGACCTTCTGACGTCGGTATCGGCGACGGCGGGAACGTCCGGGCACCAGCGTTGCATGGCTTCCTCAAGTACTGCCTTGACCGTGGTCGCGACATCCGCTGCGTGCTCTCGATCACACTCAATGACGACGCTGTCGTGCACTGTTTGCACAGGCGCCGCGCCGTCGCGGTCGACAAGCCGCTCGTGGAGCATCCCGTAGGCGTCGAGCATGACGTCGGCGACTCCGCCCTGAATCGGGGCGTTTCGGTAGGCGTTGGCCATCCGCGAGATTCGCTCGCACAACGCGCCGTCGAGCAACACCGAGGTCGCGTCGGGCCCCATGGTCTCGGTGACCTGCTCGACGATGGCCCGTCGCAACGGACGATCTTCGAGCAGCTTCTCCAACCCGGCACCGCGAACGACCGAGCTGAGACTTTCGAGGGTGACACCGCCCTGCGTCGTCACGAGCCGGCGCACCTCGGCCGGCCCGGGTTTGGGTGATCGCATGACGATCGCCGCCGCGCTCGCGAGCAAGCCCTCCGTGTGCATCGTGAACTGCTGGCGCCGGCCGGCGAGCGTGTGCGAGGCAAACCCAAAGGGGTTGCCGCCGGCCTTCAACGCGATCGGCGCGTTGAACGAGAGCGTCCACGCAGCCTCGGCGATGGTGAGACCGGAAGTCCCGATGAGCGCTTCATGCACCTCTTCGACCGTCGGCCAGCGCCGATGCATCTCCCGGAAGTCCCGGCTGACCCGCCGCAGCTCGGGCCACCACTCGTGGAGCTGCAGCGTCAGCGGCCAGTCCATCTCCGGCGCGGAGTCGCTCAGTTCGCTGATGAACTGGTCGCGCTCGTCGACCCACCGGGCCACGCCGGGGTAGGCGGCCAGATACGCGTCGAGGAGCTTGCGCCCTTCGCTCTCAGATGTTTCGACGCCTGAATGGGTGAGGCTGCGAGCGAGGCCGCTGCCGCGCTGCCCGTACACGATGCCGAAGTTGATACGTTTCGACTTCGACCGCAGCTCCTCGTACCGCACCGGATCGGTGGTTCGAAGCGAACCCATGTCCACCTGAAACATCCGTTCGGCGGTGGCGACATGAACATCGACACCATCCACGAACGCCTGGCGCAGATTGGCGTCACCCGACACCTGGGCCACGAAACGGAGTTCGGCCTGACTGAGATCCGCGTGCACGAACATCCGGTCGTCGCTCGCCGGACGGACATGGCGCTTCATTCGGGGTGCCAAGTTCTGGGCATTGGGGTTCCGGCTCGCCAGCCGGCCCGTGTTCGTCCCGACCACCTGCAGGTATTCGGGGTGGATGCGGCCGTCCTCGCGCACGTGCTCGCGGAACGACTCGCCGTAGGTGGTGAGCAACTTGGTGAGGTCCCGGTATGCGAGCAACTGCTCGCACAGCTCGCCTCCGATGTCGACCAGTACGTCGGCGGGGAGCGGATCGCTGTCAACCAGCCCCCGCTCCTCACCGTGGACGCGCCGCGCCCAGGCGGCCACGCGGTCGGGCGCGTGGAGGTTGAGCATCGCCTTCGTCTGCGCTTCGCTGCCGGGGTTCCACGACGGTTCCAGATGCTTCGAGAACAGCGAGCCCTGGCCACCGCCGGTCATCTCGGCGAGATGCCCGAGGATGGCTTCGCGCCGATTGGCCATCTCGGCCAACTCCGCCTCCCAACCCGCGGAGTCGAACGGCAAGCCGGCCCGCTCCATGTGGTCCAGAAGGGGTCGGGCGCGCTGCTCCAGGTCGCACACGACGGTGAGCCCCGCATCTTCGAGTTGGCGGCGAATCACTGCGGACACCCACAGTGTCTCGACTGCGTCGGCGGCGGCATATCGAATCTGATCTTCGGTGAGCCGGCCCTCCGCTCGATAGGACAACTGGGTCGTGCCCTTCCCGTCCGCGTGTATCCCCAGATACCACTCGGCCGCCCACGCGAGCCCGTGGAAATAGCCGAATCCGCTGACACCCTGGTGGAGCAGTGCATCGGCCAGCTGCGCGTCCCACCACGACGGAGGTTCGACGCGATGCCGCGCCAGTCGGGCTGGAACGATGAGATCACGCTCGATAACCCGGGCATCGAATGTGGCGTTCCACGCGTCGGCAGCGACTCCGGACAGCACGCAGGCGAGCCGGTGGCGATCGATGACATTCACGTCGATCACCCATGCCGTGTCGGCACCAGAATGATCGCGGGTGGCCACCGACACGACCCGCAACGCACCGGGTCCCGCGACCTCGAGTGGCTGGTCCGTGTACACGGTCTCCGTGTCGATGGCGCGTGCGCTGGACGCACGGAGGGCGGCAGCCAGCGCCCCGAGGGTGGCGTCGTCGTGGACGATCCGACACGGGACGTCGCTCGGCTGGCGCTCAGCAACTGGCCGCGGATCGAATGGAATCGCCACCAGAGCACCGTAGTCACTACGGCGGGTGGGTTCCGGCGATCGGCGACGACGTGTCGTCCGCGGTCCCAGGCATCTCGGCGAACGCGCCGTGGCTGGACCATCGTCCGCGATCCAGCCTTCGCTACTGCCCCCACGGAGCGCCTCGCGCCAACGCGATCTGGAACACTGTGACGATTGCGAGCATCACAATCGCGACGACGCCAACATCCTCAACGGGCACGATGATCGGACCGGCTCATCGAGGGACTCCGAGCACTCGCTTGCGACCGGCCGGACTGGCACTACCCGAACGAGTTTCTTGACCCGGTTTGGGACGAAGGCCTCTTGGGCAACGGACTGGTTCTGGAGAAAGCTGGGGCCAGGCCAACTCATGGAGGTTTTTGTGACGACCACCGAAACGCAGACAGCCGAGGAGCGGGCTCGGCGACGGGCCAAGTATCTCTCCGGTCTGGTGTGGCATGCCGGAGCCTTCCTCATCATCAATGCGTTCTTCTGGCTCCTCGACATCGCCGGCCCCGGAGGAGTGAACTGGTCCTTTTGGATCACAGCCGCCTGGGGTTTCGCCCTGGCGTTTCATGCGCTCGCCTACGTTGTCGATGGGCGCCAACTCGAAGAGCGCAAGTCCCAGCAGTATCTCGACGAGGAGCGCAAACGCGAAACACGGCTTTGATCTTCCCGGATCGAGCGCGCCGCCGTCCGGCCTCGGCTAGCGAGCGGGCCGTACGGCGATCAAGATCTCGAGTGAGGCTGCGTGGTCGATCACAGCGAAGGATGCCGACACGCATTGGTTGGTGGCGTCTGCTGTTGGGCCGCCAGGCCAGCAGCGGATAGTCGTTGCCAGAGCCGCCGGTCCACGACGAGCGATCGATCTCGGGCGCCGGCGCCGCTACTACCTCTATCCGAAACCCCGGTGCCAGCCGCGCCGGTCCGCCTTCCGTTGGAGTGGGTCGACCATTGCCGATGCCGCTGCGGCCAAGCCGGCCGAGCCCTCGACGAGGAATGGCGAGAGATGCCGCTTGGGCTACCCGATCGGCCTCCACCGCCGTGCACGTGCGAGCGCCACGCTCGCGCCGACCGCCATCACGCCCGCCAGGACGTTGAACAGAATGTCGACAGGGTCGAACACGCGGCTCGGCAACACTGCCTGGATGCCTTCATCGAGCGCTCCGATCAGCGCCGAGGCCAGGATTGCGAGCAGGGCGGGCACTGGGACACGACGACCCTGGCTCGCCCGCTCCATGAGCGCCTCATAGATGAGAATGGCAACCACGCTGTACTCGATGAGGTGGGTCCGCTCCTCCGGGATCGCCATCCGGAGGAACATCATGAGATAGACGGCCGCGACGCCGAAAGCGACGCCGATCTCCGCACCACCCGGTCGTGTCTTCAGCGCAAGCGCCACGATGGCTGCCCCGACCAGGAGCATGCCGAGGCCGAAGGAGCTGTCGAGCAGGTCCCGATCGCGCAGCACCCGGGCAAGCGTCGGCGCCAAACCGAGCGTCGAGTAGATCGCCACCACAACCACAAGCGTCCAGGCCCAGGAACGCCGCTCCCGCGTGGAGGAGAAAAGCGATGGGGTCTCGTCGGGTGTCATGGGCCGCGTCTCGCGCGTGTCCCGACGATCGCTTCACGGCTCGGGCACGCGACCGGAGGCCACACCTTGGTCGATACACATGGCCCCGAACGACGGCCGGTCGTGCCATCGGTTGTTCCGGGGAGACACTTCGGCGGCCTCACAGCCGGAACATCCCAGGGAACAACAACCAATACGCCAGTCACAAGCGGGCGGCTGCGTTGATGCGTAATCACCACACGCATTGTCCTCGGATGAACTCGCCCGCGCATCCGGGTAGACCCCCATTCAGCTATCCGGGGAACTCCCGAGCTCATGGGTCCATGTTTGAAACCGCCGTCTCAAGAAGAACTGCATTGTGGGATGCGCCGCTGCCATGGAATACAGGACGTCAGACGGAGATTCGCGCATCTGGAAATGGACACCGGCGGCGCGCAGCCCGGACGAGGACGCTTCAGTCTGCTCGCGCTCGATCGCCACCTGGCCGGCCGCCAGGTAGCTT
>Ga0224512_10003298_pt1 | contig 14285 bp, 14 predicted proteins | sample SF_May12_sed_USG_4_FD_169103 | JGI IMG/M metagenome (GOLD analysis project Ga0224512, IMG submission 169103) | Sediment microbial communities from San Francisco Bay, California, United States - SF_May12_sed_USGS_13 | ecosystem: Environmental > Aquatic > Marine > Sediment | place: USA...
TTTTTGGACCCAAATGGATCGTTCATGACTTTTGCAGAGGTTCCTCAAATAACAGCCGGCAAAATTACAGCCGGCTTGCGCTGAGCAGCGCCTGAATCGGTTGCTGACATTGATTACCGTGACGCCGGTGACATTGCATGATTCGATCCGCCACCGACATCCAGTGGGTTTTGCCGTTCCTCACCACCGACTTTAGCCGGCTGAGATCGTCACGATCCACCCAGTATTGATAGGCGGTGTTCAAGGCAGGAAACAAATCTTTACGCATCGCCGTCAAGTTCGCAAAGTAAAAATGTAATGACGGGGTATCGGCGCTGCTCAATAGCGCCGGCAACGAACTCATGCAGTCCGCCAGATGATCGCGTACTGCGCGCACCATAAATTCCGTGTTTGACCCGCTAATATCGTCCAGCATTTCGTGCCATTCGCTTCCGAGCATTTGCCCGGCCACAATTTCGCCGATTTCGTGAAGAATGACGGCCTCGATTTCGTGATTCGTCATGCGTTCCAACGCTGCATCGGCATCGGCATCGAAATCGTAAAAGCGAAGCGCCCGGGCTAGCGCGTTTTCGCGCTTTGCCCACCTCCAGTCCTCGATCATTTCCCATAACATCCGGCGCAGCGCATCACGGCGGATAAAGATGGTGTTGCCGTGGGCCATTGCGGGCGGCGCTGTCATACATCGCGCCCACTCTGTGCCGGAGATTAGTACCCGATACCCGTCGAGCTGTTCTGTGCCGGTTAGTTCACCGAAGTAAAAAAGTGGCCGCGACAATCGACCGAGACCGGCGCTGTAGACGAACCCATGCTCATTTATTATTGCGTTCACCCGGTTTGTGTCGAACGGATCGACAAGTGTCCCGTCAATTTCGAGCGGCACGTAATCGCTGTTTTCGAGTTCGTCCCATTGCCGTTCCTGAGCATCCACCCATTCCGACACGTCGCTACCGCGCAGCACGTGGTCGTACCCCAAATCATGCGCCCACCGGTAGTACTCCCGCATCTTGAGCAAGTAAGTACACAACGTGTAGTCTTGCGCATGGTGGGAATCCGCAATTTGGCAATTGCGTTGCACCTGGGCCCGTAAGGTTCGATTTTCGTCGATCAGCGAAGACATCATGGGAGCACCGTCGATAAACCGCTAACGTTTAAACTAACATGAAGCCTACACCGACTCCACTTCCGGCAGCCTGCTATGCGCGCTCGAATTCGTAGCAAATGGCGAAATAAAGGTACTCCGGTATCTATCGAAGCCAATGCGCTGGCAGTCAGCGCGGCCATTTGGCGCCTCGCCCTTACCGCTGCCAAGGATCTACACGCTCACGATTATGTGTATGACAACGACCGCCAACGAATTGGCGTGATCACAGAATACGCGATATTCCTGATCCACGTCGCCGATCGTTACGTGTTCGAGCTGTGGGACTCAGATCAACGGGCCAGATTTGTGTCAAATCTGGCGGCCGACATCACGCGTCATGTGCAACAAAACTGTGCGGAGCTATTCGGTGCCGGCGACTATCGCGAGCCGTTCACCGCCAATCTCAACGACCGGGCGGCAGAGTATGCGCAGACCGAGTTCGAAGACTCCGGCCCGGGCTATAGCACGTATCGCTGTATTGGTGCCCATATTCAGGAGATCATGGGCGAAAGCCAGACCAATCGCTGGGTGTTAGATCAAATCATCGAGATCGACGCGCCGCAAACCGTGCGACTGCTGCATAAGACGATGCAAGCACTGATTCGGTCGGCCCCAATTCAGGGCACCGCGACCAACCCCAACCGTTAGCCCGGATATTTCACGAAGGCGGACGATCGTACCGACTCCTTAGCCGATTTCCCCTGAACTCCGAACCCTTCATGAATTATCCGGGCGAACCTTTCCAGGCGTCTGCGTTTTCGGTGTTCTTGGCAAGCCCGTCTTCGTAACCCGCGTCGTAGGCATCGGTGATACGCTGTTCCTCGAGCTTCGGATTGCCAAGATAGCCGCTTGCCCAACCCAATACGTAGTCGTTGTTTACGCCGTCACTTTCGAGCTTTTTGATGGTGTCGTAATAGGTACGATTCATGGCCGTTGATTATCGTCGTAATTTGTCGTCACGCCACTCGGTAATGCCGAGTAAGCATTTCTTTAATCGCCCAGCTGCAATTCAAGCCGGGCATACAGGTAATAATATCGCCTTCGCGCACGAGAATCGATTCTCCACTCTGCGTCGTAATAATTGCCTCTCCGGCTGTCACAAATGAGACTTCCGTCGTCTCGTAGCGGGCCGAAAACGTCGACACGTTTTCTGTGCGTACCGGCCAATCGTCCACTCCCAGCACTTCGAGTTTCAGCGGCGATGGATTATGCTCTACGAGTAATTCCGACATCTTACGAACAACCCAGGCTGAACGGCAATGTCCGACGATGAATCGCACCCATCAATTATTGAATTGAAGCCCGGTAGTTTTATCTATACCAAATCGGCGGCGTTGTCGTTAACCCTGTGCGATGAAATCGTCGACCGATTCGAAGCTCATCCCGATCAGCACTATATCGGTCGAATCGGCCAGCGCGCCGAATCGCAACCCGGCATCAAACGGTCCACCGACCTGCGCATAAGCGGCCGCGCGGACTGGCGCGATGTCGACCGGCAACTGTTTCGTTCACTGAGCGACGCGTTAAGCGAAATGTCTATCACACATCCGTTCTTTCGCGTCAATTCATTCCAAGACATCGGTTATAACTTGCAACGAACTAACCCGGATGAATATTACGACTGGCACATTGATTCCGGCCCCGGTGAATTCAGCCAGCGCCAATTGGTAGCAATTTGGTACCTAAACGATGTCCCTGGACCCGGCGGCGAAACACAATTCTACTTCCACGACCTAAGCGTTCAGCCCGAACGCGGAAAACTCCTTTTGTTTCCCCCGTTCTGGACCCATTTACATCGTGGCAACAAAGTGGCCTCGACCATTAAATACATCGCCACGACGTGGGTATCTTTTGCCCCAACACAATCCAGTGGGTCTAAATAAAGAGCGAAACGTCCGATTCGCCGGCAAACTCAAAAAACGTGGCCGCGCCCCCCAAGTCGATTTCATCCAGTAACTCGTCACGTTGAAAATCAAATAAGTCGATCGTCATCTGGCAACCGATAAGCTTCACATCTGCCTCAATGCAGAGACTGCGAAGTTCCTCAATACTGGCAACGCCTTTTTGCTTGATCTTATTTTTCATCATCGCCGTCATCATGCTTTCCATTCCCGGAATTGCCGTGCCGAGCACCGGAAACCACTTATCCATTCCCATTGGCATTGGCATACCCGGATTACCGAGTGGGCTGACCTTGAGATTCAGCTTCTTTCTCAATAATTGCAGTCCGTAAAATGTAAAAAAAACACTGACCTCGTAGCCGAGAGCCGCACCCGTTGAAGCCAGGATAAAGGGTGGATAGGCCCAGTCGAGCGTGCCTTTAGTAGCGATAATCGCGAGTTTTTTATCTGCCATCGTTTACCCGGCCTTCTTAAGAAAGAAATGAAATTCGCCGCCTTCTTCCGATGACGCCAGCAGTTCGTTTCCCGTCTGCCGCGCAAACGCTTCAAAGTCCTTAACCGAACCAGGATCGGTAGCGAGAATCCGTAGCACCTGTCCGCCCTCGATATCTTTTAACGCCTTTTTCGCCCGCAAGATCGGCAATGGACAATTTAATCCGCGCGCATCCAGTTCTTGATCAAAATTCTGCATTAACAACACCTCCGAGTGTGGTCACCGTATCCGCGATCTACCAGAACATGAATATCCAAATATGGATAGATTTCCATAACCGATTGTAGCGCAATGCGGGCCGCAACGCGTTTGACCTGGATCAATCGTAGCAACCGATCCAAAAATTCGTCCGGATTAGGTTGTGCCCGTTTCACTTCAACTGAGAATAATCCATCGACGGGATAGAAAGCTTAGGCCACCGCAATGGAGGCCTCAAGCTGCTGAAGTTCTTCTATGGCTCCGTACCATCGAGATTCTACTTCATGTAACTCGGATTCGACGTTCGATTTTTCCTGCATCATCCTACTCAAGTTTGCTGTGCTCTGGGTTTCATAAGTCACCGGATCCGATAACGTTGCATCAAGCCTATCAACCGTCTCTTGAAGGGCTTTTATGTCTTTCTCTAACTGCTCTATCAATTCGCGTTTGGGTCTCAATTGTTCTCTACGCCGAGCCATGATTTGGCGACGCTGTTTCTTAGTCTCATCGCCTGGTGCTTTGGGCCCCACGTCGGTTTTCACTGCGTTCGATTGCCTTAATAAACGCTGGTAGGCGTCTAAATCCTCATCGAATGTCTCGACCTTCCCAAATCGAATGAAAAATAGCTTGTCAGTGACGCGATTTATCAAGCTGCGATCATGGGACACCAATATGATCGCGCCATCAAAACTCTGTATGGCGACACTCAGAGCGTGCCTCATCTCCATGTCGAGATGATTCGTCGGTTCATCTAACAACAATATATTCGGTCCATCGAATATCAATAGTGCCAATGCTAAGCGTGCCTTCTCTCCGCCGGAGAATGGGCCAATCGGTTCGTTAACGCGCTCACCTTGAAAATCGAATCCGCCTAAATAGCGTCGCAATTCCTGCGTGGTTGCGTTCGCATAACGTTTTTGAAACTGTCGCATCGGGGATAGGGATGGATCGAGTTGATCGAGCTGGTGTTGTGCGAAGTACCCGATTCGCAATTGATTGCTGGCCACTCTCGAGCCAGCCATTACCGCCAGTTCTTCCGCCAATATCTTTATTAACGTGGACTTGCCGGCACCGTTGGCACCCAATAACCCGATTCGATCTCCTCTTTCGATCGACAAGTTAACATCATGCAAAACGATCGTGCCATCGTATCCGGCGTCGACATGCTCGAGCTTTAAAATCGGATCGGTAAGTTTGTCGCACGGCTTGAATTGAAAATCGAATGGCGACCCGACGTGTGCCGGAGCTATTAGCTGAAGCTTCTCAAGCGCCTTTATTCTGCTCTGCGCCTGTTTTGCTTTACTGGCCTTATATCTGAATCGACGAACGAAACTTTCCATGTGCGCAACCTTTTTCTGTTGCTTTTCTCGCATGGCCTGTTCGTTTGCCAAGCGCTCTGCGCGCTGGCCTTCAAACTGCGAGTAATTGCCCGAGTAACTGCGAATTTGATTGTTATCGATGTGCAGGATTCGGCGACAACACGCGTCGATAAATTCACGATCGTGCGAGATCAACATCAAAGTTCCGGAATACCTTTTGAGCCACTCTTCCAGCCAAACAATAGTATCCAGGTCGAGGTGGTTGGTAGGCTCGTCGAGCAACAGTAAATCTGACGGGCCCATCAGCGCCTGAGCCAAATTCAAACGTACTCGCCACCCTCCCGAAAATGTGCGCGTGGCGTGATCGTGCTCATGCGCTTTAAAGCCGAGTCCCGATAGTAGTTTCGCGGCCCGAGCACGGGCGCGGTAACCATCGATATCCTGCATTCGAGTGTATAACTTGGCACTTTCCTCGTCGTGAGAATTACTAGTCGCACTCAAAGCCGACTCGATTTGCCTGAATTCACCATCACCGTCGAGCACGTGATCGATTGCACTACGATCATTATTTGGTGTTTCTTGCGCGACGTGAGCCAATCGCATGCCACGAGGCAAGTAAAGTTCCCCCTGATCAGGATGTATCTCGTCCAGTAACATCGAAATTAGGCTGGTCTTTCCACTGCCGTTGTCGCCGACCAGCCCGATGCTTTCACCGTCATGCATATCGATGCTGACATTTTGGAATAGCAATTGGGTTCCGCGACGCAGCGCAATATTTCTTAACTTGATCATGCGCGGGAGTGTATCAGTCTAACGTCGACAGCAGTCTATCCAGACCCGGGTAGTGGTTCCGATCGAGAACGTATTTCTGCACGGCATCGCCCCATGGTTGATCTACTACCTGGCGTGCCAGCAGCGAATCCAGATCGACGACGCGGCTGCCCCCTACCCGGTGTACGCCACGCCGGAACAGTGCATCGGGAAGACAACTGGCCGTGGGGCCGATCACCGATACGCGTTTGGCGCCAGCGCAATGGGCCAGCACGTCATCAAGACTGTCATTCAGCAACGTGCTGCCGGTAATCAGAATCTTAGTACAGCTGAGCAAATCCTGTGGGTTCATGCTCACGGTATACTGTGGATAGTCGTCGCGCAACGCGGTGTCTTTTTCTACGACCACGAATTCCGTACCCTGCTGTTGCAGACGATCCGCCAGTGACGGAAATAAACCCACCATGCCGACTTTGTCGCTGGACGTAAACGCCATATCACCCATCGATCCGGAACCGCTCAATGGAATTCGAGCCGCACAGAAAAGCCACTGACTCATCGCATTCATAACACCCAAAGCAAGCGCCCGGTGTTCCAATCCGTGACGAGGACCCGCGGCAAGATACTCGGCCGGGTTTAGGCCTTCCACCTCTCCGGGATCGATGCCCACCAGGCGCTCCAACGTATCGTCCAACCACACGTAGAATAACCCTGCGCTTCCGTCATCCAGAACGACGAGCGCAAACTCGCCGGACTTACACGGGTTACGTTTAGCGCGCGGCCACACCACCCGGTCGATGGCCGGGAACGACAAATGCTCAGCAGCGGCACAAAGCGCTGTTCTCAATTCTTCCACGACGGGTATGCGGTGGTGATCAGTCAACAAATACGGCAAGGCTAGTGGGCCCGGAAAGCGTTAAGACCGGCAATTTATAGCATCCCGCCTTCATGAGTCCAAACGGTTACGCAAACGCTAGGGAACTACTTACCGAGGAAACCGTAGGGCGACAAGATAGACCGAAGCCCGCCATGACTACATCATCGTCGGCGCCGGCTCCGCCGGTTGCGTGCTGGCATATCGACTAACAGAGAACCCCGATGTCGTAGCCGATGCGTCAATCATGATTGGAGAAAAAGCATCCGACCTGTTTGCGGACAGGACGCCTGAAGCCCGACAATTTGTTCCCGTGAATCGTCCGAATTAATCTCGAAGCGAATACATCCGACTGGTGCCTTAATAATGATTTGGATCAAATACAAACTCGCAAGATTAACTGACCATTTAAATATATCGACAAACCTAAGGAACCGCTGCATAAGTCTGGGCGAATCGAGTCGGGAGCCAAAATGATCAAAATTAAGGCGCGGAATGCAAGTAATAGCCCGGCTATTGCCTGGATTTCGCAACGCGGAGTTTGATTATATTGGACCCAAATCGATCGATCATGGCTTTTGCAGAGGTTCCTTAATATGGCTTAGTCCAAAATCAGCGACGTGGACTACACGGATTCAATTGCGAATATGCGCGTACTACTCGCGCAGCTACTCAACAGGTGAAAAGACGAGATTTTCTAAAAACCTCTGCATTTATCGGAGCCGGAACGGTCGCCGGCCCGGCATTGATGACGGGGTGTGCGGCCGGCGTTCGCAGGCCAGGCACAGGCGAGCTCACGGTTTCGCCGACTATTTGCGATATCTGCTTCTGGAAATGCGCAGGTATTGTGTACAAGGACGGCGGTGAGCCATGGAAAGTCGTAGGCAACCCGAACGACCTGCACAGTAGGGGCAGGCTATGTACTCGCGGCACTGCCGGACTCGGGGCGTACCTGGATCCGGACAGGCTCAAAACACCATTGCTGCGGGTGGACAACAACGGAAATCAGAGGTTCAAGCCGGTAAGCTGGGATGAGGCCCTTGAATTCATCGCCGCTAGGCTGCGAAAACTGGCATCCGACCACGGCCCGGAAAAACTGGCGCTGTTCAGCCACGGTTCCGGCGGCGGGCATTTCAAACATTTGCTGCAAGCCTACGGTTCGAGATCCTTTGTGGCGCCTTCGTTCGCCCAGTGCCGGGGACCCAGAGAGGTGGCGTTCAAGTTAACCTACGGCGAAGGGGTGGGTTCTCCCGATCGAACCGACATGGAGCATTCCCGGTGCATCGTACTGATCGGCTCCCACATCGGCGAGAACCTTCACAACAGCCAAGTGCAGACCTTCGCCGCGGCACTGCACAAAAAAGCCAAACTGATCACCGTAGACCCCCGTTTTTCCGTCCCGGCCGGTAAATCCGACTACTGGCTGCCGATCAAACCCGGAACCGATATCGCGCTGCTGCTGGCATGGATGCACGTGCTGATCCAGGAGGATCTGTACGACCGGGACTATGTAACGCGCTATACCCACGGTTTCACCGAGCTCAAAGAACATGTAAGAAAATTTACCCCGGAATGGGCCTATCCCATAACCGCCATTCCGGCAGCGCGGATTCGCGAAACGGCCCGAGTAATGGCCGCGAACGCGCCGGCCACCCTGATACATCCCGGGCGTCACGTGGCCTGGTATGGGGACGACACCCAGCGCCTGCGCGCGGTGGCGATCCTAAATGCGTTGCTGGGCTCTTGGGGTCGCCCGGGCGGTTACTACCAACAAGAAAAAGTCGCTCTGCCAAATTACCCGATTCCTGAATACCCCAAAATCACCGCGCGAGTGCAGGACGCCAACAGAGGGAAATATCCGGAAGCCTATGCCGGCGTCAGCACGGCCGTGTTCGACGCATCGATCGGGCCGGATGCGCTATATAAGGCGTGGATCGTTTACGGCACTAATTTACCGCTCACCGTGCCGGGGGTCGCGGGCCGATTGCAGGAGGCGGCGGATTCACTCGATCTCATTGTCGCAATCGACATCCAGCCTTGTGAGGTCACCGGTTATGCGGATGTGATACTGCCCGAGTGCACTTATCTGGAGCGTTACGACACCCTGCGCAACGCGCCGGAACGGCGGCCGTCTCTGGCTCTGCGAATGCCGGCGTTCAAACCCAAATACGATTCTAAACCGGGTTGGTGGATTGCAAAACAACTGGGCAAGCGGCTCGGCCTCGGCGACTACTTCCCGTGGAAGGATTACACGGAGGTGCTCGAATGGCAATTAAAGCAGGTCGGTAGTTCGCTCGCCGAAATGAAGAAAACGGGTGTGAAGGTATTCCCGCGCACCACCCCAATGTATTTCACCGAGGGGACCGACATCGAGTTCAACACGCCGACCGGCAAGATTGAGATCTACTCGACCCAACTTGCCAAGCTGGGCTTCGATCCATTGCCGAAATACAGCGCACACCAGGAACCGCCGCCCGATTATTACCGGCTTAACTATGGACGCGCCCCCGCGCATACCTTTGGCCGTACGCAAAACAACAAATACCTGTTTGAAATTATGCCCGAGAACGTCATCTGGGTTCATCCGACTGTGGCGCGGAAGTGGGATTTGGAGAACGGTCGATATGTACGCCTGAAAAATCAGGATGGTGTAGAAAGCAACCGCATTCGGATCCGCGTGACGGAACGCATTCGCCCCGATTCTGTGTTCATGGCGCATGGATTCGGTCATACCGCCGAGGGATTGCGCTTGGCCAGCGGCCGCGGTGCCGATGATGCCGCATTGATCACTAACATACCGCACGACCCAATAATGGGGGCAAGCGGCATGCGCGCCAACTTTGTGACCTTCCTCGAGGACGAAGTTTGATATGACTCGCTACGCGATGGTGATCGACACGCTTACCTGCGTCGGCTGTGGCGATTGTGTGACGGCGTGTAAGACTGAGAATCAAATGCCGGACGGCCTTACTCGTGACTGGGTCGTGGAAACAACCACCGGCGAATACCCGAACTTAAGCACCGAGTTCCGATCCGAGCGATGTAATCACTGCTCCCACGCGACCTGCGTATACGTGTGTCCGACCGGCGCCAGCCATTTCTGGCGAGACACGAATATCGTGCTGGTCGATTCCGGTAAGTGCACCGGCTGCAAGGCCTGTATCGCCGCATGTCCGTATGACGCCAGGTTAATCATGCACCCGGAGGGCTACGTGGATAAATGCACTTTCTGTCACCATCGGGTGGAGAATGGGCTGGATCCGGCCTGCGTATCGACCTGTCCGACACATTGCATGCATTTCGGCGTGCTCGACGATCCTGCCGGCAAGGTAAGCACTTTGTTGCGAACGCGAAACTACAAAACCCTGCTGCAGGAAACCGGCAACGAACCCAATGTCTATTATCTGACGTGACGCCCTAATATGATCGAAGAAGTACTCGTAACCTTAAGAGCGAATCCCAAGATCGACCCGGTGTTGAGTACCTGGAGTTGGGAGGTGCCGCTGTACCTGTTCCTCGGTGGTCTGGCGGCCGGGATTATGTTCTTCGCGGCGATTATGGTACTCGCCAACCGGCAGCGCGAAGCTCCATTCGTGACCGAAAAACTCGTACTGTGGACCGTCATTCTGCTGTCGGTCGGCATGGCCGCGCTGTTCCTTGATCTTTCCCACCGCTGGTATGTATTTCGTTTCTATACCGCGTTTCGTCCGAGTTCCCCCATGTCGTGGGGCTCCTGGATACTGATCATTATCTATCCGATTTGCCTGCTGCAGATCCTATCCACGTTCCGGCAGGGATATCCCAATCTGGCCCGCCGTCTGGAGCGCTTTGACATCGGGGCGCTGGCCCTGGATCTGTCGGAGCGTTTTCGCCGCCGTATCGCGTGGATCAGCATTCCTTTCGCCCTGGCGCTCGGTATATACACCGGCCTGCTGCTGAATACTCTGGTCGCGCGGCCGTTCTGGAACACGGCAATTCTGCCCGTCCTGTTTCTCGTTTCCGCGTTATCGACCGCCGCCGCGCTCACGATTCTGGGCACAAGCATCAAGGGCGAGAGAAACTTGTTTACGCAGATCGACTTTAGCCTAATTGCGGTGGAAATATTCCTGGTGTTGTTGCTCGTCATCGATTTAAGCACTGGCAGCCAGGTGCAGCTTGCCGCCCTCGATTTAATCCTGGGTGGGCGATACACCGTAGGGTTCTGGCTTCTATTTTTTAGTATCGGCCTGCTGATTCCGATCCTGTTGGAGGGGCGGGAACTGTTGCGCAAAAGCACGTCTGCTTTCTATCTGGCACCGTTATTCGTGTTGATCGGCGGCTATCTGCTTCGTCAGGTGGTGATGAATATCGGTTTACACAGTAGTTGGGTCGACTATGCAAATCAGTTTGACCCACAATTGCTACAACTATTGCAATAGCGCGAAGCAGCATGCTGGCCTGATACACGGGGAATCGATTATGCGAACTGATATGAGTAAATATTTCACGATGGCGATCGCGGGTATGACTGCGGTATTGCTTGGCGCGTGCAGCGAAAGCGGGACGGTCTCATTGAGCGGTGACGATTTCACACGGATTGCCGACTCGATAGCCAGAAAAGAAGATCGTATCACCGCCGATGACCTGGCCCGCTGGATCGCCGAGGACACGCGCGACTTCGTAATCGTGGATGTGCGCCCGGAAGAAGACTTCACTGCAGGCCATATTAACGGGTCGTTGAACATATCGTTGCCCATGCTTGTCTCCGCTGAGGGCAGGAAACGAATACGCAATTCTCAGACGGTCGTGGTCTACTCGAATGGGAGCGAATATGCGGCCAAGGCAGCGGTGATGCTCCGGCTCGCCGGTATTCAAGCCAGCTTTCTGCTGGGCGGGTACAACCATTGGGGTTCGTATATCCTAAACCCGGAGCAAGACACGGACCAGGCGGACTCGGAGCTTCTCACCTTTACCGAGCGCCGCGCGCTCACCTGCTCATTCTGTGGTGTGGATGGGATAAGCGGATACAGTCCACCGGTGCAAGCCGTTACTGCTCCGCCACGGGACGAGGGCAAGGGATCTTCCGCGGCGCCGCAGCAATCAAAGAACAAAACCGATAAGGCAGTTGTAAGCGAAGGCTGCTAGAGCACCATCTGCAATGCGGCGGTGCACGCAAACCTATCTGCCCGACTTCGAGTAAGACGTGCATCTATCGGTATTTACGCTTTGGACGACATTGACGACCGTTGGCGTCGCCGCGGTCCCCGGCGGAGACGAGCCAGGACCGCATTCCATGTCGCAATCAGCGAGTTCAGGAAATCGAGACCGGGGCTGCATTGCTTGCCACAAAATTTCCACGACGGGATTTGCAGGCGGGCACCGCTTCGGCGAAACGCTGTGTACACCGTGCCACGGCGGCCGTCCGGACGCGGCCACCGAACGGGACGCCCACGCCGAATTGATCGCCTTTCCCGGCAACCTGTCTACGGCGGGCGGGACCTGCGGCCGCTGTCATACGCATCATGTCGACGCGGTGCGGGTCAGTCCGATGGCGACCGGCGCGGGGATTGTCGCGTCGACTCGCGAACTGTTCACCGCGTCGCCGGACACGGGAAAAACCGCCACCCTGTCTGCCCTGGGTTACTCACCGGCCGATAGTTTGCTGCGTAAACTCTGTGCGGGCTGCCACTTGAACCAAGACAAGACCAGCCATCGCCTGGACCCCACCACGGACCGTGGGGGTGGATGCCTGGCTTGCCACATCAACAGCTATCCTAAGGACGCTCACCCGGCACTAACCGTGCGGGTCAGCGACGCGCGGTGTTTCGGCTGTCATTCGCGGTCATCGCGAATTTCATTGAACTATGCCGGCCTCGCGGAAGTAGATCCCACCGCATTGCAGCGCCCCGATACTTCGACTTTGGGCCGTCTCGAGGACGACAGACTTGTCGAATTCGTGCAAGCGGATGTGCATCAACGTGCTGGCATGTCGTGCATCGACTGCCATACATCCCGGGGTGTCATGGGGATGGACCGGCCGAATAACGAACCGGAAAAGGGCCCGGACATACTCTGCATTGACTGCCATAGGAACGCGAGCGCCCCGATCGATCTCAATATTTGGCCAAACAAGCTCGAAGGGCAGATCGATCGTATTCCGTTTGCCCTGCGCCCGAGACAAAAGTTTCTGACCACGAAACGCCGAGCTACACCATTGTGGCACATCGAAATCCAGAAAATCGGTAACACGCTTTACGGTAAACAGAGTTCCGCGCGCCTGCCCATCCCGCCATGGACCCCGCAGAGCCATCCATACCGGACAGAGCACCGGCGATTGAGCTGTAGCGCATGCCACAGCACCTGGGCGCCACAATGCTACGGCTGCCATACCACGTACGACCCAACCGGCAATCAGTGGGATCATGCGGCGCAGGAAGTGACCGCTGGAAGGTGGAGCGAGAAGCGCTGGAATCTGCGTAACGGACCACCACCGCTGGGGGTAACTTCCGACGACCGCATTGCGCCGGTCGTTCCCGGAATGATCATGACTCTCGATCACCCGAGCCTGGAGAGACCTATCTTTAAGCGCCGGTTCGCACCAATCGCGCCGCACACAACGGGGAGCGCAAGAAGCTGCAACTCATGCCATCGTTCTCCCGTCGCGCTGGGCCTGGGACAGGGCCGGCTGCAAAAGACGGATGGGCGCTGGACCTTCATCCCGGATTCGGAACGGCTTGAGGACGGTCTGCCAGCCGATGCCTGGACTAGCTTAGACGAACGGCGGCAAGCGAAGCCGCCTGCAAATTCGGCTCGACCCTTCAATACCGATGAAATGCACCGGATTCTCGACGCCATTCCCAAATCGCAACCGATCGGTCAAGGGTCGATACCTTGAACCTAAAGACTAATCGCAAGGAGTAACAAAATGCGCATGCACAAACCCAACCTCGACAACGTTCAGGAGTGGTATACATTGGCGGCGCGAAGCAGGTGGAACGCGAACGCAACCGGCGTGGTAATAGCGTTGCTGAGTATCGCCGCCGTGGCATGGATGCGGCCCTGGGGCATCGTAGGGGGAGTCAGAAGCTGGGGCGATTGGATGATCTACCAAATCGGCAGTTCCGATACTCTGCCACCCGGTCTGTTGACGTTCTCCGGCTCCGTTATCTTAATTGGAATTACTGCTGGAGCATTTATCTCCGCTTGCCTTGGAAATGAATTTGCACTGCGCATACCCCCCCTTTTCGAAGGAATCAAAGGTATTGTTGGCGGTTGTTTGATGGGAATCGGTGCGGCCCTCGCGGGAGGGTGCAATATCGGCGCGCTGTACGCAGCGTTGGGAAATCTCTCCGCCCACGGCTTCGCAATGTGGTTCGGCATCGTGCTCGGCGCCATTATCGGGTTGAAGTGGTTGTACTGGGAGATCGATCATATTACCTGGGGCGGCGAAGGGGCGGCGACTATCAATCTGCCTTCGAGTTTGAAACACCTGCTTGGGGTCGCCGCGCTGGCTACCGTGCTCTGGGGCGCCTATCTATACCACGGCAGCGATGATGCCTATTTGGCCAAATTAGGTGTAATGCTGCTTATTGCGGCCGCCGTGGGATAT
>Ga0224512_10003299_pt1 | contig 14284 bp, 10 predicted proteins | sample SF_May12_sed_USG_4_FD_169103 | JGI IMG/M metagenome (GOLD analysis project Ga0224512, IMG submission 169103) | Sediment microbial communities from San Francisco Bay, California, United States - SF_May12_sed_USGS_13 | ecosystem: Environmental > Aquatic > Marine > Sediment | place: USA...
TAGTGGTCAGGGCACTAGGTGCCGTGTGAGATCAGCCAGCCGGCCAGATTGTCGGCCCAGCTCTCGTCGGTCTCGCCGTCGGTTCGGCGCAGGTCGCCGTCGATGACGCCGTCCCGGAGGACGACGACCCGCCGACAGTAGGCGGCGACCACCGGGTCGTGGGTCACGAGGACGACGGTGCGACCCTCGGCGTTGACCTCGGCCAGGAGCTCCATGATCTCGGCGGCGGTCGCGGCGTTCAGGGCGCCGGTCGGCTCGTCGCCGAAGACCAGTTCGGGTTCGTTGATCAGGGCTCGGGCGATGGCTGCCCGCTGGAGCTGCCCGCCGGAGGCCTGGGTGATGTCGCGATCGGACAGCTCGGCGATGCCGACCCGTTCCAGGAGCTGTAGGGCCCTGTCGACGACGTCGGCCCGTCGGTCGGGCGTGGCGGTGACGCCGGGCAGCACGACGTTGTCGAGGATCGTGAGGTTGCGCAGCAGGTGGACCTGCTGGAAGACGAAACCCATCCGGTTCAATCGCAGGGCGGCCAGGTCCCTCTGGGGAAGGGCCGTGATCTCGACCGCCTCGGACCCGGCCGGGCTCAGGGTGACTGTTCCGTCGGACACGTCGTCCATGCCGCTCACGCAGTAGAGGAGGGTGGACTTGCCGGAACCGGATGGTCCCATGATGGCGACGAAGTCGCCCTGGTCGATGCTCAGGTCGATGCCGTGCAGGACCGGGGTGAGGGCCTCGTCGTGCCCGAATGATTTCCAGACGTTGTCGGCGATCAGGTGTTGGGTTGACATGTCATTCCTCCGTGAGATGGTTGAGTCCGAAGCGGTCGAACGTTCCGGTTGCGATCAGGGCGGCGGCGACGACCGTGGCCGTCAGGGCAGCGGGTACGGCGATATAGGCGAGCAGTGGGGCGACGTCGAACCTGAGCGCCGGCGCCCCCAGTTGGCCCATGGCTCCGGCCACGAGCCATTGCCCGGCCGTGGCCACGAGGACGGTGCCGAGCGCAATTCCGGCGATCAGCACCACCAGGAATCTGGTGAGGTACTGCACCCGAAGCGATCGATCAGCGACACCGATGCTGCGCTGGATGGCGATCTGGGAGCCGTCGCGGGCGATCACCATCTGGGCGAACATCGTGGCGATCAGGGCCGCCAGGGCGATGGCGCAGATGGCGGCGGCGACGGCCAGCGTGCCCGTCTGCCCGATCAGCTCACCGAGTGTCTGGTCGGCGAATTCGGCCATCTCGATGGTCTGGACCTCGGGGTGGGTGGCGGTGAGTCGCTGGGCCGTGTCGGTGATGTCGACGCCGTCGGCGACGTCGACCAGCACGGTTCGCCACACGATCGGCTCGCCGTCGATCGACACCTGACCCTTGGCGGTGCGGCCGCCGTTGGTCATGTCCTGGTAGATGCCGACCAGGGTGACCTCCCGGGATCCCGAGGCGCCCTCCAGGTCGATGGTGTCGCCGATCTCGGCGCCGAGGGTGTCGGCGGCCAGCGACGAAACCGACACCTCGTTGGGTTGATCGGGGTGTGTTCCGTCGAGGTAGGAGAGCGGGAAGATGTCGTGGTCGCCGACCTCGACGGTGAGGTGCTCGGTTTCGCCTTCGGTGTTGAGCACCTCGAAGCGGGCGGTGACGAACGGTGCCACCCGGGCGATGTCGGCGTCCTGTTCGAGTTCGGCGATGAGATCCGACGATCCCTCGACCGCCTCCGGAGTGCGGAGTTCGAGGCGGAGGTCTGCGGATCCGGTGCCGAGGTAGGTGACGAACGACGGGGCGCTGACGGTGGTCCACAGATTCAGGGGCACCAGGATCAGGAACGTGCAGAGCGTGAGCACGGCGAGCAGCATCCGGTGGGTTCGCAGGTTGCGGGCTATGGCGTTGACGCCCATCCACGGGGCCGACGGGAGGTGGCTGCGCGACAGCCGGGGCGAGATGCGGGGTGTCAGTCGACGGGGCAGCCGCAGCCAACGACGACGCCGATTCGACGTGGTGCCGCTCCGGAGGGCGTCCATGGTGGTGATGCGGCCGAGGCGGCGCAGCATGAGTGCGCACCACACGACCACGGCCAGCACCACGACGGCCGCGGCCACCAGCGGACCGGCAAACAGCAGCCAGGATCCGTCCGGTTCGCCGAGCTGTTGCCGTAGCGGGCCGGTCAGCAGTCGGGTGGCGGGCACGCTCAGGGCGGTACCGATGAGCCCGCCGGCCAGCGCCAGCGCCACGTACTTCGTGAGATAGAGCCGGCGGATCCGCTTCTCGGGCAGCCCGATCGCCTTCATCACGCCGATCTCGTGCAGGTCACGTTCGACGGCGGTGAGGAAGGCGAAGCGCAGGGCGATTGCGGCCACCGCAACCATCAGCAGCGCCAGCAAGGTGAGCACCGCGATCCCGATGCCGTGGGAGACGACGTTCAGCAGGAAGAAGGTGCCCCGGTCGAGGCGGGGTCCGTTGGTCGGCAGTCCGGACTCCCCGTAGGCGTCGGACACGGTCTTCGTTTGGCTGCGGTCAGCCAGCACGAACTCGACGAGATGTTCGGGTTCGTCGACGTGGGCCGCGATCGCCTCGTGGTCCACCGGCGAGATCAGGAGGCGCTTCGAGGTGGCCAGCGTCGGGTTCATCATCGAGTCCCGAAGAAACGACGTGACCGTGAAGTCGAACCGCTCGTCGGGGAACCGGATCGACACGGTGTCGCCGATCTCGACACCTCGCTCGTTGCGGTAGTACAGCGGCATGGCGATCTCGCCGGGGCCCACGGTGAGCACCTCGTTGTCGAGATCGAGCAGGAGGTCGAAGGATTCATGCTGGGTGACGACCGCAGGCTGCAGCACGCTGCGGGCCTCGGACTCGGAGCCCAGGTAGAGCTCGTCGGTGGGGATCGGCAGGGTGGTGCTGATCTGCCAGTCGGTGATGTCGGGCTGGGTGTCGACCCAGGCCTCGACGGCAACCGTGTCGATCGCACCGGCGTGCATCTGCACGATGTCGGGTGTGTGGGCCGCGGTGAACAGGCGTCCGGCGGCACCGGTCAATTGGGTCAGAACGCCACCACCGACGGCGGCCAGCAGCGCGGCCATGGCGATCAGACCGGCCAGCACGAAGCTGGTGACCCGGGTTCGACGCACATCGGCCCGCAGCATCCGTGTCATCAGACCGCCCCGATGGTCTTCGTCATGTCCCATCCGGCCTGCCATCGGCGGACCGTTCGGCAGCCGGTCGGTCGACTCGGTGTCGGGTTCGAGGGCGGCGATCGACGACGAGCGCCCGGCCGCCGCTCCGGAGAACACGATCATGGCGCCGGCGAGAACGAAGATCAGCGAGATGCCGCGACCCGGTCCAACGCCGACGACGGTGCCAAGCGTGGAGGCGAGGGGGCCGTCGTCGGCCAGCAGCGGCTCGAAGACGAGATCGGCCAGCGGGCCGGCGACCAGATAGGCCACGGGGAAGCCGAACTGTGAGAGGAACCCGATCAGGCCCCACGCCCGACCCTGGGTGCCGTTGGGGAGTGAGGAACGGACCAGCACGTCGGCACCGGTGTTGATGAGGGCCAACGAGGCGAAGAACAGGAACCCGCTGAGCGCCACCCACCACACCCCGCCGAACGGGAGGACGGCGAGGAAGCCGCCGGCGGCGAGCAGGCCGGTGATCAGGGTCCGATGGCTCCGCCAGCGACCGGCGAAGGCTCCGATCAGGGCGCTTCCGGCGATCATCCCGGAGGCCGCCACCGATTCGAGCGCCCCTTGGGCCGACACCGAGATACGGGGCAACATCAGCGGCTTGAACAGCACCTGGGCGAGCCCGGCGGCGAAGGTCGTCAGCACGAAGACCCCGAGCAGCACCATCACACCCCGAACCGCCACCAGCGCTCGCACCCCCTCCTCGAGGTCGGCCAGGAACCCGGCGGTCTTCGGGGGCTCGACGATGGCATCGGCGGTGGCGGTGGCGGCGTCACCGTTGCGGGACCGAGCGGCTGAGGCGAGCGACCGTCGCACAGCGAGGGTGGCGGCCACGGTGACCAGCACCGTGGCCGCGTCCACGGCCAGGATCCATTCGATCGACGCAACGGCCAGCACCAAACCGGCGGCCGCCGGTGCCAGCAGCAGACGGCTGGCTCCGACCAGTTGCATCAGAGCCGAGCTGCGCTGGTAGTCGTCGGGCGAAACGACGTCGGTGATCGACGCTTTGAACGCCGGCTCCGACAGCGCGGTGAACAGGCCCGTCAGGAGCATGCCGATCGAGATGACGGCGATGGACGGTTCGGGCTGGGAGACCGCCCACCAGGTGACGGCGATGCCACCGATGCCACCGCCGTCGCCGAGCGCCATGAGGAGGCGACGGTCGTGGCGATCGGCGGCCACACCGGCGAGCGGGCCGAGCAGGATCGGAGGTACGAGCGCACAGGCCAGGACGGCGGACACGGCGGAAGCGCTGCCGGTGAGCTGATAGGCAAGGGCGGCGGCACCGAAGGCGGTCATGCCACTGCCCAGGTTGTTGATCATCGCTCCGACCCACAGGACGAGGAACCGTCCCATGGAGGAGCGATCGGTCGATTGGATGATCGGCTGTGTCAGGGGTGGATGTGTTGCGGTGGCCATGTCAGCTGCCCTCCAGTTGTGCGGCCCGGTCCAGGAACGTTCCTTGCGCCGCGCCGAAAAGGCGCTCGGCGGCGATCAAGAGGGCCGGCATCAGCCGGTCGAGATCCGGCGTGTAGCCCTCGAAGCCCTCGTCGGTGAGGAAGAAGGCGGCGGTCAAGAGGATGGAGACGGCCTCTTCGGGATGGGCCACGTCGAAGACACCCTCGTCGATTCCTTCTCGGACGACCCGGGCGATGATCGGGCTGAGGTGGGTGACCATCCCGATGTTGCTCAGCAGGTGAAATTCGACGTTGCCCGCCTCGTGCAGGGCTGTGACCATCGAGGCGGTGTCTTCCTCGAGCTGTTGTGAGGCGAGGATGGCAAGAATCCGGTCGGGCGGGGGGATCGACTGATCGTCGGCGATGGCCTCGGCCCGTTCGATGCCCTGATCGACGATCTGTTGCACCACGGCCCGCATCACCTCTTCCTTGGAGGTGAAGTGGTGATAGAAGGTGCCCTTGGCGATGCCGACCGCGTTGAGTATGTCGTTGACGGTTGCGGCGGCGTAGCCCTTGGTGGCAAACAGCTCCAGCGCGGCGTCCACGATCTCTCGGCGGCGGACTTCGGGGGCCTTGCTGATTCGAACCATGGCTTCTCTCCGCTCTCCGAGTGACCGACCGACCGTCGGTCTACTTCGCAGACTAGACCGACGGTCGGTCGGTTGTCAAGGTTTGATTCTCCTGCGCCGGTCCGTCGGCCGGAAGTCGTGGAGGCGACGTGACGACCGCGGGTGCGTCGACCGTTCATCTCAGTGGGTGGTCGCACGTGCCGATAGGTCGGTGTGGGAGCCGAGAACCTCTGGCATCGCCCCAGTATGCGAGATTCCGCGCCGCCCATCAGCGGGCGGGTGGCCGGCACGCTGGCCGCTGTACCGTTCGTCGCGTTCTACGGCGGGCCGGTGGTCGGGCCGCTGGTCGCCGTCGCGTTGGTGATGATCGCCATTGCGTTGGTTGTCGCCACCAAGAACGTGCCGCCTCGGCGCATCACCGACGTTCATCTCTGGTACGGGCTGCTCGTCGAGATCTTCTGCGTGATCGGCCTTCCCAACCTGTGGGCCGCGTTCTGTCTGGCCGCCGCGTCGACCATCACCGCCGGTGTGTTCGGCACCCGATCCCGTTCCGGTCTTCTGGTCGGGATCGGCGGTGGCGTGGTCATGAGCGCGGTCGGCTGGTATCACGACGTCGACCACTGGCTCGCCGTCAGCTTCGCGCTGTTGCTGGTGCCGCTGATCGCGTTCACCACGAGCCAGATCCTGGACGTGCTCAGGGGCTACGAGGACACGGCGCTCGAGGAGCTCACACGGTCCTCCCAGGCCATCATCTGGGAGGCCGACGCCACGACCGCCGAGATGCGCACCGTGGCGGGGTCGGTCCGAACCCTGACCGGTTACCATCCCGCCGACTGGGCCCGACTGAATTGGGACGAGCTGGTACACCCCGACGACCGGGAGGGGTTCCGTTCCTTCGCCGTCGATGTGGTCGATGCCGTCAACACCGTCGGTTCGGACCACAGGTCGGCCGCCGGTCACCCTCCTCGGGGACGGTGGGAGGGGCGCATCAGCACGGCCGACGGCTCCTGGATCTACGTGCGGGAGACCTTCCAGATCCACACCGCCGAGGACGGCCTCCCGGTCGCCCGCGGTATCACCCTCGATATCGACGAACTGCATGCTGCCAACCAGCTGGCGATCCACAAGGCCACCCACGACGAGCTGACGGGGCTGCCCAACCGGGTTCTTCTCACCGATCTTGCGACGGGCATGCTGGCCGGCCGACGCAACGATCACGTGGCCCTGATCCTCGTTGACGTGAACCGGTTCACCGAGGTGAACGAGACGCTCGGCCACGCCATCGGCGACCGCTACCTGGTCGCGCTGGCCCGACGGTTCGCCGCTCTGCGGAAGGACGGGGTCGAGGTGGCGCGGGTCGGGAGCGACGAGTTCGCGTTCGTGGCCGCTGGCTGCGCGTCCGCGGACGACGCCGTCGCGCTGACCGAACGGATTCTGGGCCTCTGCAGCGAGGAGGTGGCGCTGACCGACACGTCGCTGCGGTTGGGGGCGACCGCGGGGATCGCCGTGTCCAAACCGGAGGAGACCGACATCGTCGACATGAACCGCCGTGTCGACAGCGCTCTGAATACCGCAAAGAAGCGAAAGAAACCGTGGCACATCGCCGGCATCGAGGATCTCGACAAGGCCCGGCGGCGGCTGTCACTGGCGGCCCAGGTGCCCGTGGCCATCCAGACCGGTCAGCTCGAGCTGTGGTACCAACCAAAACACAATCTCGCGTCCGGGGCCGTCATCGGCTTCGAAGGGTTGATCCGATGGCGTCATCCGGAGCACGGGATCTTGTCGCCCTTCGAGTTCCTCGACATCATCGAGTTGTCGGGCCAGTCGCAGGCGTTCGATCGGCATGTGGTCGAATCGGCGATCCGGTTTGCCGCCGACTGTCGCCGGGTCGCCCCGAAGAGTCGGATCGCCGTGAACGTTCCGGGGCGAGCCTTGCGGTCGGGCGGGATCGTCGACGTCGTCATGGAGAACCTGGCAATGTGGGACCTGCCGGCCTCCAACCTGGTGGTCGAGCTCACCGAGGACGCCATCTCCGAGGATCTTGAGACCGTCGTGCCGGCGCTCCAGCATCTTGCCGACCTGGGCTGTCACATCTCGATCGACGACTTCGGAACGGGCGACTCGTCGCTCATCCGATTGCGGCGGTTTCCCGTCGGTGAACTGAAGATCGATCGTTCGTTCGTGTCCGGGATCACCACAAGCCCAAGCGACGCCGCCATCGTCGAGTGGACCCTGGAACTGGCGCAGGCCATGGGATTGAACTGCGTCGCCGAGGGGATCGAGAAACCCGAGGAACTGGCGTACCTCATCGAGCACGGCTGTCCCGAGGGCCAGGGTTACCTGTTCAGCAAACCGGTTCCCCCCGACGAGGCGTTCGACTATCTCGTGAAGTCGATGGGCGAGAATGCGTCTGCCGGCGACTCCGTCGGTGCTTCGGTCGAGTCGCAGGACCTCGATCGAGCCGACCGATCAACGTAGGAGGCGGTTGGCGAGGCCGGCCGGGCTCGGTCGGGTCAGGGGGCGACGACGAAACGCTGGTGGGTTCCCTCCGACACGAGGCTTTCCCCGGCATGGACTGTCGTGTTGAACACCAGACGGCGACGGTCCCGCTCGGCCAGTTCCCAGTTGATACGCACCGTGTCACCGGCCGCCACCGACGCCGAGTGGCTCACACACACATGGATCCCGACCGTCGTCTCGCCCTCGTCGAGATGGGGCTGCACACCGATCAAGCACGTCTGCTCGATGAGGCGGATCATGTCCGGCGTCGACAGAACCTTCATCGGAAGATGCGGCGGCGACATGTCGTCGGTCACGAGATGCTCCTCGGATCCGTCGAGACCGACGGCGAGACTGTCTTTCATGTCGGCAGTGTGTCACGAATCGATTGGGCCCGCCACCGGACGTCCGCAGGCGACGCTCTGTCGGCGGTCGGTTGGGGCGGGTAGAGTCGGTACATGGTCATCTCGACACCACACGCCGCTCTGTCGCCGGCGACGATCGAGCCATGACAGAGCCTGACTCGGCCCGGGAGGACCTCGTCGCCGGGCTCAACCTGGATCACCTGAACCCTCCGGACATCGTCGCCTTCTTCGCCGGTCTTCCCCGGCGGGTGGCGGTGGTGTTGGTACGGGACGACCCGCACGGTGATGAGGAAGCGAAGGACGGCGTTGTTGCGGGCGATGATAGGGGCGATGATGAGGGCGAGCCGCTGCCCGTCGAGGAGATGAATGCGATAGCCGACACACTGCAGCGGCTGATCGATTCAACGAAGTCGGTCGGGTTCAGCCTCGAACCGCACGTTGCCGCCAAGGGCATCGACCCATCCACACGCCAGGCGTTGCCGCCCGACGTCCAGCCCGCCATGGACCGAATCGAGGCCGGCGCCACCGAGGTGGCCCGCCGGTTGGCCGGCCTGTCATCCGCAGCGTGGAAGGCAAACGCGGATCTGCTCGCCGAAGCCCGCTATGCGGTGGCCGATGCCGTCGGTCCGCTGCGGGTGATCGAGCGCCACCGGGCAGGCGACGACTGACGAGCGACGCCGGCGCACGGCGGCCCGCTGCCGGGCCGCTGCTTCCGGGACGATCCTTGTCTGGTCAGCTCCAGGTGCCGCAGCTCCAGGTTGCGCCTGACCACGTCGCTCCGGACCAGGTGCCGCCTGACCAGGTGGCCCCCGACCAGGTCGCTCCGCTCCAGGTTGCTCCGCTCCAGGTTGCGCCTGACCACGTCGCTCCGGACCAGGTGCCGCCTGACCAGCTGCCCCCGCTCCAGGTGCCGCCTGACCAGGTGGCCCCGCTCCAGGTGCCGCCGCTCCAGGTGCTGCCGTTCCAGGTCTGGTTGGTCCACGTGGAGTCGGCGGTCTGGGCACCGGTGTGGGTGGCCGAGTCGAAGTCGCCCCCGAAGGCGGTGACTTCGCCCTGGAGGTAGTCGCCTTCAGCGCCGACATGGAAGCTGCCACGAGCGGCTTCGAGGGTGCCGCCTCCGAGGGCGAGGTCGTGGGTCTGGACCGCTTCGACACCCGGGGTTGGTGCCTGGAGCGCAGCGGCGAGGTCGAGCATGCCGTGACCCTGCTTGTCGGGCTGTTCGCCGAGGTCGGTTGCGGTGGAGGTGAGCAGGTACTTGACCTGGTCGGGGGTCAGCGCAGGACGTGCTTCGAGCAGCATGGCCGCGGCGCCCGAGACGACCGCTGCTGCCTGGGACGTGCCCGATCCCCGCAGGTACAGCAGACCGTCGGAGCCGGTACACGTGGCCCCCGGGTGGGTGTCGGCCAGGTACGAGCCTGCGACCCCCAGGCTCACCAACGCCTCGCCGGGGGCGATCAGATCAGGATTGCGGATCCCGTCACCGGTGGAGGAGAAGTTGGCCGACTTCCAGGTGTGACTGCCGGTGTTGTAGTAGCCGGCACCGACGGAGATGACGTAGGGGTCGAGGGCGGGGTTGCCGAGACGGTGGATGCCGCGGCCGTCGTTGCCGCCGGCCACGACCACGACGATGCCGTGGTGCCACGCGTTCTCCACGGCCCGGGTGAGAGGGTCGGTGCGGTAATCGACGTTCGCGTCACTGTCATAGGCCAGGTTGATGACCCGGATGTTCATGCCGTTGGCGTTGCGGTTCTGGACCGCCCAGTCGATGCCGGCGATCACCTGCGACACGTCCACGGCGCCGTCGCCGGCACCGACCTTCACATTCACGATCCGGGCCCCGGGGGCGACTCCCCAGGCGGTGCTGGTGTTGGTGGCGATGATGCCGGCCATGTTGGTGCCATGGCCGTGCAGGTCGCGGTGACGCAGGTTGTCCTGCAGGGCGTCGAAGGACAGGTCCGGGCCGTCGACGACCTCGTTTACGCCGCCGGGATTGACACCGGTGTCGATGACCGCCACGTCGATGCCGGCGCCCATGACCGGTTGCTGCTTGCCCTTGGGTTTGTGGAACCCGTCGGCGCCGATGGCCACGTTCACGTCGTGCAACGTGTACGAGGTGCCCGGGAGGTCTGCGCAATACGTCACCCCGCCGCCGCTGTCGCCGCCCTTGTTGGGCTTTCCGGCTGCTGCCGGCTCGGCGAGGCCTGCGGTGAGCAGCGCCGTTGCGAACAGCGCCGCCAGCAGCGGCATCCACGTGACGCCCAGAGGCGGGGCCCAGGTCACGCCGGTACGCGAGGTCATAGGTTGGCTCTGCATGTCAGACTCTCCATCGTCTGTTCGATGCAAACGCCGGTTTCGCCACTGACTCCCCCGGTGGCGAGGCGACCAGCATTGCAGCCACCGGGATCGACGTCTCGTTCGCGTAATGTTCTGAAAACACCATCGGCCAGAACGGGCGGAATCTTGAGCGCTGATCCCGCCGACGGCTCCTGATGACCTCCGGCATGATCGCCTCGGATCGCAGGCCGGAGGTGTGCAAAGATGAACGGATCCGGTTTCGAGCGAGGTTTCATTGAGCGACACGACCGCATCCAGGCACCAATCCGACACATCGACCACCGCCACGTCCGATCACAGGGCTCATCCCTCCGGCGACGACCGATTCGAACTCGTCGACAAACACCTGCGCCGGGTTCACTACGCCCAGGACCAGTTGATCGAAACCCTGCATGTGGCCCAGGATGTGTTCGGCTTCCTGTCGGAGGATCTGCTGCTCTACGTGGCGAGGGCGCTGCGTCTCCCGCCGAGCATGGTCTACGGGGTGGCCACCTTCTATCACCTGTTCACGTTCGACCCGCCCGGGGAGCACTCGTGCACGGTGTGCACCGGCACCGCCTGCTACGTCAAGGGGGCCGACGGCATCGTGGCCGGGGTTACCGAGGCCTATGACGTGCCGAGTGGCCGGACCTCAGACGACGGCAGGCTGACCCTGAAAACGGCTCGCTGCCTCGGTTCGTGCGGACTGGCCCCGGTCGTGGTCCTGGACGGCACGGTGTTGGGCCACCAGGACACCGCCTCCACCCTCGACCGGGTGGCGGCGGCGCTGGAAGGTGTCGGCTGATGGCAACACCGATCGATCTCCACGAGGTGGCGGAGCGAGAGCGCGAGGCCCGTTTCCGCACCCCGTGGCGGGCCAAGGTGTGCAACTCCACGTCGTGCGCATCGGCCGGTTCCGGCGCGGTTCTGGGAGCCCTGCGGGAGGTGGTCGACGACGAGATGGCCCTCGACGTGATGGTTGTGCCCACCGGCTGCATGGGCCTGTGCAGTGCCGGGCCGATGGTGCGCCTTCTCCGCCGTGGCGGAGGCGAGCACACCTACGGTCGGGTCACCGGCGAGGTGGCGGTCGAGGTGCTCCGCAGCCACGTCGAACACGACCGGCCGGTGGTCGAGCACCAACTCGACCCCGAGATGCCGTTCTTCGCCCGCCAGGAGCGCATCGTCCTGGCCAATGCCGGTGTGATCGATCCAGACCGGATCGAATCGTATGTCGCCCACGGCGGCTACTCGGCGCTGGAGAAGGCGCTGACCACGATGATCCCGGCCGACGTGCTCGAACAGGTCAGGCTCTCCCGCATCCGGGGGCGGGGTGGCGCCGGCTATCCGGCGGCGAACAAATGGTCGCTGCTGGCGGCGGCCGAGGGTGACACCAAGTATGTCGTGGCCAACGGCGACGAGGGCGACCCGGGCGCCTACATGGACCGCACCATCATGGAGGACGATCCCCACCGGGTGCTGGAGGGTCTGGCTCTGGCCGCCTACGCCACCGGAGCAACCCAGGCCTACATCTACGTTCGGGCCGAGTACCCGCGGGCGGTCGAACGGTTGGACCGGGCCATCCGGGTGGCCCGCCGCAATCGATTGCTCGGCCGCCGGATCCTCGACACCAAGTTCAGCTTGAACATCGACGTCCGGATCGGAGCCGGGGCCTTCGTGTGTGGGGAGGAGACCGCCCTCATGGCCTCGATCGAGGGCCGGCGGGGAACCCCTCGGCTTCGACCCCCCTATCCCACCGAGCACGGCTTGTGGGGCCGGCCGACCATGATCAACAACGTGGAGACCCTGGCCAACATTCCGGCCATCGTCGGTCGGGGCGGCGACTGGTTCGCCTCCATCGGTACTTCCGACTCGACGGGGACCAAGGTGTTCGCCCTGGCGGGCGACATCGTCAACACCGGTTTGATCGAGGTGCCGATGGGAACCACACTGCGCGACATCGTCGAGGAGATCGGCGGTGGGATGGCCGACGGCCGGCAGTTCAAGGCGGCCCAGACCGGCGGTCCCTCCGGTGGCTGCATCCCGGCCGAGTATCTGGACACCCCGGTCGACTACGACAGCCTCCGGCAGTTGGGCTCGATCATGGGGTCGGGCGGCCTGATCGTCATGGACGATCAGCAGGCGATGCCCGATGTGGCCAAGTTCTTCATGGAGTTCTCCATGGACGAGAGCTGTGGCAAGTGCACACCGTGCCGTGCCGGGACCGTGCAGATGCACCATCTGCTCGACAAGATCACGTCGGGCGACGGGACCTCCCGCGACGTCCGCGACCTGGAAAATCTGTGTGCCGTGGTGCGGGACACCAGTTTGTGCGGGCTGGGTCAGGCGGCCCCCAACCCGGTGCTGAGCACCCTGCACTACTTCAAGTCCGAATACGACGACCTGATCGGTAGGACCAGCGACGTGAGCAGTGCGAGCGAAGCGAGCGAGATGAGCACTGGGAGCGAAGCGAGCGAGATGAGCACTGGGAGCGAAGCGAGCGAGATGAGCACTGGGAGCGAAGCGAGCGAGATGAGCACTGGGAGCGAAGCGAGCGAGATGAGCACTGCGAGCGAAGCGAGCGAGATGAGCACTGCGAGCGAAGCGAGCGAGATGAGCACTGGGAGCGAGGTGAGCAATGCGTGAACGGCGACCAACCCTCGACGTCAGCTTCGATGGGGTCGAGGTCGAAGCGTTCGGCGGCGAGTCGGTGTTGCAGTGCGCCCGCCGTCATCAGATCGAGATTCCCTCGCTGTGCTACCTCGAGGGCCTGTCGGTGTGGGGTGGATGCCGGGTCTGTGTGGTCGAGGTGGCCGAGGATCCGCGGCCCCGCCCGGCCTGTGCCACACCGGTGACCGCCGACATGGAGGTGACCACCCACTCGCCCCGGCTGAAGGAGTACCGCAAAGCCATCGTCGAGCTGCTGTTCGCCGAGGGAAACCACGTGTGCGCCGTCTGTGTGTCCAACGGCAACTGCGAGCTGCAGGACGTCGCCGTCTCCGTCGGGATGGATCATGTGCGCTACGAGTCCCGATCACCGCTGCGACTGATCGACGCCAGCCACCCGAAGTACCTGTTCGACCCCAACCGCTGCATCCTCTGCACCCGCTGCGTCCGGGTCTGCGACGAGATCGAGGGGGCCCATGTGTGGGACATCGGCAGCCGGGGCCAGCACGCGGTCCTCACCACCGACCTCAACCAGCCGTGGGGCGAGTCGTCGTCGTGCACCTGGTGCGGGAAGTGTGTGGCCGTCTGCCCCACCGGCTCGCTCAGCTATCAGGGCAGCGCGGTCGGTGAGATGCAGCACCACCCCGACATGATCGCCCGCCTGGCCACCGCCCGCCGTGAGGGCGAGTGGATCGACCCCGAGGAGTTGTCGTGACGGACGAACCGACCGCCGCAGCGGCCCGACCCCGCCTGGCAACCGTGTGGCTCGGCGGTTGCTCCGGCTGCCACATGTCGTTCCTCGACACCGACGAGTGGCTGTTCGAACTCGCGGCCCGGGCCGACCTCGTGTACAGCCCCATCGCCGATGTCAAGGTCTTCCCCGACGATGTCGACGTCTGCCTGGTCGAGGGGGCGGTGGCCAACGCCGACAACCTGGAGCTGGCCCGGGAGCTGCGGGCCAAGTCGAAGCTGGTGGTCTCGTTCGGCGACTGCGCCGTGTCGGGCAACGTGACCGCCATGCGCAATCCCCTCGGTGACCCGCAGGCCATTCTCGAGCGCATCTACGTCGAAGCGCCCGACCGCAACCCCGTCGTGCCGGGGGAGCCGGGGATCGTGCCGGGGCTGCTCGACCGGGTCGAACCGCTCCATCAGGTCATCCAGGTCGACGCCTTCGTGCCCGGCTGCCCGCCGCCGGCCGACCGGATCATCGCCGCGATCGAGGCGCTGCTGGCCGGCGAGCGTCCGGCAC
>Ga0224512_10003300_pt1 | contig 14281 bp, 6 predicted proteins | sample SF_May12_sed_USG_4_FD_169103 | JGI IMG/M metagenome (GOLD analysis project Ga0224512, IMG submission 169103) | Sediment microbial communities from San Francisco Bay, California, United States - SF_May12_sed_USGS_13 | ecosystem: Environmental > Aquatic > Marine > Sediment | place: USA: California...
AGCCGGGCGCCGTTGCGGTCGTGCGCTTTCGCGTGCAGATCAACCCCACCCTTGCCGTCGGAACGACCATCACCAATACCGGCGTTGTCCGCTGGAACGATCCGGCGCAAACAGATTCGGCCAGCGCATCCATCGACGTGGGCGGCACGCCGGGCAGCGCCAGCCTCAACGGATACGTCTGGCACGACGCGAACCTGGATAAATCCTGGGACACCGGCTCCGAGACCATGATGGAGGGCTGGTCTGTGGATCTTTATCGCAACGATCAGTTGGTCACCACGGCGCTCACCGATGCCAACGGCTTCTATCGGTTCAGCGGCCTGGCGCCCAACGAGGGCACTTCGGAGCTTTATGAACTGCGCTTCCGCGCGGCGGGCGCGGGACCGAACACCGCCTCGATGGGTCAGACCGACTCGCCGTTCACCAACGGCCCGCAGCGGATCAGTGACATCACCGTCGCCTCGGGGGCGAATCTGCAGAACCTGAATCTGCCCCTCTGGCCCAACGGCACCGTGTACAACTCCGTGGACCGGGCGCCGATCGCCGGTGCCCGGGTGACGATGCGGAACGCGGCCACCGGTGCGTCGTTGCCGGGCCAATGCTTCGACGACCCCGTGCAGCAGAATCAGGTCACCTCCCTGGACGGCTTTTACAAGTTCGACCTGAACTTCAACGATGCCTCCTGTCCCCCGGGCGGCGGGTATCTCATCGAAGTGGCGCCGCCGGCGACCGGTTACCTGGGCACGCAGTCCCAGGTCATTCCGCCGGCCAGTGACGCAAGCACGGCGGCGTTCTCCGTTCCCGCCTGCCCCGGCAGCGTGGACGACGCGGTGCCGGCTACCCCCGAGTACTGCGAGATCGTGACCTCCGCGGGGGCGCCGCCGACGTCGGTCCCTCCGCGTACGGCCGGCACCACCTATCATCTGCACCTCCTGCTGAGCGATGGAAACGTGCCCGGCCAGAGCCAGGTTTTCAACAATCAAATCGCCATCGATCCGGTACTGATCGGGGCCGTGGCCATCACCAAGACCTCCTCTTTAACCAACGTGGGCCGGGGGTCGCTGGTGCCCTATACGATAACCGTGACCAACGTGTTCGGCGCGCCGCTGTCCGATATCAGCATCGTCGATCGATTCCCAGCCGGGTTCAAATACGTGGCCGGTTCCGCCCGCCTGGACGGCAATCCGGCCGAACCGCTGATCAACGGCCGGGAGCTTGTCTGGGACGGCCTCGACCTGCAGGTGAACCAGAGACGCGCCATCCGGTTGCTCCTGGTGGTGGGCTCCGGTGTCTCCGAAGGCGAATACGTCAACTGGGCCTTGGTGCTCAATACCACTACCGGCGGCGCTGTCTCGGGGGAAGCGACGGCCACCGTGAGGGTCATCCCCGACCCGGACTTCGATTGCACCGATGTCCTCGGCAAGGTGTTCGACGACCGCAACCTCAACGGTGCGCAGGACCCGGGCGAAAAGGGACTGTTCGGGATCCGCGTGGTGACGGCGCGCGGTCTGATCGCCGCCACCGATAATAACGGACGCTTTCACATAACCTGCGCGGCGGTGCCGGACGAGGATCGCGGCAGCAACTTCATCCTCAAGCTGGACGAGCGCAGCCTGCCCAGCGGCTATCGCCTGACCACCGAAAATCCGCGCGTGCAGCGGGCCACCCGCGGCAAGATGCTGCGCTTCAACTTCGGCGCGACGATCCATCGCTTGGTGCGCATAGATATCGCCGATGGCGCCTTCGAGCCCGATACCACCGAAATCAGGATGCAGTGGACTCACAGAATCGACCAGTTGCTTGAAGAACTCAGGAAGGGGCCGTCCGTGGTCAGGCTGTCCTATCTCGGCGATGTCGAGCCCGAAGGCTTGGTCCAGAAGCGTCTTGAGGCCCTGAAAAAGGAAATCACCGCACGGTGGAAGCAGTCGGGCGCCGGCTACCAACTGACCGTTGAGACCGAAATCTTCTGGCGACGCGGCGCTCCGATTGCCGGTCACGGATAACGGACTGATGAAATCCATGTTACGTCACCTGCGCATCGTGAAGGGCCTCTTTCTGAGGCACGGCATCGCCGTCCTTTGCGTGTGCGGCGTCATTGCGGCGGGCACTGGGGTTGCGTCATCCGAGGAAACGGGGGTAAGGGAAACCCATGTGCGCGGAGAGGCGGCCGAGATGCACCTGCCGACCGACCAGCCATTGACCCCCTGGGTCCATGCCCCCGCCATATTTGAAAAGGACGAGGGGGACAGGACGGAACTGCGCGAAGTCGTCGAGCAGGAAGCCACAACCATCAAACTCGAAAACCTGGTCCCACCCATCCATTTCGGCCTGGGGAAAATAGAAATTACCGAGGACTATCTGAAAATGCTTCGCGATGTGCTCGACGGCATGCGCGGTCGCGCCAATGTACGGCTTCACTTTGTCGGCCATGCCGATACCCTTCCACTCAGGGGCGAGCTGATAAATATCTACGGCGACAACATCGGGCTGTCGCGCGAACGGGCGGGGACAGTGGCCGAATACTGCCAGCGCGCCCTGAATCTTCCCCCCGAAGCCATCTCCTACGAGGGGCTTGGTGAAAGCAAACCGGTTGCAAGCAATGCGACGGAAGAAGGACGGCAGCTCAACCGGCGCGTGGAAGTGCAGGTCTGGTACGACGAGATCAGCGAAAAACAGACCGAAAGGGAAATGGTCGTCCCCCGCGAGGGGAACCGCATCAAGGTCTGCCGGACCGAGACCGTCTGCAAATTGCGCTATAAGGACGGCCACTCCCATCGCGCGCGCATCAAGAACCTGACTTCCCCCCTTCATTACGACAAAGGCATGCTGAGCGTGCCGGAGGAATTTCTGCAGCAGGTCAGGCAGGCGCTGAAAAATCTCGACGGCAAACAGAACCTCGTGGTCAAGTTCATCGGCTATACGGATGACATCCCGCTTAAGGGACGGGACGAACGCATCTACGGCGACCCCGTAGGGCTCACCAAGGCAGTTGCCCGGCGCGTTGCACTTGCCCTTCAGGATGATCTGGGCTTGCCCAACGCCGCCCTTGAGACCGAGGGCCGCGGGGCGTCGCAGCCTGTGACCTCGAACGATACGCAACAGGGGCGCGCGCTGAACCGGCGCGTGGAGGTGGAGTTCTGGCACGACGATCCGCTTCAGGATCTTCCCGACGACCCCCAACTGTGCCCGGACGCCCACGGCGCCGAGACCGTCACCCGCGTCTACGATTCACCGTCGGGCGGCATCGATCCGATCCTGTTTGAAAACGGCAAACCTGTGATACCGGCCGGGTACACCGAGCATTTGCGGCGCATCATGGACGAGATAAGGGACAAGACCAATGTCCGCCTGCGGTTTGTCGGCTATACAAGCAACAAGCGCCTCGATCGGCGGACGGCCGCGGTGTATGGAGACGACATCGGCTTGTCCATGGCGCGCGCGCGCCGGTCCATGACGGCCGTTGGCGAGCAGATGGGGTTGGCGGAAAGGCAGGCGGAGTTCGACGGCCGCGGCTATGTCCAGTCCGACGATGTGGTCAACGCCGGTTTTGTCGAGTCCGATATCTCGAGAGTCAAGGTGCAGGTGGTCTACGATGAACTGATCATCCGCGACGACTACGAGGGCGTGGAAGTCACCCCCTTGACCCGCGAGGTGAGCACCACCGATCCCTTTGCCCTGAACCTCATGCGCATCACGGTGGACGGCAAGCCGCTCGACGATCCGAGCAAGTGCAGTTCCGATGTGCAGCGCTGCACCGACGTGGCCCTGGATAACGCCCAAATCCAGTTCAAGTACGACAGCTTGAAGCTGGAACCACGGTTGAACGCGACCGCCTGGCCGATTACGGTCCGTTATCAGGACGTGCCGGATACGGCGTTTGCCGAGAACCTGGTGCATTTCCGCCTGTACACCAACTACCGGAGTTTTATTGTGCGGGCGGAGGTCAGGATTTTCGAAGAGGAGCAGTCCGTCCGCGATACGCCCATCGCCGTCGTCGAGATGGATGCCGACGGCATGGCCCAATGGCAGCCTGGGTTCGAGTCCTTCTCCGCGCCGGTGCGCAGGCTGAAATACCTGGCGCGGGTGTACGACAACAAGGGGCTTTTTGACGAGACGAGCACCCAGCCGCTGTGGATAGTCGACCAAATCGATCCGTCGGTTGCCGAAGCGAATGTTGACGAAAAACTGCTGGCCGGTTATGGCGAGAGTCGCATCGCCAGCCGCAATATTCTCCTTCACGGCGGTACGGTGCAGGCCCACGGCACCGCTATCCCTGCAGGACACGGGGTGTGGATGGCCGGATACAAAGTGCCGGTGGACGGCGCCGGCAGTTTTATGGCCGAAGAGATCCTGCCGGAGGGCATGCATACCGTGGAAGTGGCCGTGCTCGACGAGTTCGGCAACGGCGATCTCTTTCTGCGTGACCTGGCGCTGAAAAAGAGCGACTGGTTCACCGTGGGGATCGCCGACCTGACCCTGTCCGGAAACAAGACAAACGGGCCGGCGGAACTGCTCGCGCCGGATAAACCCCCGTACAGCGAAGACATGAGCCTCCAGGGTCGCCTGGCGTTCTATACCAACGGAAAATTCGAAAACGGATGGACGCTGACGGCGAGCGCCGATACGCGCGAAGGCCCCCTGGACGAGATCTTTTCCAACTTCATGGACAAGTCCCCCGATGCGTTGTTCAGACGAATAGACCCGGACTACCACTCCCTGACCTTCGGCGATGACAGCACCGTCGCGGAAGACGCGCCGACCACCGGCAAGTTCTTTGTGAAGGCGAAAAAAGATAAAACCTACGGGCTCTGGGGCAACTTCAAGATCGCGTATACCGATACCGACCTGGCGCACGTGGACCGTGGGCTGTACGGCGCCAACCTGCATTATCAGCCCCTCGACACCACCAGCTTCGGCGAGCCGCGCCTGGTGGTGGACGGGTTTGCCGCGGACCCGGGTACCGTGGCGGGCCGCGATGAGTTCCGCGGCACGGAAGGCTCGCTCTATTTCCTGAGCCGGCAGGACGTGCTGGAGGGTTCCGAGCGCGTGCGCATCGAGGTCCGCGACAAGAATTCCGGGATCGTTTTGGGGGTCAAGAACCTGACGCCGGTGCTCGATTACGACATCGACTACCTGCAGGGACGCATCCTGCTGTCGCAGTCCTTGCCCGCAACGGCGGACGACGGTTTGCTGGTGCACAGTGGCTCCATCAGCGGGCATCCGGTCTTCCTGGTCGTTCGTTACGAATTCACCCCGGGGTTCGACGACCCGGACACGCTGACTGCCGGCGGCAGGGTTCATTATTGGTTCGGTGACCACGTCAAGGTCGGCGTGACCGCCAGTCGAGATGAAGAGGCGGACATCGAAAACAGCCTGGGTGGAGCGGATTTGACCTTGCGCAAGTCCTCGGCCTCATGGCTCAAACTCGAAGCGGGCCGTACCAAAGGTCCGGGCGTTTTGGCGACGACTTCCATCGACGGCGGTTTCAACTTCGGCGCCGCGGATTCCCTGGCCGGAAGCGAAGTGGACGCGGCGGCCTATCGCGTGGATGCCAGTCTGGGCTTCAAGGACCTCTTTGAAAACGGGCGCGGGCGGGTCACTTTCTACCTGCAGGATCTCGAGGCGGGCTATTCGGCGCCGGGCCTGGCCACCGCCCGGGACCTGACCCAATACGGCGGAACGGCGGAGATGCCGTTTACCGACCATCTGAGCGCGCGTTTGAAGATGGACAAGCAGGAGCAGCGGGAAGGCCTGGAAACCGAAACCGCAGAACTGAACCTCGACTACCGGATGGGCAAGCACTGGACCCTCGGTTCGGGCGTGCGCCACGACAGCCGCGAGGACAAATCGGCGGTGGTTCCCGCAACCCAGGAAGAGGGCGACCGGACGGATGCGGCGGTCCGGCTGCTGTACGATTCCCATGCGAGTTGGACAGCTTACGGGTTCGTTCAGGAAACGGTCCGGACAAGCGGCAACCGTGAAGACAACCGCCGCATCGGCGCCGGTGGCAGTTTGCGTTTGACCGACCGGTTCAATGTCACCGGCGAGGTTTCCGGAGGAGACCTCGGGACGGGCGGCAAGCTCGGGACCGAGTATCTGCATTCCGACCGGACCACCCTGTACAGCAACTACAGCCTAGAGAACGAGCGGACGGACAACGGCCTGCTTGCCAGGAGGGGCAAAATGGCTTCCGGTTTCCGCACCCGTTATTCGGACAGCGCCAGCGTCTACGCCGAAGAGCGGTATACCCACGGTGACGTCCCCACGGGCCTGACGCATTCCGCCGGAGTAAACCTCATGGTTTTCGACCGGGTCAATTTCGGTGCCAATCTCGATTTGGGAACCCTCAAGGACCCTCTCACCGCGGCCGAACTCCAGAGGAAAGCGTTGGGCGTAAGCGCCGGTTACGGGTTTGACAAGCTGAAGCTCGCCAGCGCCGTGGAATATCGGGTCGACGACACCGAACAGCCGGATACCAGCTTCTCCAAACGTACCTCATGGCTGTTGAAAAACAGCTTCAAGTATCAACTCTCCGAGGACTGGCGGCTCGTCGGAAAATTCAATTACGCCGTGAGTGACAGTTCGATGGGAGATTCTTATAGCGGCGACTATACGGAAGCGGGACTCGGCTATGCGTATCGCCCCGTTCACAACGACCGCCTGAATGCGATGCTCAAATACACCTATTTCTACAATGTTCCGGCGGCCGACCAGGTGACCGTCACCAATAAGGCGGCCGACTATATCCAGCGCAGTCACATCGGGTCGGTGGACGCCATGTACGACTTGACGCGCCGCTGGACCGTGGGAGGCAAGTACGCCTACCGGTATGGCCAGTTGGCCGAGGACCGGAATAACCCGGAGTTTTTCACCAGCCGGGCCAACCTGTATGTGCTGCGCGCGGACTGGCACCTCCCCTACCGCTGGGACGCGTTGTTCGAGGTGCGCAGGCTGGACCTGCCCGACGCGAAGGACAGCCGCAGCGGGGTGTTGGTGGCGATGTACCGCCATGTGGGCAATCATCTCAAGGCGGGCGTCGGGTATAACTTCAGCGATTTTTCGGACGACCTGACCCAATTGGATTACAGGCACCAGGGTCTGTTCGTCAACTTGATCGGCAAGTATTAGAGGCTCGGGGGCTTTGCCACGGTTGTGGTGAAGACATGAATCTCCGAGACGTAAGGAGGAAAGACATGTTTTGCTGGCAGAGAGGGTTCATCCTGGGGATTTCACTGCTCGTCTTGAGCGCCGCCGCTTACGGGGAGGAAATCTCGAAGGAACAGATCAAGGGCCTGGACGAGCAGGTCCAGGAGATCAAGAGCGATGTCCTGGGCATCGCGGCGGAACTGAACCAGCTTGAAGAGAAGCTGCTGTATCCGTCCAACACGCAGGTCGCGGTATTCTTGTCGCTGGCCAGCGGCGAAACCTTCCGTCTCGACTCGGTGGAGATCCAGCTGGACGGCGAGCCGGTCGCCCATCACCTTTACACCTTCAAGGAGCTGGAAGCCCTGCGGAAGGGAGGGGTGCAGCGCATTTATACCGGCAATGTCCGGTCCGGCGAGCACGACCTCCAGGTCCTGGTACTCGGCAAAACCGAAGGAGGGACCGATTTCGAAAAATCGGGGCGTTTCAAGGTCGATAAGGACGTGGGCCCAAAGATCGTGGAGATATCTCTGGCCGCCCAGGACATCACCCTTAATGAAAGGTAGACCATGAAGAGGCTGTTCGTTTCATTGACGATTCTGATTCTTTCCGCGTCTTCGGCGTCGGCCGGCACGTCCGTCCCGAATCCGCTCGCGGACCTCCATTTCGGAGAGGCCCTCTATTACGCATTTCAAGGGGACTGGTTCGACGCCATCTCCAGGCTCGACACCGAGCTCATGCAGCACTATGGGGTAGACGAGCCCGAACGCGACACCCTTCATTACCATGTCAACCAGGCGGAGTTTGACGTGGGTGATTTCGAATTGGCATACCGGATGCACCAGCGTGCCGGGCGCGCCATCACAGCGGTCATCGAGGGCAACGTCGAGGAGCCGGTCCGCAACGAGGCCATTTTCCGCCTGGCGCGGATCTACTTTCAGAAAGACCAGCCGGTCAATGCCCAGTATGCCGTGGAGCGCATCAGCGGGGCCCTCCCGACGGAAATTCGCGACGATCTCGATTTCCTGCGCGCCCAGATCCTCATGGCCAACGGCCGGTTTGCCGAAGCCGCGCGTATTCTGAGAGACCTCCAGGATGCGAAAAGCCTCGAAGGCTTTGCCGCGTATAACCTTGGTATTGCGCTGATCAAGGACGGAAAGGAGCTTGAGGGGCGCCAGTATCTTGACCGTACCGGTCAGATCAACAGCAAAGATGAGCTTACGCTGGCAATCAAGGACAAGGCGAACCTTGTCCTCGGGTCCAAGCTGTTACAGGAAAAATATTTCGAGGGCGCCAAGCAGGTGCTCGACCGGGTGCGTCTGAACGGTCCATTCTCCGATCGGGCGTTGTTGGGCTCGGGATGGGCGGACGCCTTTCAGGGTCGCTTCGAACGGGCGCTGGTGCCCTGGAGCACTATCGTGACGAGAGAGGTCACGGACGCCTCGGTGCAGGAAGCCATGCTTGCCGTCCCCTATGCCTATGGCAAGCTGAATGTGAACGGCAAGGCGGCATTGATGTATGGCGGCGCGCTGGAGAAGTTTGGCGCCGAAGTCGACAAGCTCGGGGCATCCATCGAGAGCATCCGCGAAGGTCATTTTCTCCCGGCTCTGGTGCGGGAAGAAGTGAAACAGGATGCCGACTGGGTCGTCAAGCTGCGCAAGCTTCCGAACACGCCCGAGACATACTACCTGCTTGACTTGATGGCCTCCCACGATTTCCAGGAATCTCTGAAAAACTATCTTGACCTGGAGCAGTTGCGCACGAAGCTTTCCTCCTGGGAACGAGATTTGGACGCCTTCGAGGAGATCATCGCGCAGCGCAGAACTTATTACGAGCCGCTGCTTCCTGTCATCGACCGGGAATTCCGGCGGCTCGACTCACAGATGCGTCTGCGCCTGGAGCAGCGGGACCGCATCGAACAGCGGCTCAAGGCCATGCTGGTGGTCCCGAGACCCGATTATCTGGCGACCGCGGAGGAACGGATCATCAGTGAACAGATTGCGCTTCTGGAACGGAAGTTGACGGCCGGCGGCGCGGCCGTACCCGGCGACCTTGAGGTACGCATCGCACGTTTGCGGGGGGTGCTGCACTGGAATATTTATACGGAATATGACCGTCGCTTCACCGAGGCTCATACGCACCTTCGCGGCCTGAATGGCGAAGTGGAGCGATTGAAAAGGCAGTACGCCACCTTTGTGCGCACCCGTCAGGCCGCCACCCAAAGCTACGAAGGGTACGACAACGTCCTCCGCAGCCAACGGTCCCTGATCCGAGCGGCCCGGGAAAAGGTGGGTGAACTGATGGCGCGTCAGGGCCATATGCTCGAAACCATGGCTGTGAATGAGCTAACCGCGCGTCGCGAGCGGCTTGCCGAGTTCCAGATCAAGGCGCGCTTCGGTATGGCGGACAGCTATGACCGTGCCGCCAGGGCCAAGACCCAGGAAAAGGGTGAGTAAATGAACCGAATCCGACTTTTCCTATGCGCGGCGCCATTGATTCTGGCCGCGTGTGCCTCGGTCAGCGACAGGAATAGGAATACCATTGCCACGTTGCGTCATGAGCATATCGAGATCAAGGAGGAGAAGATCGAGGGCGGGCTTGAGAAAGCGATGCTGAGCTATCAGCGCTTTCTGAAGGAGACGCCGGACTCGGCCCTGACGCCCGAGGCCATGCGCCGTCTGGCCGACCTGAAGATCGAAAAGGAATACGGCACCATCACCGAGGGCGCCAAATCCGCCGAGGGGGCGAAGGCATCGCCCGCCCTGGAACACAAAAGGCGTCCCGAGGGCGTGTCGGCCACCGGCGCACCGCCGGAGCAGGCATTGGCGCATATTCCGGTCCACGACGAGTCCGAGGCGGAATTTGAAAAACGGGCAACCATGAGGCAGACGGTGGACAGTATGGCGGCTGCTGCTGACACGCCTGTCGCGGGCGCTGGCGATCTCGAAAGGACGGGCGCCCGCGAGTCCATCGCGCTTTACCAGAAGCTCCTCGACGATTACCCCGATTATGAGCGCAACGACCAGGTGCTGTACCAGATGTCCCGCGCGTATGAGGAACTGGGGCAGACCGAGGAGGCCATGGCGGTCATGGACCGAATGGTCCGCGAATATCCCCGGTCCCGGTATTTCGATGAAGTGCAGTTCCGGCGCGCCGAATACTTCTTCATGCGCAGGCGCTACCTGAATGCCGAGAATGCCTACACGAGCATCGTGGATATGGGCGTCGGTTTTCAGTTCTACGAGCTGGCCCTGTACAAGCTGGGCTGGACGTTCTACAAGCAGGAGCTCTATGAGGACGCCCTGGATCGGTTCATCGCGTTAATGGACCACAAGGTGTCGGTGGGATACGACTTCGAACAGACCGAGGACGAGCAGGAACGCAAGCGGACGGACGACACTTTCCGGGTCATCAGTTTGAGTTTTTCCAACCTCGGCGGCGCCGATTCCGCGGTGGAATACTTCTCGCGCCACGGCAAGCGCAGTTACGAGGACAGCGTATACAGCAACCTCGGGGCATTCTACTTCGGCAAGCGCCGTTACGCCGACGCCGCCGCTGCCTACAACGCCTTCGTGGACCGCAACCCGTTCCACAAGGCGGCGCCGAACTTCCACATGCGGGTCATCGAGATTCAAGCCGCCGGCGGATTTCCCAGTCTCGTTCTTGACTCCAAAAAGACATTCGCCACGACCTATGGCCTGCAAGCCGAATACTGGAAGTATTTCGCTCCCGGCGAGCGGCCGGACGTTCTCGGTTTTCTGAAAACCAACCTGACCGACCTGGCGAACCATTATCATGCCTGCTACCAGGACCCACAGCAGGCCGAGGACAAGGCGGCGAACTCCGAAGAGGCGCTGCATTGGTACCGGGAGTTTCTGACCTCGTTCCCCGCGGACCCCGAATCGCCCGTCATCAACTACCAGCTGGCGGACCTGCTGCTGGAAAACCGGTTGTTCGGCGAAGCGGCCGTGGAATTCGAGAAGACCGCGTACGACTATCCGTCTCATGAAAAATCCTCCCAGGCCGGCTTCGCGGCGGTCGCCGCATACCGGGAGCAACTGGCAGCCGCCGCTCCGGAGGACGAGGACGCGGTCAAACGGGAGGTCGTCCGCAGTTCGCTTACGTTTGCCGATACCTTCCCGGAACACGAAAAGGCTGCGATCGTCCTCGGGGCGGCCGCGGATGACCTCTACGGCATGAAGGAATATGAACAGGCGCGGGCCGCCGCGACCAAGCTCTTCGAGGCGTTCCCCGGCGCAGACACCGACGTCGTCCGCGGGGCCTGGCTGGTCGTCGGCCATTCTTCTTACGAGCTCTCGCGCTACAGCGAGGCCGAGGGCGCGTATCTGAATGTATTATCGTTGCTGCCTGCGGAAGACACAACGCGCGATGCCCTGGTGAACAATCTCGCGGCATCGATTTACAAGCAAGGGGAACAGGCCAATGCCTCCCAGGATTATCGGGCCGCCGCGGACCACTTCCTGCGGGTGGGCCGCACGGCGCCGACCTCGAAAATCAGACCGACCGCCGAATATGACGCCGCAGCAGCCTTGATCCAGCTCAAGGACTGGGAGACGGCCGCCTCGGTGCTGGTTGGATTCCGCAATAATTTCCCCGACAACCCGTTGCAGCCCGAAGTGACCAAGAAGATCGCCTATGTCTACAAGGAAAACAATCAACTCTCCCTCGCGGCCAATGAGTATGAACGTATCGAAAGGGAATCCCGGGACGACGAGATCAGGCGGGATGCTCTCCTGGTTGCAGCGGAATTGCATGAAAAGGATGGCAACCGTGTCCGCGCGCTCGAGGTGTACCGGCGATATGTGGAGTATTTCCCCCAACCGGTGGAGCTCAACCTGGAGACGCGAAACAACATCGCCGAGATCCTGAAGGCGCAGAACGATCGCACATCCTATCTGGACGAACTTGAAAAGATCGTCGCCATCGACGCCTCGGCGGGGAGCACACGGACCCCACGGACCCGTTATCTTGCCGCACAGGCCGCATTGGTGTTGGCCGAGCAGGAATTTGACGCGTTTGCGGCCGTCGGCCTGGTACAACCCTTTGAGGTCAATCTGGGCAAGAAGCGCGAACTGATGAAGACCGCGACACAGAAATTCAGCCAGCTCGCCGATTACGAGATCGGGGAAATCACTGCCGCGGCGACATTCTATCTGGCCGAAATCTACTCCCACTTCAGCAAGACCCTGACGGCGTCGGAGCGTCCCGAAGGACTGAGCCCCGTGGAACGGGAACAGTACGAACTGGCCATTGAAGAGCAGGCCTATCCGTTCGAAGAGAAGGCCATCCAGATCCATGAGAGCAATCTCAAGCTGATCTCCCGTGGGGTATACAATGCGTGGATCGAAAAGAGCCTTCAGAAACTGGCCGAATCCGTGCCCGCGCGCTATGACAAGCCGGAAGAGGCCAGCGGCATCATCAGTTCGCTGGAAACCTACATTTTCGCAACCTACAGGCCGGCGCCGGCGGACTCCGACGTGGCGAAAATCAAGGAATCCGACACCGCGGCGCCCGCTCCGACCGTAGAACCCGGATCTGTGACGGAGAAGGACACCGCGGCGCCCACTCCGACCGTAGAACCCGGACCTGTGACGGAGAAGGACTCCGCAGCGCCCGCTCAGAGCGAAGGACCCGGCGCTGCGACGGAGTCGGAAACCGCAGAGCCCGCACAGGACGACCGCACGGGCCAGCCCCTGATAAGAACGGGAGAAGCAACGAGGAGGTAAGCGGTGCAGGGCATGCAGATAAGAATGTTGCGAAGGTTACAAACACGAACGTGCGCCGGATTCGCCGTTCTTGCGATGGCGCTGTCAGTCCTCGCCGGGTGCGCGACCGGTGGAAAGGTCAAGGCGAAACCAGTTGCCGATGAACCTTCCTTGGTCACGGGGTCCTCGGTGGTGAGACTCGAGGATGGCCGGGAAGGCTTCATCATCACGGAAGTGCCCACAATGGATGAGGTGTCGCGCAGGGACTTCGATCGCGCAGTCGCCATGCTGAAGGACCAGGACTATGGCCAGGCCATCGACCTTCTGGAAAAGGTCATCGAGCGGTCGCCGGGCGTCACGGCGCCATATATCGACATCGCGATTGCCTATCAGCGCATCGGCAAGCCGGAGCGGGCCAAGGAGCATCTTCAAACAGCGCTGACCCTGTTTCCCGGGCACCCGGTGGCGTGTAATGAATACGGTCTGTTGTCTCGCAAGACCGGACGATTTGCCGAGGCCCGGGCGATTTATGAGAAGGCGATAGCACGCTTCCCCGAGTATTATCCGTTGCACAAAAATCTCGGGATTCTCTGCGACCTGTATCTGAATGATCCGGCATGCGCCTTCGAGCATTACGAGATGTACAGCAACGCAAGGCCGGAAGACACGCAGGTCAAATTGTGGATTGCAGATTTGCGCGCCCGGCTTGGGCGCGATTAAGGAGGGACAGCGATGCGGCGCACATTGGTCCTGTGTGTGTGTTTGGTCCTGTTCCCGGCTGTCTTGGCCGCAGCCGAGGATGGGAATAGCGACGAGCAATCGGAAGCCAAGGAGCTATCCGGCATGTCCATCGTCGGCAACGATGAAGCCCCGAAATCCCTTTACATCGTTCCCTGGAAAAGCTCGGAAATCGGCGCGGAGACCAGCCTGGACACGATGTTGAATGAAGGCGATGTGCCGGTGGACCGGGACGTTTTCAAGCGGCAGCTTGGATTTTATCACGTCAGCACGGAGAAATAACTTCGTTGCCCTGTTTGGAGAGAGGAGGAAAGTGATGGGATTCTATTCCATAGTGGCGTTTTTCCAGAAGGGTGGGGTGTTCATGTACCCCATTTTGCTCGTGTTTGCGGTTGGTATGGCCATCTCGTTTGAACGCTGGGTTCAGTTGAACCGCATCCGGGGCGTAAACCAAAAGATGTGGGATATGCTGCATCCGGTGCTGGTCAAGGGAGAGTTCGATAAAGCCCGGGAAATGGCCAACGAGGAAAAATCCAGTATGGCGCAGATGCTGGGGATGGGACTGGCGCGCCAGGGCGCGGTTCGGCGTCGCGATGACATCGAAATCGCCATGGAAGAGAGCATGATGGAGATCATCCCCCAGCTGGAGAAGCGCACGCCCTACGTGGCCCTGC
>Ga0224512_10003301_pt1 | contig 14278 bp, 18 predicted proteins | sample SF_May12_sed_USG_4_FD_169103 | JGI IMG/M metagenome (GOLD analysis project Ga0224512, IMG submission 169103) | Sediment microbial communities from San Francisco Bay, California, United States - SF_May12_sed_USGS_13 | ecosystem: Environmental > Aquatic > Marine > Sediment | place: USA...
CTGATCAAGCATCGCAACGCGACGTTCGACAAGCTGCTGGCCATCGTGCCGGGGCCTGATTTTCCGACCGGCGGAATTATCGTCTCGCCGCGGGCGGAGATAGCCGAGGCCTATCGCTCCGGCCGCGGCGGCATGCGCGTGCGGGCGCGCTGGGAAAGGGAAGAGGGCGGGCGCGGCAGCTGGTCGGCGGTGGTCACCGAAATCCCCTACCAGGTGCAAAAGAGCAGGCTGATTGAGGCGATCGCCGGGCTGATCGAGGCGCGCAAACTGCCGCTGGTTGGCGACGTCCGCGACGAGAGCGCGGAGGATATCCGCGTCGTCATCGAGCCCAAGAGCCGCGCCGTAGATGCCGACCTGATGATGGAATCGCTGTTCAAGCTGACAGATCTGGAATCGCGCTTTTCGCTCAATATGAACGTGCTTTCGGGCGGCCAGGTGCCCGTCGTCATGTCGATCCGCGACGTGCTGCTTGAGTGGCTCGATCATCGCAAGGTGGTGCTGGTGCGGCGGTCCAACCACCGGCTGGCAAGAATAGCGCAGCGGCTTGAAGTGCTGGGCGGCTATCTGATCGCCTATCTCAATCTCGACGAGGTGATCCGCATCGTCCGCGAGGAAGATGAGCCAAAAGCGGAACTGATACGGACGTTCTCGCTCTCCGACGTGCAGGCGGAGGCGATCCTCAATATGCGGTTGCGCGCCTTGCGCAAGCTGGAGGAGTTGGAGATCCGCAATGAGCATGAGGCGCTGATCGCCGAACAGGCGGATTTGCAGGGGCTGGTCGACTCGGACCAACGGCTCTGGGCGCTTGTCGGCTACGAGATTTCGGAAGTCCGCAAGGCCTTTGGCCCCGATACCGAACTCGGCCGGCGGCGGACGGGATTCGCCGATGCGCCGGAGATTGCTCTTGATGATATCCAGCAGGCGATGATCGAGAAGGAGCCGGTCACCGTCGTTTTGTCGCAAAAGGGCTGGCTCAGGGCGATGAAAGGCCATTTGCAGGACCTGACGTCGCTGACCTTCAAGGAGGGCGACCGGCTGAAAACGGCCTTTCACGCGGTAACGACGGACAAGGTCGTTCTGTTTTCCACCGGCGGCCGGTTTTTCACGCTGGAAGCGGCCAAGCTGCCCGGCGGGCGCGGCCATGGCGAACCGGTGCGGATCATGGTCGACATGGACAAGGATCAGGATATCGTCACGGCATTTGTCCATGATCCGGGGCGCAAGCTGCTGGTGGCCTCCACCATCGGCAATGGCTTCCTCGTCAATGAAGCCGATATCATCGCCAATACCCGCAAGGGCAAACAGGTGCTCAACGTATCGGGAAGCGATGAAGCGAAGGTCTGCGTTGCCGCCGCCGGGGATCATGTTGCCGCGGTCGGTACAAACCGCAAATTGCTGATCTTCGCGCTGGATGACCTTCCGGAGATGAGCCGCGGCAAGGGCGTGCGGCTGCAGCGCTACAAGGATGCCGAGATGGCCGATGCGCGGGTGTTTTGCGGCAATGAGGGGTTGAGTTGGACGGATGGCGCCGGGCGGGTGCACAACCGGCCGTTGACAGACCTGACCGATTGGATTGGCAGCCGGGCGCAGGCCGGGCGCCTTATACCCAAAGACCTGAAGTTTCCGGCCAACAATTCGTTCGGCGGAACCGGTCTGTAGAGCGAGATGAGGTCAAATGGTTCAATCTGACCTCATCTCGCTTTGGACTTGCTCGGGAAAAGTGGAGGGGCTTTCTGAAAGCGTTATGCGCAACAGGAGGACCCGATGGGCAAAGGCGAGCGACGAACGTTCACCGAAGGATTCAAGCAAGAAGCGGTTCGGTTGACGGAAACCAGTGGCCGAACGATAGCGCAGGTAGCTGATGATCTGGGAATCGGGTTATCGACGCTGACACGCTGGAAGCGGCGATATCGGGAAGCGGATCTGCTATCTGGCCCGCATGAGGACACGGCCAAGGAACTGGCGCGGCTGCGCAAGGAGAATGAGCTTCTTCGCCAGGAGCGCGACCTGCTAAAAAAAGCGACTGCCTTTTTCGCCCGAGAGACAAGTCGATGAGGTTCCGGCTCATCGATGCGATGAAGGCCGACCTGCCGATCGACCGGATGTGTGGGTTGCTGGATGTCAGCGTCAGCGGTTTCTATGCCTGGAAGAGCCGCGGACCGAGCCAGCGCCAACTCGACGACATGGTCCTGCTGGCACACATTCGCGCCCAGTTCGCGACGTCCAACGAGACCTACGGCGCGCCACGCATGCACGCCGAGCTGAAAGAAGAAGGGTTTAGCGTCGGGCGGCACCGGGTGGCCCGACTGATGCGAAAAAACGGTCTGAAAGCCCTGCAGAAACGCCGCTACAAGAAGACCACTGACAGTTGCCATGGCGGCCCGGTCGCGGCCAATCTTCTCGACCAGGATTTTGCCTGCGACGGTCCCGATCAGAAGTGGGGCGCTGACATCAGCTATGTCTGGACGGCCGAAGGCTGGCTTTACCTGGCGATCGTGCTCGACCTCTACTCCCGCCGCATCGTCGGCTGGGCAACGAGCGACCGGTTGAAGAAGGACCTGGCGCTGAGGGCACTGCAGCGGGCCATTGCCCTGCGGCAACCGTCACCCGGTCTGATCCATCATTCCGATCGCGGCAGCCAATATTGCTCCGATGATTATCAGCGGGCTTTGCGGGCGCACGCCACCATCCCTTCAATGAGCGGCAAGGGCAATTGCTACGACAACGCCATGGTGGAAACGGTGTTCAAGACGATCAAGAACGAGCTCATCTGGCGGACCAGCTTCCAGACCCGGGCAGCCGCGACATTGGCGCTTGGCCGATATATTGATGGCTTCTACAATCCGCGCCGGCGGCATTCCGCTCTGGGATACACATCGCCCGTATCATTCGAGGCCGAAATGGCCATTACAGAGTAAACGTCTCTCCACTAAATCCGAGCAAGTCCAGATCAGGCTGGTCACCCGGCAGGCCTGACCTGATCGGCTGCCAGTCCAATTCTGACAAACAATGAGGCGGATCGCGATTCGCGATCACAAGTTCCTACCCGCCCTGCCCATTTGAAATAACGGGCCGGGGTTCCTTTGCCAAGCTCAACAACGGAGTAATAGCCATGGCCGTCACTTACCCAAATTCACTGAAAGATGCCCGTCTGCAGGCGGTCATCGATGCAATCGACGCCGGTGCCGGGCCGGGCATTCTGGAGATCGGCACGGCCGGCATGGCGGCGGTTTTGGCGACAGTGACATTGTCCGACCCGTCAGCAACGAAGCTGAACGGGGTTCTGACGCTTTCCGGCGTGCCGCTTTCCACATCGGCATCGGCGACCGGCACCGCGGCCGAGGCGCGCATCCGTGATTCGCTCGCCGCTGACGTCATCACGGGCCTGACCGTCGGCACCGCCGCAACCGATGTCGTGCTTGACAGCGTATCGATCACCAGCGGCCAGACGGTCAACATCACCGCTGGCACGATCACCCACGGCTGATGACCGCCCAACGCCTGGCGCCGGGCGCTCTGCTTGTTCAGACGAATCTGACGGGCGCTGTCGGCGACATTCAGGACGATCCGGACAGCCCGGACGCCGCATGGCTCACGGCGGCAAGCGTGGCCGATGTCGAGGCGCGGGTTTCATTTCCGAGTCCGACGAGCAATCTGACGGCGGGAGCGGGCAGGCAGGAATTCCGGATTCTGGCCCGCCAGAATGCCAGCGGCGGCAACAACCCAAGCGTCACGGTTGAGCTTTATGAGAATGGCGCGCCGGTGTCGACGCTGATAAGCGGCCAGACAATTTCAAGCACGACTGGCATCGTCCTTTCCGGAACGTGGGATGCAGCATCGCTTGCCTCGATTTCCGGCGCCGACGTGGAGTGTCGGGTTTTAGGCAATCGCGCTGGTGGCCCCCCGGCCAATCGGCGCACTGTTGAAATCGGCGCGATTGAGTGGAACGCCGATTATACCGTGGCCGGCATCGCCGGGTCGCTCACCGCAACGGAGGCGTCCGACGCAGCCGCCATAGCCGGCGACCTCGATATAGCCGGTCTTCTTACTGCCAGTGAGTCGGCCGATACGACCGCCTTGGCCGGCGCCATCGAGGTTACAGGAATTCTGGCGGCGAGTGAGGCCTCCGACACAGCCGCGATAGCCGGCGCCACCGCCAACGGTATAACCGGATCGCTGGCGGCGACGGAGGCGGTCGACACAGCTGCGATCGAAGCTGGTATTGAGGTAGCCGGATCTCTGGCCGCTGCAGAGACATTTGATATAGCCGCACTCGCCGGCACCGTCGCTGACGGCATAACCGGAACTCTGGCGACGGTCGAGGCGCCCGATACCGCAGTGATCGCCGGGGCCATAACGATTGCCGGCATATTGGCGGCATCGGAACCAATCGATGTTTCGGCGATTACCGGTGGCATCATCGTTTCAGGCGGCCTTGCGGCGAGCGAAGCGGCCGATCCGACAGCGTTCACCGGCACCGTCGCCGATGGCATTACCGGATCGCTGGCGGCGACGGAAGCCGTCGACGCGGCGGTGGTTGCCGGTGCTGTGACAATTGCCGGCATATTGTCGGGGTCTGAGCCGATCGACGTCGCCGCGTTTGTCGGAACGTTGGACATTGCCGGAACTCTGGCGGCGATCGAGATGCCTGATACGGCAGTGTTGAGCGAGCCTCCGCCGGTTGTTGGCAATCCGCTTGCACCCTGGATTTATCAGGTCGACGCCCGCCGGCAGGGGCCAGTTATTGCCGAAGGACGCCGCCAGACCCACACCCTTGATGTTGTATTTGATCCCGTCAAAGCGGAGAAATCCTGATGGCAACAGAATTTCCAGCCAGGCTTGATTTCACCTTACCGGCCGGCGACAGCGCAATATTGCAGATCACTGTGAAAAATCCCGATCTGACGGTGATGGACCTGACCGGCGCAAGCCTCAAATGGTCATCGCAGCAGCTCGATGATCTGACGACGCGCACCGATCTGACGGTCGGCAACGGTCTGACAATCGTCGACGCCGTCAATGGCCGCGTCGATGTCAATATTCCCAAGGCGACTTTAACCGTCGCCGGCCCGCATCTGCATGAGCTGGAGGTGATTGACGCCGGCAGCGAATCGCAAACCGTTCTGCAAGGCAACATCACGGTAATTCGGACCCTCAATCCGGCAACCTAAGCTATCTGAAGCTTCATAAATGCTGACCCGCCTGCGAAGCGGGTTCTAAAATGGAAAACTCATGAAAACCAGCACAAAGGGGCTTCTCGCCCTGATGAACCATGAAGGCGTCGTGCTTTCCAGCTATCGCGACAGCGCCGGCGTGTGGACCATCGGCGTCGGCCACACGGCGGCGGCGGGCGCGCCGGTTCCAAAACCGGGTTTGCGGATCACACTGGATCGCGCCGTTGATCTGTTTCGACGGGATATCGGCAAATATGAGGAGGGCGTGAACCAGGCGGTCACGGTGCCGCTCAGGCAACACGAATTCGACGCTCTGGTGTCGGTTCATTTCAACACCGGTGCAATTGCCCGCGCCGCGATAACAAGGCATTTGAACGCTGGCGATAGGGACAAAGCCGCAGCGGCGTTCATGAACTGGACGCGGGCCGGCGGTGTCGCCGGAGCGCTGACCAAAAGACGGTCAGCGGAACGGGCGATGTTCGCGTGCGGCGACTACGGCAATATCGCCTGCGTCCTGGCCTATGAAAGGTACCCGGGACCCGCCCGCTCCGTCTCCACGGCAAGCCTGCTCGGCAGACCGCTTGTCGTCTCGCCACCACTTACCGGTCATCGACCCCCGCCGCCGCGATCCGGGCGGCTTTGGCGTGGCATCCTCGCCGCGTTGGCAATCGCAGGGGCCGCGGCAGCGGCCTTTTTCTTTGGAGCATGAGTATGAAGGGTTACCGCACGGTTTTGATCAACTTCGCCTTGGGCACTCTCGCCTTGGCGGCCGAGGTCGCGTCATGGCTGACGGCATTTGATTGGGCCGCCTGGCTGCCGCCGCAATACGCGCTGTGGGTAATCGTTAGCGTCAATGTTGCCAACATCGTGCTGCGCTTCGTTACGACGACGCCGGTGGGCAGGTCGCAATGAGCATTCTCACGACAATCATCGCCGCCATCGTCTCCAACAAGCTTGTTGCCGGATTGGGCGCCGGGGCGGTCGCGATGCTCGGCGCCTGGCTCGCCGGCCGCCGCAAGGGGGCTAAGGCCGAACAGCGGCGGCAACGCCGCGCCCGCGACAGGATGAATGCCAGAATCGATAAGAGCGAGGATGCGGTTGCCGGCCGCACTGCCGACGAAAACCGGGACAGGCTGAAAAGGTGGAAAGATGACAGGTAGAGCCATCATTTTTGCCGCACTGCTGCTTGCCGTCGCAGCCTGCCAGAGTGTGCCGGTACACGGCGATTTCTGCTATCGCAACGGGCCGGTCCGGCTGTCTGAAACCGTCATCGACCAGATGTCCGACGCGGATGTCGAGAGGGTGATTGCCATCAATGAGCGCGGGCAGCATCTGTGCGGATGGAAGCCGTGACCGCCTGGCGGACATTCTGGCGGGCGATCGCACTGGCGGCCTTGTTGATCGGCCTGTTGTGGATTGCCGGGGCGGAAGCGCAGACGCAATGCGGGCCGCATAGGCGTATCGTTGAGGTGCTCGCAGGCAAGTACGGCGAAGCGCCCAGGGCAATCGGCAGTGTCAGCCGCAACCACCTGATGGAAGTCTACGTTTCGGAAACCGGAAGCTGGACCATTCTCGTCACGTCGGCGGACGGCAATGCGTGCATCATCGCGTCCGGCGGCGACTGGGAAGACGTGCCGTTTGAGCCCGGAGCAAGGTCGTGAGCGGACCGAGGAGCTGACATGGTCATCAGCTTGTGCCGCCGGAAGCCGCGCCCAGCCTGCCGATCGCGTTTACCATAAGACGGTACGCCGCAATCCTGAAGGCTTTGCGCATCCCCCGTTCAGGCGCTATTCAGGCCATAATGTTTACAAAATTGCCATGATTTTGAAGCCTTCACGAATGCGGCGCCTGCTTATGGTGGCCGTTCTGGCGCTTGGCGCGCTTGCCACACTGCCTGCCGCGGCGGAGGCGCAATGCGTCAACGCAGCCCAAGCGCGGCGCGCCATTGCCGCCGGCAAGGCCATACCATTGTCCGTGGCGTTGCAGCAGGCGGGCATCTCCGCCCAGGTCGTGCGCGTGGCGCTTTGCCGCAAAGGCGGCCATGCGGTCTATGAACTCGGCGTGCTGGACAAAAAGGGGCGTTTACGGAAGGTAACCATTCCGGCGAACTAGGGACCGACCGGGAGAGGGCGGGACGACAATGCGCATATTGGTCGTTGAAGACGACAAGGACCTCAATGGTCAGCTTGCCGCAGCGCTGAAGGAGGCCGGTTACGCGGTCGACTGCGCCTTTGACGGCGAGGAAGGCCATTTCCTCGGCGACACCGAACCCTATGACGCCATTATCCTGGACATCGGCCTGCCGCAGATGGACGGGTTGAGCGTTCTGGAACAATGGCGCCGCGACGGCCGCGCCGCGCCCGTCCTGCTCTTGACCGCCCGCGACCGCTGGTCCGACAAGGTCCAGGGCATCGACGCCGGTGCCGATGACTATGTCGCCAAGCCCTTCCATGTCGAGGAGGTGCTGGCCCGTATCCGGGCGCTCGTGCGCCGCGCGGCCGGCCACGCCTCCAACGAGCTTGTCTGCGGGCCGGTGCGTCTGGATTTGCGCGCCAGCCGCGTGACCGTCGATGGCAATCCGGTCAAGCTCACCTCCCATGAATACAAGGTGCTGGAATATCTCATGCACCACACCGACAAGGTGGTGTCGCGCACCGAGCTGACGGAACATCTCTATGATCAGGATTTTGACCGCGACTCCAATACGATCGAGGTCTTTGTCGGCCGTCTTCGCAAGAAACTCGGCATTGACCTGATCGAGACGGTCCGCGGTCTTGGCTATCGCATCGATTCCGCCTCGCATGCGGCGTAACTCGCTTTCCCTCCGGCTTGCCGCCATCGCCGGTTTGGGCAGCGCCATAGCGCTTGTCATTGCCGGTCTGGTCTTCATCACCTTGTTCCGCCAGTCCGTCGAACGAAACTTCGATGCCCGGCTCAATGTCCTTCTGCAGACTTTGGTCGGCGCGGCAATCACTGAAGAAGGGATTGATACGGCCGGCACCGCACTGGTCGGCGAGCCGCGTTTTTCCTTGCCGCAATCTGGTTGGTACTGGCAAATCCGCGACACCGCCAGCGGTGAGGTTCTTGCCGACTCCGATTCGCTGTTCGGCGATCGCCTGGCGCTGGCCGACTTTCCGCCCGCTAGCGGTGCCGTCAGGATTGCCATGCTCAAGGGACCGGCCGGGCGCGGTCTGCGCGGCCTTGAGCGCCGCATATCGCCGCCATCGGGACCACCGCTGGCGGTGCTCGTCGCCGGCGACGCCGATGCCATGGCCGCCGAAATCGCCCAGTTCCGGTTCGTCGTCTTTTCGACCCTGGCAATTTTCGCCGTGATCCTGGCTTTTGGAATGGCGGGTCTGGTGCGCTTTGGCCTGCGGCCATTGCGTGAGGTCCGCCATTCTCTGAAGCTGGTCGAGCTGGGCGAAAAAGCCAGTCTTGAAGGCGAATATCCCGAAGAAATCACCCCTCTTGTCAATGATCTCAACACACTGTTGCGCTCAAATCGCGAAATCGTCGAACGTTCGCGCACCCATGTCGGCAATCTGGCGCACGCTTTGAAAACACCGATTGCTGTCCTTATCAACGAAGCAAAGGGCGAGGATCGGCTGGCCGTCAAAATGCGCGAGCAGGCGGTGATCATGCGCGATCAGATTCACCACCACCTCGATCGCGCCCGCATGGCCGCGCAAACGAACGTCATCGGCGCCGTCACGCCGGTCGCTCCGGTGATTGAGGGGATATTGCGCGTCATGCGTAAGGTTCATGAGGCGCGCGGGATCACGATCGCCGACGATGTGCAGACCGATCTGCGGTTTCGCGGCGAGAAGCAGGATCTGGAGGAAATCGTCGGCAATCTGGTCGACAATGCCTGCAAGTGGGCTGCGTCCCGGGTCACGATCAAAGCGCGCTCCGATAAGGCTTTGGGCGAATCCCGGCTTCACCTGACAATCGAGGACGACGGGCCGGGTCTGCCTGGCGACAGCCGCCAGCGGGCGCTGCGCCGCGGCGCCCGCCTCGACGAATCGAAGCCAGGATCGGGCCTCGGCCTGTCGATCGTCTTTGAGCTGGTTGAACTCTATGGCGGGACGATCAGTCTGGAAGACGCCGCCGCCGGCGGATTGTCGGCGCAAATTTTCCTGCCTGCCGTCGATAAGAGCGATATATGACCCAATTATGCCATTGATCGCTGGAAAGTGAGATCCACGGTCCGGACCTGGAAGGGTCTCCGCAGGGTGCCGGCGCAAGCTGGACCACAAGGGAGATATGACATGAAATTCACGATTCTGGCCGTGACGGCGGCAGCGTTATTTCTGAGCGGCTGCAATCACGCCGACTATCCGGTTGGCCCGCGAGAGAATGTCGGCGCCGTGACCGGAGCCGTCGCCGGCGGCGTTATCGGTAACCAGATCGGCAGCGGCTCGGACCGCATTGTAGCTACCGCCATCGGCGCCCTGGCGGGCGGTCTGATCGGCGCCGAGATCGGCCGTTCGCTCGACGAGCGTGATCGCCAGGAAGCTTTGGCCGCCGAGTACCGGGCGCTTGAATTCGGCCGCGCCGGCCGCCCCGTTGCCTGGCGCAATGATGTCAGCGGCATTTACGGCGAAGTCGTTACCGGTCCGGGATATGAGGTCAATGCCCTCGATTGCCGCGACTACACCCATACGATTTATATTGACGGGCGTCCCCGCGTCGCCCGCGGCGCGGCCTGCCGCCAGCCCGACGGCACCTGGCGTATTGTCAGCTAGGCTCAAAACCGGCACAAGAAGCGCCGCCGGCAGAGAATTGCCGGCGGCGGTCACATTTTGTCACAGTCGTATTGGCTGCATTGCCGCCTTGCCTGTAACCGTCTAAATCGATGGCCGAACAATCGGTATTGTAAACCAACATGCTCTTCTGGCTTCTGATCGCGGCCCTGACCGTCGCCGCCATGCTTGCCGTATTGCTGCCGCTCACCAGTGGCGGCAATGCCGGCGGCGCTGTGCCTGCCGCCGCCACCGACATGGACGTCTACCGCCAGCAGCTTGACGAGCTTGCCGACGATGAAACGCAAGGACGGATCGGACCGGCGGAAGCCAAATTGGCGCGGGCGGAAATCGCCCGCCGACTGATCGCCGCGAAACGCTCGGCCAAAGCCGCAAATACCAAAGCCGGCGACAGTCAATTGCGCCGGCGCGTTGCCGCCATTTTCGGCCTTGTCGCTGTTCCCGCCTTCACTCTCTCCCTGTATTTTGTCATCGGCGCGCCGGAACTGCCCGGACAGCCGCTGGCCGCCCGGATCGCGGCGGTATCTGAAGATCAGCACATCGAAAAGCTTGTCGGCAGGGTCGAGAACCATTTGGCGCGCAACCCGGACGATGGCCCCGGCTGGGAGGTCATTGCACCGGTCTATATGCGGATTGGCCGGCCGGCCGACGCCGTGACGGCATGGCACAATACCATCCGCATTCTCGGCTCCACCGCCGCGCGTCAGGCCAATCTTGGCGAAGCGCTTGTCGCCATGCAGGAAGGCATCGTCACCGCCGACGCCCGCAAGGCATTTCAGGCGGCGATCGAGGACGATCCCGCCGCCGCCAAACCACGATTCTTCCTGGCGCTCGCCAAGGAGCAGGATGGCGATGCAGCCGGCGCGGCGGAAGACTGGCGGGCGCTGCTTGCCGATACGCCGCCTGAGGCACCTTATCGGCGGTCTATCGAACTGGCGCTGGCAAACAACGGATCGCAATCGGGCAGTCCGCCGGCATCCCAACCCGGTCCGACATCTGAAGATATGGCCAATGCCCAGTCCTTATCGTCGGGCGAGCAACAGACGATGATTGCCGGCATGGTTTCGCGGCTTGCCGAGCGGCTGGCATCTGAACCCGATGACGCAGAAGGATGGTTGCGTCTTGTCCGCTCTTATGTCGTTCTTGGCCGCCCGGAAGACGCCAGGCAGGCTGCGACGACCGCTATGAAAAGTGTTTCCGCGTCAAACGACAGGGCGCGCATTGCCAGCCTGGCGGCCGAACTCGGCATTGCACTGGAGGAGTAGAACCGGCCATGACGCGCAAGCAAAGACGATTGACGCTTATCGGCGCTGCCGGTTTCGTTTTGGCCCTTGCCGTCGGCCTGGTCCTGTTCGCCCTCAACGATCAGATCGTTTTCTTCTACTCGCCGACGGACGTTGCCGCCAAAGATATCGCCGCCGGCACCCGGATCAGGCTCGGCGGGCTTGTCGAAGAAGGCTCGTTAGAAAAAGGCGGCGGCGGTGCTGTCAGCTTTGCCATAACCGATGCGCATAACCGGATGAACGTCAAATTTGTAGGCATTCTGCCCGATCTTTTCCGCGAGGGGCAGGGCGTCATTGCCGAGGGCACGCTTGATGCCGACGGCAGCTTCAAGGCCGACAGCGTGCTGGCCAAGCATGACGAAACCTATATGCCGCGTGAGGTCGCCGACGTCTTGAAGGAGCAGGGTGTCTGGCAGGGCGAAGGGGAGAAAACGACACAATGAGCGAGGGCTTTTCCATCGCCGAGCTCGGTCACTATGCGCTGATTCTGGCGCTTGCTTTGTCGCTTGTCCAGTCCGTGTTTCCCCTGTGGGGCGCAAAGACCAACGATGCGCGGCTGATGGGCGTTGCTCCGGCCGCCGCGCTCGCTGGCTTTGGCTATGTCGCCTTCGCCTTCGCCGCGCTCACCGCGGTTTATGTGTCATCGGATTTTTCCGTCGTGAATGTCTGGGAGAATTCCCATTCCGCAAAACCGCTGATTTTCAAGATCAGCGGCGTGTGGGGCAATCACGAAGGATCGATGCTGCTTTGGGTGCTGATCCTGTCGCTGTTTGCCGCGCTGGTCGCGGTGTTTGGGCGGAATTTGCCCAAAAGCCTGCTTGCTACCGTGCTTGCGGTCCAGGGCTGGATCGCCTCGGCCTTCCTCGCTTTCATCGTCGCGACATCGAATCCTTTTGCCCGTCTTGAACAGGCGCCGTTGGAGGGCCGCGACCTCAATCCGATCCTTCAGGATATCGGCCTGGCCATCCATCCGCCGCTGCTCTATCTCGGCTATGTCGGCTTCTCCATCGCCTTTGCCTTTGCTGTCGCCGCACTGATTGATGGCCGCGTCGATTCGGCCTGGGCGCGCTGGGTGCGGCCGTGGACGCTGGCCGCCTGGATGTTCCTGACCGCCGGCATCGCCATGGGTTCCTACTGGGCCTATTACGAACTCGGCTGGGGCGGCTGGTGGTTCTGGGACCCGGTCGAAAATGCCTCCTTCATGCCCTGGCTCGCCGGCACGGCGCTCTTGCATTCCGCTATCGTCATGGAAAAGCGCAGCGCCCTGAAAATCTGGACGATTCTGCTGGCCATCCTGACCTTTTCACTATCGCTGCTCGGCACGTTTCTGGTCCGCTCCGGCGTCCTGACCTCCGTCCACGCTTTTGCGACGGATCCGACGCGCGGGCTTTTTATCCTGATCATCCTTGTCGGCTTCATCGGCGGATCGCTGGCGCTGTTCGCCTGGCGGGCGCCTGTTCTCCGACAGGGCGGTCTGTTTGCCCCTGTAAGCCGCGAGGGCGCGTTGGTCTTCAACAATCTGTTCCTCGTTGCCGCCACCGCGACCGTGCTGGTCGGCACGCTCTACCCGCTCGGCCTGGAAGCCTTCACCGGCAAGAAAATCTCTGTCGGTGCGCCGTTTTACAACCTGACCTTTGGCCCGCTGATGATCCCGGTGCTTCTGGCCATGCCGTTCGGCCCGATGCTCGCCTGGAAACGCGGCGATCTGGCCGGTGTCGCACAGCGCCTTGCTGCCGCCCTCGTCGCCGCCGCGCTCGCCGTCGTGCTGACGCTGGTCCTAAACGGCGTCGACAACATTCTGGCGCCGCTCGGCGTCGGCCTCGGCATCTGGCTGATCGCCGGGGCGATCGTCGAAATCACCGACCGCATCAGACTGCTGCGCACCGACTTTGCGACCAGCTGGAACCGGTTGAAGGGCCTTCCGCGTTCGGCCTTCGGCGGCCTGCTCGGCCATGCCGGCATCGGCGTTTCGGTCATCGGCATCGTTGTGGTGACCGGCTATCAGAGCGAAACGATCACCACGCTGAAGCCCGGCGAAACAGCGAAGATCGCCGGCTATGAGCTGCGCTATGACGGCGCCGCGCCGCGCGCCGGCCCCAATTACCGTGAGGACGTCGCGCGCTTCACCGTCACCAAAGACGGCGGCGCGCCGATCATAATGGAATCGGCAAAGCGGTTTTACGAAGCCCGCAACTCCGGCACGACCGAGGCGGCGATCGAGACGGTCTGGTTTTCCCAGCTTTATGTCAGCATTGGCGAGTGGGCTGCCGATGGCGGCCTGGTCGTGCGCGCCTATTACAAGCCGATGGTCACTTTTGTCTGGCTCGGCGCGCTGGTCATGGCGTTTGGCGGGCTGGTCTCCCTGACCGACCGGCGGCTGCGCATCGGCATCGCGCAGCGCGCCAGAAAAAGGCCGTCCCGGACGCAAGCGGAGCCGGCGGCATGATCCGCCTCGCCGCCGTCTTTTTTGTTGTCTTTTCGTCGCTCGCCCTTTCCTCGTTTGCCTGGGCGGTCGAGCCTGACGAGATTCTCGCCGATCCGGCGCTCGAAGCGCGAGCGCGGAATATCTCGGCCGAGTTGCGCTGCCTGGTTTGCCAGAACCAGTCAATCGACGATTCCAACTCGGGCCTGGCCAAGGATTTGCGCGTCCTCGTCCGCGAAAGGCTCGTTGCCGGCGACAGCGACGCGCAAGTGCGGTTTTTTCTGGTCGAACGTTACGGCGAATTCGTGCTTTTGAAGCCGACAATGAGCCTTGCCAATCTCTTGTTGTGGCTGACCGCGCCGGTCGTCATCCTCATCGGCGCAGCCGCCGCCATCTTGCGTGTGCGCAAGAGCAAAGGTCGCGCGGAAGCCGACCTGTCGCCGGAAGAAGAGCAGGCCCTCGCGAAGATTTTAGGCGACAAGACCTAGCGCGAAGCGGGTTCGCCACGCACACTCCTTCCGCCGAAACCGGGAGGAAGCCATGAGCGCGACCGTTGAGCGTGTGACCTTTGCGGGGAGCCAGGGTGACACATTGGCGGCGCGGCTCGATGTGCCGGCCGGCGCCGTGCGGGCGACC
>Ga0224512_10003302_pt1 | contig 14277 bp, 11 predicted proteins | sample SF_May12_sed_USG_4_FD_169103 | JGI IMG/M metagenome (GOLD analysis project Ga0224512, IMG submission 169103) | Sediment microbial communities from San Francisco Bay, California, United States - SF_May12_sed_USGS_13 | ecosystem: Environmental > Aquatic > Marine > Sediment | place: USA...
TAGTCATGGACTGAAGGTCTCGGTGCTCGACGAGACACAGATGAAGAAACTCGGCATGGGATCGTTGCTGTCGGTGTCACGTGGCAGCCGGGAGCCGGCCAAACTCATTGTTATGGAATACCAGGGTGGCCGCAAAGGCGCACCACCGGTCGCCCTAGTTGGCAAGGGTTTGACCTTCGATGCGGGAGGCATATCGCTGAAACCTCCTGCCAAGATGGATGAAATGAAATACGACATGTGCGGCGGCGCCAGTGTATTTGGCACGCTGCTTGCGGTCGCCGAACTCAAGCTGCCGCTAAATGTTGTCGGTGTGGTGCCGAGCAGCGAAAATCTACCGGACGGTGCCGCTAACAAGCCGGGTGATATCGTCACCAGCATGTCGGGCCAAACCATTGAAATTTTGAATACCGATGCCGAAGGGCGGTTAATTCTGTGCGATGCGTTGACGTATACCAAGCGCTTCAAGCCCGAATCGGTCATCGATATCGCAACTCTGACTGGCGCATGTGTGGTCGCGCTGGGGAGCTACGCAAGCGGACTGTTCAGCAACGACAGCGGTCTCACCAAAGCCGTGCTCAATGCCGGGGAACGGAGTCGCGATCGCGCCTGGCATATGCCGATGTGGGACGATTATCAAAGTCAGCTCGACAGCAATTTCGCGGATATGGCTAATGTGGGCGGGCGCGACGCCGGAGCCATCACCGCGGCCTGTTTTCTGTCGCGCTTTACGGCCGATTTCGCGTGGGCGCATTTGGACGTGGCAGGCACGGCGTGGCGCAGCGGTTCCAACAAGGGTGCGACAGGTCGACCAGTACCGCTGTTGACCCAGTTCCTAATCGATCGTGTCGAACGTACGCGACGCCGGTAACCCACACAGACGGCGCACACATGCCCCCACAGGTTGATTTTTACTTACTCGACACACCCGCCGCCAATGGCAAGCTCAGGCTCGCGTGCCGGCTCGCTGACAAGGCATTTCGGCTCGGCCACAGCGTCTACCTGCAGACGGCCGACACGGCTGATGCCGAGCGTCTGGATGCGCTACTATGGACGTTCTCCCAGGGAAGTTTTCTACCGCACGAGCCGCTTGCAGAGTTCGACGGCGATTTCGAACGCTGTGCGGTCGTGGTCGGCGCGGTCGAGCCTCCTACGGCATTCACCGATGTGCTAATCTCATTAAGCATGGAGACCCCTGAGTACTTTCCACAATTTGAGCGCATCGTCGAACCGGTCGGAGCCGACGAGCCGGATCGCGCCCAGGCCCGACAACGCTTTCGCGCTTACCGTGAGCGCGGCGTGACGCCGTCGACACATCACATTAAAGCACCTTAAGCATGCCTGTGAAACCGCAATCCGCACTGCCGTCGGATCGATCGTATCTGCTCGATACGCTGCGCTCGCTGAAGGATCTTATTGATGACCCCGGCGCTGACCGCAAAGGCGACACCGCTGAGACCGCACCGGCTTCTACGCCGCCGTCGATAAAGACGTCTACGGACGCTACCGACGATGCGTGGATGATTGACATTCCAGTGCTGGAGAATGCCGTTGCCGGCCCGATTTCAGGGTCGACCGAATACAAAAGCGCTGCCGATTCCAGCGCAATGGCAACGGCTTTCGCCGGCCACATCGATCTGCGCGCGGCACCAATCCCAGAGCTCGGCGCTCCAGTAAAGGAACCGGCGCCACAGATCGGGGCGCAAGGCGGCGATGCGACACAGGATGGCAACGCCGAACCGCTACTCGACCCAGTTGCAATGGCGGACCGCGCCGTCGAACTAATCGATGCCAAACTCAACGCCAACTACGAACGCCGCCTTCCGGCCGAATTGGCCACCGAACTTCGACAGATGCTCTACGTTTTCTTGAACGAATGGATTGAAGGCACTGAGCGATCGCTACATCGGCGCCTTGCGGATCGCACCAAGCGTTAGTAACGCATCATCGAATGTACCGCCGTTGCGGCACGATCCGTTTTCACGCGGCGACCTCCCACAAATATCGTATAATCGCGGCGCCTTTTTTACCGTACCGCATGCCGCATCGTGTATGGTCATAAGCAAACCATGAATGACGTAAGCACGCTAGCCAAAACCTACGATCCCCACGCTATCGAACAGGCGTTGTATGCGCATTGGGAGCAGGCCGGCTGCTTCGCCCCGGGCGACAACGGCGAGCCGTTTTGCATCATGATCCCACCGCCCAACGTCACCGGCAGCCTGCACATGGGGCATGCGTTCCAAGACACCATCATGGACGCGCTGACCCGCTATCACCGCATGTGTGGGCGCCGCACGTTGTGGCAAGCGGGCACCGATCACGCCGGTATCGCCACGCAGATGGTCGTGGAACGCCAACTGGAATTGGAAGGCAAATCCCGGCACGATCTCGGCCGCGACGCATTTATCCGCCGGGTTTGGGAATGGAAAACAAAATCGGGCGGCACAATCACCCAGCAGTTAAGACGTATGGGCGCGTCTCTGGATTGGTCGCGCGAACGGTTTACGATGGATGAAGGGCTGTCGGCTGCAGTCCAGGAAGTATTCGTACAGTTATTCGAAGAAGGCTTGATTTACCGCGGCAAGCGGCTCGTGAACTGGGACCCGGTGCTGCACACCGCGGTTTCCGACCTCGAAGTCATTGCGAGCGAAGAATCCGGGCAGCTATGGCACATCCGCTACCCGTTGGCCGACGGTGATGGGCACCTCACGGTGGCCACTACCCGACCGGAAACCATGCTGGGCGATGCGGCCGTGGCAGTGCACCCCGATGATGCTCGTTACCGCCAGTTAGTAGGCAAGCGCGTGCGCCTGCCATTGACCGAGCGCGACATTCCGATTGTCGCCGACGAATACGTGGATCCGGAGTTCGGGTCGGGCTGTGTAAAAATTACCCCCGCCCACGACTTCAATGACTACGAAGTCGGGCAGCGACACAATTTACCGTTGCTGAATATCCTGACCGACGACGCCGCGATCGATTTGCCCGGAACCGCATACCACGGGCTCGACCGCTACGACGCACGAAAGCAAATCGTGAGCGATCTCGACGCACAAGGACTGTTGCAGGACACGCTGGCCCATACCTTGATGGTGCCGCGCGGCGATCGCTCCAACGCAGTCATTGAACCGTACCTGACAAATCAGTGGTACGTGGCCGTGGAATCGCTCGCGAAAGCCGCGATCACCGCCGTGGAGGATGGGTCGATCCGCTTCGTACCGGAAAACTGGAACAAGACCTATTACGAATGGATGCACAACATCCAAGATTGGTGCATATCGCGGCAAATTTGGTGGGGACATCGTATTCCCGCGTGGTATGACACCGACGGCAACATCTATGTGGCCCGCAGCAAGAAAGACGCACAACAAAAAGCACAACAGCGGCTCGGAAAAACGGTGGACTTGACCCAGGACGAGGATGTCCTCGACACCTGGTTTTCGTCGGCGTTATGGCCGTTCTCGACGTTGGGCTGGCCGCAACAGACCGCCGAATTGCAAACTTTTTATCCGACTTCGGTATTGGTCACGGGGTTCGATATCATTTTCTTTTGGGTCGCGCGAATGATCATGTTCGGCCTCAAGTTCACCGGCAAGCCGCCGTTTGCCGAAGTCTATGTGCACGGCTTGGTGCGCGATGCGGATGGCCAGAAGATGTCCAAGTCCAAGGGAAATATTCTCGATCCGCTCGACTTGATCGACGGCGTTGCGCTGCAGACATTGGTGGACAAGCGCACCTCCGGACTCATGCAGCCGCACCTTGCCCCGCGCATCGAAGCTTCGACTCGTAAACAGTTTCCGGACGGCATTCCGGCTTACGGTACCGATGCTTTGCGCTTCACGTTTGCAAGCCTTGCGACCCAAGGCCGGGATATCCGTTTCGACCTCGGCCGCATCGACGGCTACCGCAACTTCTGCAATAAGCTCTGGAACGCCTCGCGGTTCGTATTAATGAATACCGAGTCGCACGATTTAGGAACCTCCGCTGACAGATCTGAGATCGGGGTGGCGGAACGCTGGATCACCGCACGTCTGCATCAAACGGCTCAGCAAGTAACCGACGCCGTGCGTGATTATCGTTTGGACCGGATGGCGCAGGTGTTATACGGCTTCGTCTGGGATGAGTACTGCAGCTGGTATCTGGAAATGGCCAAAATCACCCTCGCCGATGAGCGCCTCACGGCTGCGCGGCATGCAGCAACGCGGCGTACCCTGCTCGAAGTGCTGGAAACCTCGCTGCGGTTGCTGCATCCACTGATGCCTTTCATTACCGACACACTGTGGCAGAAAGTGGCACCGTTAACCGGTTGCGACGACGATACGGTGATGACACAACCCTATCCGCTCGCTGACCCGGCGTGCATCGACGCCGATGTCATCGAAGAGATCGAGTGGCTGCAATCGATGGTGACCGGTATCCGAAATATTCGCGGCGAACGCAACATCGAACCGGGTAAGCGTCTGCCGATCTTGTTGCACGGTGCAAATACGCTGGATCTGACCCGGCTCGAACGACATCGTCGACAGATTACCACCCTGGCCCGCGTCTCAGAAATTGACGTATTGGACGTATCCGCGACGATTCCCCAAGACTGTGCAATTACGCTGGTCGGCGACATGAAGGTATTGCTGCCGCTAGATGCCGACGATATATCGGCGGAGCGCGCGCGAATTCAGAAAGCACTCGATAAATTGGAAAAGGAAATTCTGAAATGCGGAAGCAAACTCCGCAACGAGAATTTTATTGCTCGTGCACCGGCGTCCGTCGTGGATAAAGAACGGCAACGTTTGACAGAGTTTGAATCGTCCCGCGACACCTTGCGGCGTCAACTCGAATAGGTTCACGCGTTACCGAACTGATTCAGTAGATAAAACTGCCGGATTTTGCTGTCGCTCTATCCGGCCTACGAAATGCCAAGCAACTGCAGCAAATTGTGGATTAGTCCGGGTTTCGCGATTGAACACCGTTCAATTGAGCCAGCAATGCAACGGCCGCGGCCTCTACCCGCAGGACAGCGGGACTTAACCGCACCCTAATTGCGCCGTGATCATCGAACGTTCTGAGCTCGGCTGCGGTGAAACCCCCTTCGGGGCCCACGAGCGCGCTTACCCTGCCGCGGGTCGGCCTAATCTGTGCGTCTAATTCCGCAACCGGGGTGCCGTGCGGGTCCGCCACCCAGAGCCGTTCACCCGGTGTCATTTTTGCCGCCAGGGTAACCGGATCAGACACCGCATTGATGATCGGCAGGTATGCACGACCGGATTGTTTGCAGGCTTGGATAACGATACGACGCCAACGTTGTAACGCCGCAGTGCTGACCCGAGTCACACTGCGTTCGCAGCGCAATGGCGTGTACATCGACATTCCGAATTGCGTTGCCATGTCCAGCAGCACGGCCTGGCGGTCGCCTTTCGGAACCGCTGCGGCAAGATGCACCGTGAGCAGCGGTGGCGCTACGATCGCTCGATGTTCGATACGCACGACGCATCCGTGGGCGCGCGATCCAGATTCTGCGATCTGTGCCTGTGCCAAACCACCGCACCCATCCAGCAACTCTACCGCGTCGCCGGGCTGCAACCGGCGTACGCCTACGGCATGTCGTGTTTCGTCCGGATCCAACGACATGCTTTCGCCCGCCGCCGGTAAGTTACTTACATAAAAGCGCGGCGGCGCTCTCATTGCCGGTCGCAACGATTCAGTAGATACGCATCATAGCGCGCGAGCTTACCGGCAAAACTCAAAGTGGGATTCGCTACCAGCGGCGGTGCCTGCAGCGGTCGTTTTACCACCACGCGTTGCAACGCGGTTCGAACGGCCGCGGTAAACAACCGCTGGCTATCGTCGTCGTTGCCGACTAACGCCCGCAGAAATTGAAGCTCCTTTCCGGGCAACGCGGAGCCGAGTCGCTTACGGGGATACATCGGGTCCAGATATACTACGTCGGGCCGCGGGTGCAATGACCACAACGCATCGCAGCTATCGCGCTCGTACGTTTCCAGATCGGGGTATCCCGCACGCGATAGCACGTCACGCAACACCGCTGCCACCACTGGTGAGCGTTCGATCGCGACGACCTGAAATCTCATGCGCAGGAATAATAGCGTGTCGCCGCCAAACCCAGCGGTGGCGTCCACAACCCGTCGCGCACGGCGCCCGACTGCCTTTGCTAACGGGTCGCGGCGCGTGATTCGCCACCTCTTGCGATTAATGTCCACGAGCAATACACCCATTTCCGGCGCGTGTATTGCGCGAACCTCCAAGCCACACGCCGTATACTGCAAAACAAAGTCATAGTCGCGCTCCTGGGTCACCACTTCCAGCAACGGGACCTCCAAGCGCTGTGCAAGTGCAGCGCTTCGATCACTCGACTCGCTACCGGGAGCGTCAGCTTGCACCGCAATCCGCGACCGACCTCGTTCGCCGTCGCCACCGGAATCGTTAGCCATACCCACCGCGGTTTCGCCAGCCTGCCCGGCGTTATTCAACCTAGATTCGGTAGTTGGGCGGGGTGCAGTGTGCGTCATATTTGTTGTCTGGCAAGGCACAACGACGAGTAATGGCTGGCTATTGCGAGGAGTTGTAACGCTGCCAGGCGACAAATAGGGCGTGCAGTACGCCCCGTAGCGACCTCACCCGCAAGGCGAATAGACATACCACGATGTTCTATAAACATATCAATCAATTGCCCTCCCGCCGAGCCGTCAACTGCCGAATCTAGGTTCAATGCTACCGTCACGATTGCGCATACAAATGGCAGGCGACCGTGTGGCCCGTCTCCGTAACGGTCGCGAGCGGTAGCGTTGTGCGGCAATGGTCCATCGCTTGCGGACACCGAGTGTGGAATGGGCAACCGGTTGGCGGATTCAACGCCGAAGGCACCTCGCCTTCCAAGATCGTGGTAGTCGGTGGGTAGCTCGGATCGGGGATTGGATTCGCATCGATGAGCGATTGTGTATACGGATGCATCGGAGTAGAAAATACTCGCTCCACACCCGCGCATTCGACTAATTTGCCCAGGTACATAACCGCGACGCGGTCCGCAATTTGCCGAACCACGTTCAGATCGTGACTGATGAACAAATACGCGAGCCCCGCATCGCGTTGCAGTTCGCTCAACAAATTCAGTATCTGCGCCTGCACCGACACATCTAATGCCGACACCGCCTCGTCACAAACCACGAACTCCGGACCCAACGCCAGTGCGCGCGCGATGCCAACACGTTGCCGTTGTCCGCCCGACAATTCATGGGGAAAGCGGCGACGGAAGCTCGCATCGAGCCCCACTCGCTCCAACAATTCGTCCACGCGGCGTTGCGCCTCGGGCTGCGATGCACCTTCGTGCACCCGGATCGACTCGCCGACAATGCCTCCGACACTGATACGTGGATTCAACGAGCTGTAGGGGTCTTGGAATATTATCTGCAACTTGCGCCGGAATTCGCGTAACTGCGTGAAATTTAAGGCGCCAATATCCCGCCCGCACACCGTTACCACACCCGCGCTGGGTTCGATGAGTCGCAACACAGCCCGCCCGAGCGTGGTCTTGCCGCACCCAGATTCACCCACCAGGGCCAGCGTCTCACCTACATCAATGTCGAATGAAACATCATCCACCGCTTTGATCCAGCCGTGCACCCGCGCAAACACACCACTGCGCACCGCAAAATGTTTTTTCAGGCCGCGCACCGCCACCAGCGGATCGTGGTTTGAACTATTCATATCGCCAACACGCAACACGGTGGTATTCATTGAGCGCGATAACGCGCGGAATATCGGCGCTGCAGTTCGACATCGATACGGCACATCGGGTACTGAACCGGCAACCGGCCGGAAATTCCAGCGGCGGCGGCACGGAACCAGAGGAGTGGGTCACCTCTTGTTTGCGGTCCGCACGCGGCAACGATTGCAATAGCATTTGGCTGTATGGGTGTAATGGCCGGGTAAACAATTCCTTTACGTTGACGTTTTCAACAACGTCACCCGCGTACATCACGATCGCTCGCTGTGCGAAATGGGCAACGATGCCGAGGTTGTGCGTGATCAATAATATCGCCAGCCCCATTTCGTCCTGGAGTTGCCGTAGCAAACGTAATATCTGTGCCTGCACTGTCACATCTAACGCTGTCGTCGGTTCATCGGCGATCAATAATCTCGGTCTACAGGCAAGCGCCATTGCTATCATGACGCGTTGCTTCATACCTCCGGATAATTCGTGCGGATACTGTTGCGCACGCCGCAGCGGCGAAGGAATTCCCACTTTCGCGAGCAACGCGACCGCTTCCGTGTGGGCGTCGGTTTTCGCCATCGCAAAATGCCATTCCAACACCTCGGCCACCTGTCGGCCAACCGTAAACACCGGATTTAACGAGGTCATGGGCTCTTGGAACACCATACCGATCTGCCGGCCGCGCAGTCGACGCCGGTCCGGCTCCATCATCCGCAGCAGATCTTCCCCGTCAAAACGAATCGAGCCGGAATCGATACGCCCCGGTGCATCGATCAACCCCATGATGGATAACGCCGTCAACGACTTACCGCATCCCGATTCGCCCACCATCGCCACCGTCTCACCGCGGTCGATATGGAACCCGACGTTACGAACCACGCTACACCGGGTATCGGCATATGGGAACGATACCGTTACGCCATCGACCTCCAACAACGGGTCGCAACGATCGGGGCGATCGACTGGGGCACAGGTCGTCACGTTCAACGCGGCCGCAGGCGTGGATTCATCGCTTCACGCATGCCCTCGCCGACCAAGTTAAACGCAAGCACTACCAGCAGAATCGCGAAGCCGGGAATGAAAAACAGCCACGGCGCGTCGAAAATAAATCCCTTGCCGTCCGCCAAAATATTGCCCCACGTAGCGGCCGGCGGTTGTACGCCAAATCCGAGGAAACTCAAAGCCGACTCGGTCAAGATCGCCGTCGCGACGCTGATCGTTGCCGATACTAATACCGGCACCATCGCATTGGGCAGCATATGCAGCAGGATAATACGCCAATTCGGTAACCCTAAAGCCGTCGCCGAAACGATAAAGTCCTGCTCCCGTAATGACAAAAACTCCGCACGCACGAACCGCGCGGTACCCATCCAGCCGGTCACTCCGATCACGATCATAATGTTGTAGATACTCGATGGCAGCAACGCGATCACGGTCAAAATTAGAAAAAAGGTCGGAAAACACAACATGACATCGGTAAAACGCATGATCAACGAATCGACTGAGATAAAACCCAACCTTCGATCGCCAAAATAACCGGCGATGCCGCCAAGCGTGACACCGATCGAAACCGCCAGCGCCACCGCCACGATGCCGATGGACAACGACACCATCGAGCCTTGCAACATACGTGCAAACACGTCGCGCCCCAACTCATCGGTGCCCAATAAATACATTCCAAACCACGGAATATCGGCCGGCGCGACAAATTCCGATGGCACCGACAACGGCGGCAGGAACTTATCCGCCAATCGCACCACACTCGGATCGAACACGACGAACCAATCGGTCAGAAACTTCCCGGCCAATGCCGCAAACACCAGCAGAACGAGAACAATCACCCCCGCGAGTGCTAATCGATCGTCGAGAAACGTCTTCCAGGCTCGATATTCGGGAACAGGCGAAACCGATTCTACCGCGTGCTTGGCCATAGTTTTCACTGCAATCGAATCCGTGGGTCGACGACTGCATACAATATGTCGGAAAGAAATGTACCGGCTAATGTCAATGCCGCCGCAATAAAGTTAATCGTGAGTATGACTGGAAAATCGCGCGCCAAGATCGCATCGTAGCCAAGCCGGCCGATACCGGGCCAAGCGAAGATCTGCTCGATAATCACCGAGCCGCCGATCAGACCAGGCAGCATCAGGCCGAACATCGTCACGAAGGGCAACAACGCATTGCGCAACGCATGTCGGTAGATAACAGAATCCGGATCGAGGCCCTTGGCGCGCGCGGTACGAATATAGTCCTGGCCGATCACTTCTAACATCTGTGATCGCACGTAACGGGACAAAATCGCGACTCCAGCCAGCGCCGACATTACCGACGGAATCACCAGGTGCCACAGTTGATCCATGCCCCGGTATAACCAGTGCGCGTCCTGCATACCGAACGTTGCCATGCCGATCACCGGCACGTTAAACCCTTCAACAATCCACAAGATAAACAAGTAGGATAGGAAAAAACCCGGAATCGAAATTAAACCGTAGGCGATAAAGGTTGTGCTGCGATCGTATAAGGAACCACGCGTCACCGCGGCACGAATTCCAACCGGAAACGACAAAGTCCAGACGATCAACGTCGCGCAGACGAATAGCGGCAGCGAATTGAGAAAGCGGCTCCATATTTTCGGCAACACCGGCTGACCGTCTTTGAAGGACGTCAGTTCACCAGATACCATATCTCGCATCCAATACACATACTGTACATGCAGGGGATCATCGAGGTGGAACGCGGCGCGGATCTTGGCGATATCTTCGGGTTTCATACGCGGGTTGGATGGATCAACTTCGCTGGGCTCCCCGGGTGCCAACAGAATCACCGCATGCGATATCATCGATACTACGATCAACAGCACGCAGCGCTGCAGGAAATTGCGTATTAAGTAACTTCCCACCGTTACCGGCCCGATTTCAATATCAAGAAACGGTTGTTTCGAGTTATTGAGTTACGTCTACTATTGCAGCGCATGTTCGAGCTTTCGCCACCGATTAAAGTAGTAGAAGGTATCTCCGCTTTTAGTGGGTGGAATCGATACAAATTGGCCTACTGCATTGCGCATTGCGATTTTTTTATCCAACACCGTGGTCGCCGATTTGGCATATAGGAATGTATAAGGTTGATCTTCCGCAATCTGCCTATGCAATCGATGCGCGAGCCGCTGTTGCTCGTCGGTATCGTACTCGCGGCGAATGCGTTCAATGAGGTTATCCGCATCGGCATTGTTGTAGCCGACAAAGTTAAGCTGACCAAACCCGGATTCGCTGGAATGCCAAAGTTGATATAGGTCGGCGTCAGCACCCATGCTCCAACCGAGGATAACGGCATCAAACGCACCCGGGTTGATAAAATCTTTGAGAAAAACGGCCCACTCGAAAACTTGTGTCGTACACTTAATGCCAATCTTACGCCACGCATCCTGGGCGATCGTCAACACCGCCTTACGCACTAAATTACCGTTATTGGTAATCAGATTAAATTCGAATTCCCGGCCGTCCTTTTCCAGCCAGCCATCGGCATTGTGTTGCCATCCCGCTTCTTGCAGTAGTCGCAATGCCGTGTCTGGATCGTAACCAAGCGCCGCGATGTCGTGGTCATACCACGGAGTGGTTTTTGGATACGGGCCAGTAATGGCCTCACCCTCGCCGTACAGCACGTAGTGGATAATATCGTCGATGTTAATGGCCATCGACAGCGCTTTACGTACCTGCGGATCAGAAAACAATGGCTTACGATTGTTATAACCGATATAGGTATAATTTCTCCCCAATCCGGAGAATGATTGATACGCCGATTCTTGTTTGTATCGCGCAATCTGATGTGGCTCTGGCCTATAGATGTCGATTGCACCGGTACGAAACTCGACTTCCTGGGTCAGCGGGTCCGGCAGTATTCGAAAGTAATAGTTTTCAAACTGCGGGGCGCCGTCCCAATAACGTTCATTAGCTCGCAGCTGAATCACTTCGTCACTTTGCCATTCCACGAACGCAAACGAACCGGTGCCGACGGGTGCCCGGTTAAACTCGCTGTCGCGCAACCCAAACGCTTCACGCGTCACCGCCGACAACCCGCGTCGCTCGATCTCCAGTTCTTGGGCGCTTCGATTCAATAAATGTTCGGGCAGGATGCCCATCGTCCAGGCGTTTACGGCAGGCGAAAACAAACGCTTATACACCACCTCCACGGTATAACGATCGACAACATTTACCGCCTTGACGGGCTCAAAATCCGACGTGCGTGGAGACAAATTCTTCGGATCCATAATCGCATCGTACGTGAACTTTACGTCACCGGCGTCGAATTCATGGCCGTCATGAAAGCGCACCCCGCGGCGCAATTGAAATACGATCAAAGGATTATGCTGGATCAGCGGCAACATTTCTGAGAGATGCGATTGCAAGCGCTGCGAGTCGACGCCGTTCGCTTCGACGACCCATTGAAGGTATTGTGGTGTCCTGAAGTAATCCTCCCCCAACACACTGCGCAACCGAGCGCCGATATCCGGGCGCACGCGGTCCAATGACAAGCGCACCTGCGCTGGCATTTGTAACACCACATCATCGATACGTCCCGTGTCGTTGGAGGAGTCAACGATATGTTCAACATGACGCATCGGCGCCATCACCTCGACATCCGACACCGATTCGCGAAGATCGGACCACTGCCCCGTCGCAAGCGCCGCGCTGACCACGGCGGCGATGTTTGCAGCGTCGGCGGTACCCCCTCCCGGCAACCGCACATCCGGGTTGGGCAACAGGTACACATATTCCGAGACTGCCCACGCGACCGCTAACGCCGGTCGTAGAACCAGATTCTCGTCGTAGTCTAATAAGCCGTCGAACACCAAGTCGACGATGCGTCCGCTGGCCGTATCGGCGTGCAGAATCGGGTTTAGAATCTTAGCGTCACCGATCGACGCCTCGATAAATTTAAATAGGCGCTGCGGGTTACCGCGAGCCTGAGTCTCGTAACTCGGCACCCAGAAATACGATTGGATCAATACCGCGCCGAGAATCAACGGCACAATCAACAAGATACGTTTGGCGTTCATCACATAATGCGGTGGGCTCAATAATATAGCGGGCTACCCATCATATTGCATCGTCATCGATTTCGTCGATACTTCACGGCCACCACCGGACCGCGTTACACTCTCATTAGTGGCAGGCTATTTGATTCTGTATTCTGACGAGTTCATTAATGCTAAGCGCCACACTATGAGGATAACAGATCGGATCATGACTACCGATAAACGAGGCGAGATATGGGATTCCTTACCGGTAAACGTGCACTGATATTTGGTGTTGCCAGCGAACGATCGATCGCCTGGGGAATTGCCAAGGCCATGCATCGAGAGGGCGCAGAGATCGCTTTTACCTATCAAACCGAGAAACTTCGTCCGCGGGTGGAGAAATACGCAGCTGAACTTAGCTCGGACATCGTGTTACCGTGCGACGTCGGCAGCGACGACGAAATCGAATTGGTATTCTCAGAGTTGGACAACTACTGGGATGGGTTCGATATACTAGTCCACTCCATCGCCTATGCACCGCGCAACGAGCTGGAAGGGATGTATCTCGACGCAGTCACCCGCGAAGGCTTTCTAACCGCCCATGAAATCAGCTCCTTCAGTTTCGCCGCTCTCGCCAAAGCCGGACGCGGGATGATGGCGGGCCGCAACGGCGCACTGCTGACGCTGTCCTACATCGGATCGGTTCGATCGATGCCGGCATACAACGTCATGGGGCTCGCCAAGGCCAGCCTGGAGGCGAATGTTCGCTACCTCGCGCAATCCCTTGGGCCGGACGGCATCCGCGTTAACGCCGTGTCAGCGGGACCGATTCGCACCCTCGCAGCAGCCGGCATTCGTGGCTTTAAGCGAATGATGGATTTCTACGAAAAAGTGGTGCCCCTGGGTCGAGGGGTAACGATCGACGAGGTGGGTAATGTCGGTGCATTCTTGTGTTCAGATCTCGCGTCGGGCATCACCGGCGAAGTAACCTATGTGGATGCCGGGTTCAATACAGTCGGCATCAGTGACCGCTTCATCCAGGAGTAGCTCGTCGTCCCTGAAGAACGTGGGCCGTCGGCTGCGTTATCTTCCGCGATGTTGGTGTTACGAGTCCGCGGATGGGCGAGGTAGAACGAAGCAGGAGCAATTACCCATGGACGCGGTAGCGCGCCCCGTAACTTTCGATGCTCATTCACCGGTACCTGCAATACCTAACGTGTAAGAGTCGCATCTCAGGTGCGTCGCCGATAGCCAACAATATCGCTCTTCAGATGCGGCTCGCGCGCCTCGCTACAACTGGCCCTGCCGAATATCAATCTCGGCACGGTCCCGCAAATCTCGCCGGTAGCTCACATACTGTTCGAGGCCATGGCGCCGCTCCAATTCGGTGCGGACTCGTTGCTTAACATCGTCGCTCAGACTAGCTACGTCAGCGGCCGTTACCGCGGTCAATCGGTATATCGCATACCCACCGCTGGCCAAGCGCATGCCGGCCACTATTGGGTTGCCATTGGGCGCTGGCGCGCGAAACACCTCG
>Ga0224512_10003303_pt1 | contig 14272 bp, 14 predicted proteins | sample SF_May12_sed_USG_4_FD_169103 | JGI IMG/M metagenome (GOLD analysis project Ga0224512, IMG submission 169103) | Sediment microbial communities from San Francisco Bay, California, United States - SF_May12_sed_USGS_13 | ecosystem: Environmental > Aquatic > Marine > Sediment | place: USA...
ATCCGGGCTCCCCAGGGGACCCTGGCGGGTGTTTCGGCGTTCCAGGTCCAGGTGTCCGATCACGACATCACGACCCCGGGCGATGCGCCCAACGTGCTGGTCGCCATGAACCCGGCTGCGCTCAAGGCCAATCTGGGAGACCTCCGAACGGGAGGCATGCTCATTGCCAACGAAGAGGCGTTCGAAGAGCGCAATCTGGCCAAAGCAGGCTTCACCGCCAATCCTCTCGAGGACGGATCTCTGGCCGGATACCGGGTCTTCCAAGTACCCATGGAACGCCTGACTAAAGAAGCTGTCAAGGAGACAGGAGTTACCGGCCGTGACGTCCTTCGGTCGAAGAACTTCTTCGCCCTGGGTTTGATCACCTGGGTATTCAACCGTCCGCTCGAGACCAGCATCAAGTGGGTCGAAGCGAAGTTTGCCAAACGGCCGGAAGTGGCAGCAGCCAACATTGCGTCTCTGCGGGCCGGCCACAACTTCGGCTTGACAACTGAGGCGTTCCACCACGTCTACAACATCAAGCCGGCCAAACTGGCGGCAGGCGAGTACACCAACGTGACTGGAAACACCGCCACAGCCTGGGGATTGATCGCGGCCAGCCAGGCAGCCAAGCTCCCTCTGTTCTACGGCACCTATCCCATCACCCCAGCGTCGGACATTCTGCACGAGCTGGCCAAGCACAAGAACTTCGGCGTGCGGACGTACCAGGCCGAAGACGAGATTGCCGGAGTCGGCGCCGCCGTCGGAGCTGCCTTCGCAGGCCATCTGGCAGTCACCGGTACCTCCGGGCCCGGCCTGGCACTCAAGAGCGAGACCATCAGCCTGGCCATTTCGATGGAGCTGCCGCTGTTGGTCATCGACGTACAGCGAGCCGGCCCGTCCACCGGGTTACCGACCAAAGTCGAGCAGTCGGACCTGCTGTTCTCGCTGTACGGGCGGCACGGCGAAGCCCCCTTGCCGGTGTTGGCGGCCAGGTCCGCTTCGGACGCGTTCGAGGTCACCATCGAGGCAGCCCGGATCGCGCTCAAGTACATGACGCCCGTCATCTTCCTATCGGACAACTACATCGCCAACGGTTCCGAACCGTGGCAGATGCCCGATCTGGATGCGCTGCCTGATATCAGCGTGCCATTCTTGACTGAGCCGAACGCCGACGGACGGTATGTGCCCTACCTACGGGACCCGGCGACCCTGGCCCGCCAGTGGGCTATTCCGGGCACGCCACATCTCGAGCACCGGCTCGGCGGGCTCGAAAAATACGAGGTGATCGGCAACGTTTCCTACGACCCAAACAACCACCAGCTCATGACAGAGCTTCGCGAGTGGAAGATTCGCAATATCGCCAACGACATCCCCGACCTGGAGGTCGACCGCGACGTGGGCGCCGAATTGCTGGTGCTGGGTTGGGGCTCGACCTTCGGGTCCATCCGAGCGGCCGCCAAGCGGGTGCGCAAAGATGGGCTGGCAGTAGCAACTGCCCATCTCAGATACTTGAATCCTTTCCCCGCCAACCTGGGCGAGGTGCTCAACGAGTATCGCCATATCCTGATTCCAGAAATCAACATGGGCCAGTTGCGAAAACTGATCCGCGCCGAATTCCTGGTCCCAGCCATGGGCTTCAACAAAGTCAGAGGATTGCCCTTCCGGGTATCCGAAGTCGAAAACAAGATCCGGGAGATTCTCGCATCATGACCGACACCATCACCACCAAGTTCACAAGAGCGGATTTCCAGACCGATCAGGAGGTCCGCTGGTGTCCCGGCTGCGGTGACTACACGATCCTCGCCGCGGTGCAGGGTTTCATGGCCGACCTGGGCCTACCCAAGGAACAGATCGTCTTCGTATCCGGCATCGGCTGCTCGTCCCGGTTCCCGTACTACATGAACACGTACGGGGTCCACTCGATCCACGGACGTGCCCCGGCGATCGCCTCCGGCATCGCCGTTGCTCGTCCCGACCTCTCCGTATGGGTGGTCACCGGTGATGGCGACGGGCTTTCGATCGGCGGTAATCATTTGATCCACGCGCTTCGTCGCAACATGAACCTCAAGATCCTGCTTTTCAACAACCAGATCTACGGACTGACCAAAGGCCAGTACTCGCCCACCAGCGAGAAGGGCAAGCGGACCAAGTCGAGCCCGGCCGGCTCTCCGGATGTCCCGTTCAACCCAATAAGCCTGGCCCTGGGAGCAGAAGCGAGTTTCGTGGCCCGAACGATTGACATGGACCGAAAACACACTGTGGACATCCTGGAGAAGGCGTACGAGCACAAAGGCACTGCGTTCATCGAGATCTACCAGAACTGCAACGTGTTCAACGACAAGGCGTTCATCGAACTCACCGGGAAGGAAACCCGGCTGGAGAACCGGATCAACCTCGAACACGGCCAACCAGTGATCTTCGGGCCCGAGGGTGAGCAGGCCGTCATCATGGTGGATGGAACGGCCAAGATCGTTCCATCCGACAGTGTGCCGGCCGAAGACATCCTGGTCCACGATGCACACGATCCCAACCCAAGCACGGCGTTTGCGCTGAGCCGCCTGTCCCACGGGCCCTATGGACCGACGCCGGTCGGCATCTTCCGGAGCGCGATCCGCTCTACGTACGAGCAGGACGTCAGCCAGCAGCTAGTAGATGCTCAAGAGAAAAAGGGCCCCGGCGACCTCGCCCAGCTGCTCCGCTCGATGGGAACCTGGAAGGTCGAATAGTCGCGGATTGCGGTTTTGGCGCCTAACTTGCCTGTATGGCGAGCAAGATGAGCGCCAAAACAGTCTGTCACTGGTGGACGACATCATGTGGCCATGTGTTCACCTCAACGAGTCATGTCGGAAACCGCGGTCAGACAGTACGGCGTCATCCAACGAGGCCAAGCCCTGAAGGCTGGAATCACCAAGGCTCAGATCGAGCACCAGCTCCGCGTTGGTGCTTGGAGTCGGGTCTTCGAGGGTGTGTACCGCAATGCTGCTGTCCCGGAAACGTGGGAGAGCAAAGTCGTCGCCGCGTGTCTCACCGGCGGTGAACTGGTAGCGGCATCCCACCGCTCTGCCGCGGAACTGCATGGCTTACCCGGACGCACTCGCTCGATCATCGAAATAACTGCTCGACGGTGGGGCCGCAGCCATAGGGATGGCCTCCTCGTTCATGAGAGCGCCAGGCTGGAGGAGCCCGACCTCACTTTCGTCCGAGGCGTGCCAACCACCTCAGTCGAAAGAACCCTTCTGGACTTGGGTGCGGTGCGCGGCTATCTCACTGTGCAAATGGCACTCGACAAGGCGATCCGGGACGGCAAGACATCTTGGACGAGGACGAACGAAACGCTGCAACGCCTGGCTCGATCAGGCCGACCGGGAGTGAGGAAGCTCCGAGCAGCACTGGTGGCGCGAGCCACTGCGAAGGTCCCCGAAAGCGAACAGGAAACAGCTCTGCTGGCCCTTATTGTTTCGAGGGGACTGCCTGACCCTCAGCCTCAGTTCTCGGTCTTCGATGCATCGGGCGCATTCATTGCTCGAGTCGACGCAGCATACCCACGACACAGAATCGCCATCGAGTATGACAGTGATCTCCACCATTCTGATCTCAGCGCCCTGGCCCGAGACAATGCTCGACGAAACCGCCTCATCGGCGCAGGATGGCCCGTAATCGCAGCCCGTCACGCAGATATTCGGTCCGGCGGACAAGAGTTTTGTCGGGTCGTCGCCGCGTCGCTTCAAGACGATTCTTGCGCCTAAGTTCCCGAAGTAGCGTGCATGATAGGCGCCAAAACCGTTCCTACAGCAGGTGTTTGGTCGCCTCGCGGAAGCTGAGACCCGAAAGGCGCTCCCGGTTCTCCAGGGCGAAAGCTCGTACCACGTCCGGTTCGGTCTTGGCATATTCGCGCAGAGCCCATCCGATGGCTTTGCGGATGAAGAACTCCTTCTCATCGGCTCGCTTGAGACAGTAAGCAAAGAGCCGGTCCCGGTCGGTGTGGTCCTTGTGTCCGAGCTGAGCCAGAATGGCGGTGCGCCGAATCCACATGTTGGGATCATCGATCCATTGGTCCAGCTTCGGTTGCATGCGCTCCCGATCGTCGAGCAGCACCTTGCCGATCAGACGGGCCGCGATTTCATCGACGAAGTCCCACCAGGCCCCTTCCACAATCATCCGGCGGTAGAGCGGCACGCTGCCTATCGTCACGTAGGCGGGGTGATCGACGGCCATCCTGATGGCACAGTATTTCTCTTCCCGATGAGGCTGAGCCCACATAACCCTCACAGCCGACAAGTACTCACCGCGGGAAGCGACCGGGAAACGGCGGCGCATCTCACGGTAGATCTTCATCATCTCTGGCCTGGCGACGCCATAGAAAGGCATGTCGGTCTTCATGTAGGCGGCCATGTCGGCGGCTCGCTGCGGGTCAGCTACTTGCGCTAGTTCCGTAGCGAGATAGCGAGTCATGACTTCCATGTCGCTACGGTAATCCCCGACTAACTCCGAGGGCCCTTGATCACCGTCCAGTTCTACAAATACCCGGACCAACCGCACTGGCGGCACGAACTGGTCCGCCTTGGCGAGGATGAGCACGGCCTGTGGCTGGGCGCTCCCGTCGGGTCGCAGGTCCAGCGCGGTGCTGAAGCGCCGATCACGATGGAGAGCCCTTTCGTCCAACTGATCCCGCCAGCGGCTTTCTGGTCGCTGATCTATAACGGCGAGGACTCCAAGTATCCGGTCTACATCGACATCGCCACCCCGGCCAAGTGGGTCGACGATCACCGGGTCGAGATGATCGACATCGACCTCGACGTTGTCCGCTGGCCGGACGGATCGGTCGAAGTCCTCGACGAAGACGAATTCCTGGAACACCGCGAGCTCCACGGCTACCCAGATTGGCTGGTTGATCGGGCCCGCGCCACCGCCGCCGAACTAGTTCTCAAGGTCGAAGAGATGGTCGAGCCTTTCGGGCTCGTGGCAGACCGCTGGCTTCGACGGGTCTGACTCAGAAACCTTCCCAGGGCACACAATCATCGGCCGGGGCAACCAAATCGTTCGACGCGCACCTCTCGAGGGCATCGATTACCTGCGCCACCAACCCCTGCAGCTCTGCCAGCACCTCGGGTGGCCTGCCGAACTCCATGTCGTGCCGGGAGGTGACCTCATCTCGCGTCAACACCAGATAGGCAGCACCCCCGTCGGCACAGTCGGGACACCCGTAGGTCGGATCGAGGGCAACACCGCTCAAATGCTCAAGGGCGGAGGCGATCCGCTTGAGCCCCACAAGTGTCAAGGATCCGCGATTCACGTAGAGGGGTTCCCCGTTCTCACGGTCTCGAGCGGTCAGCATCAGCCCTTCTGCTTGAACAACCAGGTCGGCGTTGCAGAGACCGAGGCACATTCCAAACGACCAACCGGCCCCAACCAGCAAGGCCCCTCCTGAAATCGTTTCAGCTCCGATCGCCAGTCGGCCGATCGACTCACCGTTGAGCAACACCGCCAGATCAGCGGCCTCAAAGGACCCGAGTGGTATCGAGACCTCAAACGGCTCGAGCACCTGTGCGCAAACCTGACCGAGAGCGACGACACTCCAGAGGGTTACATCAATTGCCGCGCCGTCAGTGTCGACAGACCACTCGGTCTGGTGGCAAGGACTCGGTAGTGAGCCCCGCACCGACAGCCGCACCTGCACCGGGAAACTCTCGAGGTAGAGGATCTCGGTCGAGTCGACGAACACCGGGCCCTCGACGCCTCCGGAACCCGTCGTCGTTGTCGGGTTATCGCCGGCTCCGGTATCCCCACCTGCGCACGCGCTCACGAGAACGGTCAAGGCGCAGAAGCACGCAAACAGTCTCATATTCATGGTCCTTCGACGGCCTCTCATCCCAGATGGTTCCCGCACTTGGAGGACCATCTGCCCCTGGTCAAACCGCCGAGAACCAGCGATGCTGACTGCGTCACTCAAATATGACTGTCGATGGTCTAACAGGGTGAAAAGAGGCTCGGAGGGACGATGCGCACCAAGCACTCCCGTGAGCAAGCTTCCACTCGTTTCGTCAAGGAGACAGGACTGAACGAATCGGAGACAGGATCATCCTCAGCCCATCGGTGCCGGATACAACGGGATGGTTCGTCGCCTCGTACACGCTGGCCCCGGACTTTCCGGGAATTGGAGACATCCACGAACTGGAATTGTTCAAGGTTTGTTGAACAGAACGGTGCCTACCTGATCGACGTGCACGAGACGTGGCTGGCAGGTGAGTGAGACTCCACTTCCTCGAGCGGGGTACTGTCCACATTTCCCAAAACACCTTGTGGCGTATCCCAAGCCCGTGAGACCTTATGAGGTGAGAGGCAACAGGGAAACGCAGTGGTAATAGCCGCCGTGCTGGAGCAGAGTTTCACCTCCTTCGTCCGGGAGACGGAGCCCAGGCTCAGAGCGGCGCTGGTGGCCCACTTCGGACCCGAGCGGGGTCGAGAGGCAACGGCCGAAGCTATGGCCTACGGCTGGGAGCATTGGGACAGGATCCGCCGCATGCAAAACCCGGCCGGTTATCTCTATCGAGTCGGCCAGCACACGGGCTTTCGCAAACCGCGCCGGGTCATCTTCCCTGAAGCTCCTCACCACAGTGACCCCGTCGTCGAACCGGGATTGCCGAAGGCCATGGCACGGCTGTCATCCAGGCAGCGCGCCGCCGTGGTCCTAGTGCATTGCTACGCATGGACGCCGGTCGAGGTGGCGGAATTGCTTGACCTCTCGGTGAGCACCGTCCGCAACCACCTCGACCGCGGTATGAAACGACTCCGAGCAAGCCTGGGAGGTGTGAGCTGATGCCGGATCTCGAACGCGATCTGGCCCGCTACGGAATGGTCCTTCGCGACCATGCACCTGCCGTCCGACTTGACGAGGTCGAGTCCCGCGGCAAGCGACAAACGTCGAGCCACCGGCCGGTACGGGCGGCGATGGCCGGCGCCTTGCTGGCGCTGGCATCGATCAGCGTCGTATTCGTCGGTGCTGTGTTGGTGGACCTTGTCGGCACACCATCCCCTACCCAACGGGCGTCCGCCTCGACTGTCGGCGTGGTGGCGGAGGGCCCAGCTGTGATGGCCATCGTGGTCGGAGGCGGAGCTCTGCTGGTCCTGACCGGAGCGGCGGCACTTGGCCTGAGACGTCTCTACAAAGCACAAGAACCAGAGCGAAGAGAAAGAACCCGTGAACGGAGGAAACAGAAGATGCGAACCATGGAGAAACCGGTTGCCCCGGTCGAGAAGCTCGAGCGCAACAACCGATACCTGATTGTCGGACTGGTGGTGGCCGTGTTGCTGGCGGCCGGGTTCGGAGCCTGGCTGATAGTCGATAACACTAGAACGGCCACAGAACGAGACATCATTGCTCTGCTGGACGACTATGGAGCCGCCTGGGAAGCCAACGACGGTGCTGCCGTGTTGGCGCTGATGGCTCCGGGTGCCTCGGTGAAAGCCGGGAACGGAGTTACCTACAGCTCCGAAGAAATCGGGCCTTTCGTCGACTCTCTGGGCGATTTCAAAGTCGAGCGTATCGGCGACCCAATCATCACGAAATGGGATACGCCGATAGCCCCACCCGGACGATGGGTGGTGGCCGATGCCGGATACATCGATGACAGCTACCAATCGATGGATCTGCTGAGGGTTGTCGAACAGGACGGTCGGTACCTGATCGAGTACCACGAGACGTGGACGGGAGCGGGTTAACCGATCGCTGGCAGCGTTTAGGACGACCAGGAGCCCGGCTGTGGAGCCGGGCTCCATTCCCAGGTTTCGGCCTACGCCAGCGCAACCAGTTCAAGCAGGGACTCGTCGAAGTAATCGACCGCGCCATCGGGCATCATCATCACCCGGTCCGGATGGAGATCCTCGACGAAATCGGTGTCGTGGCTGACCAGAACGATCGTGCCTTGGTACAGACGCAACGCCTCGACGAGTGCCTCTTTGGCCTGCGGGTCGAGGTTGTTGGTGGGCTCGTCCAACAACAGCACGTTAGGTCGGGACACAACCAGCTGACACAACGCCAGCTTGGTCTTCTCGCCGCCGGACAGCGTCCCGGCGTCCTGATCGACCTTGTCCCCCAAAAGGAAGTGGCCCAGCAACGTCCGCAAGGTCGGGTCGGGTTGATCCGAGACCCCCCGCATGTGATCGAACACCGAAACGCGCGGCTTGATCTGCTCGTGTTCCTGGGCGTAGTAGCCCGGCGATGCGTTGTAGCCAAGCTCGACTCGACCCAGGTCAGGCGTCTCGACGCCGGCCAGGATCCTCAGCAGCGTCGTCTTGCCGGCACCGTTGAGACCCATGATCAGCAGTCGTTCGCCTCGATCAAGATCGAAGTCCACATCAACGAAGACCAGATTGTCGCCGTACGACTTGGCCAAACGTTCTGCCTTCAGAGGGGTACGCCCCGACGGTTCCGGTTGCGGAAACCGAACGGCCACGTTCTTGCCAAGGCCGCGTACCTCGACCAGGTCACGCTTTATCCGATCGGCACGCGTCTGCATGGTCTTGGCTTTGCGAGCCATCTTCTCGGTGGTGCCCTTGAAGCGAGCAACCGTCGTCTCCAGTTGGGCGATCTTCAGATCCTGGTGGCGGCGTTCTTTCTCCCGTTGTTCGCGCCGGCGTTCGCGCTCCTTGAGGAAGTGCGAATAGTTGCCGCGGTACGCCTCGATCTGGCCGTGATCGAGCGCCAATACGGACGTGATTGCCTCATCGAGCAGGGGTAGATCGTGGCTCACCACCAAAAGCGCACCCCGGTAGTCGGCGAGGTAGGCCATCAACCAGGCCTTGGCGTCGAGGTCGAGATGGTTGGTGGGCTCGTCGAGCAACATGACCTCGGTCTCCGCAAAGAGAATCCGGGCAAGTTCCACCCGGCGCCGTTGCCCACCCGACATCGTGGCGACCGGTTGCGACAACTCATCGTTGCCGAGTCCCAGAGCGGCGGCCGTACGCTTGGCTTCGGCTTCGGCTGCGTAGCCTCCCCGCGACTCGAACTCGTCCTGCAATCGGGCATGGTTACGAATCGCCCGGTCCCGGCGTTCCCCCTCCAGGCGCTCGATCTTGCGACGAGCGTCCTCGATGCGTCGCTGCACGCCACCGATCTCGCGAGCGGCGAGGATCCGCTCCAAGGCGGACGCATCCGGATGCTCGAGGTCGGGGAGGGCGGCTTCCTGGGAGAAGTAGCCGAGATTGCCACTCCGCAATATCGACCCGGCCGCCGGCGACTGGTATCCCACCAGTGTGCGCATCAACGTGGTTTTCCCGGTCCCGTTGCGACCCACCAGTCCGACCTTGTCGCCCGATTGCAGGCTGAAGGAACCCCCCTCCAGCAAAACACGGGAACCTACCTCGATGCGGACGTCACGAACAATGAGCATGAGCGGGGAAAGGCTAGCCGGGTGCACGAACTGTCATCAGACCCATTGCCGTGCGACCATGCGACCGATAGTCGAGCCATCCTCCCCCGGGGCCTAGGGATCGCAACGCTACATTGGGGGAAAAGGGGATTATGTGGCCAAACCGGCGCGGGTTGTCATCGTGGTTGCTGCCGCCATAGCCGGCGCCTACGCCGGATTGTGGATCGCCCATCTGGCCGGTTGGAGCGGCGACGCCCGTTGGCCTCTCGACCCGCGAGGTGGCGCCGGAACGGTCGCGTTGGTCTTCGCTCTGGCGACAATCGCCCTCCTGGCGACCGGAGTCAGGCTCAACATCATTCCGGTCTTCACCTACCGCAAAGTGGCAACGGAAGGAACGCAGACAATTGCGACCATCGTGGAAACGTGGAGAACCGGGGCAGCCAGCCATGATATGGGTGAGGTTCTGTCAGAGTATGGGCTTAAGCTAAGGGTTCTCCCGCCCACCGGTACTCCCTACCAGGCGCGCACCAAGACCATGGTCGCAATCGAAGATGAAGCTGCCTACCGGCCCGGCGCCCTATTGGAGGTCAGGTACCACGAAACAACGCCACGAAAGGTCTTTGTCGTCGGCCCGATCCCGGTGGATCCGAAGAGCGGTTAATCCTCCCCACCCAGATAGTGGTGCCAGAGGATTCGAGCTGCAACTGCCCGCCAGGGTCGCCATGCCTCGGCCAATTCGACCATCTCGTCGTGAGAGGGGCGAGCCGGCAGTCTCTTGAGTTCCCACACAGCGGCCTGGAGAGCAACGTCCCCAGCCGGCCAAACGTCCGGACGGCCGAGGGCCATCAGCAGATAGGTGTCGGCGGTCCATGGACCCACTCCCTTCAGACCGATCAGCGTGTCCCGAGCTGGTTCGTCGGGCAGCAATGCCACCTCGTCGAGGTTAAAGGACCCGTCGATCAAGGCCGATGCCAGGATGCGCCCGTACCCCGCCTTCTGGCGGCTGAAACCTACCGTCCTAAGTGTCGCGTCGTCGAGCGTGAGGAAGTTCTCCGGGGTCACCGACGGGATCACGCCGTCGAGACGATCGTACGCAGCGCGGGCTGAAGCCAGAGACACCTGCTGCTCGAGGATGATCTGCAACAGCGTTGCGAAGCCCGGCTCCCGGGCCCAAAGCGGAGGAGGACCGAAGCGACGGACGACGGCGGCCAAGTCGGGATCACGCTCCGAGAGTATGACAGCGCCCTCGGCCAGCTCGCTCGCAGTAATGAGGTTGGTCATGCTCCCGAGCGCCACCAGACCGTCACGATGGTCCGCTCTCGACTCCCAACGTACAGGCGGCCGGAATCCTTTTCGACTTCTGGATCCAGTAACTCCCGCAGCTCTTCCCAACGATGGCGGGGCAGCACCAACCGCTTGCCATAGTGATCGAGGATCTCCTCCCAGCTCTCGAACCACACCTGACCGGGCCGAGTCCACACCTCGACTTCCGGGCGGGCTCCATCGACCTCTTCGACCACTGCCACGAACTCTCGGTAGGTCGGCCCATCTGGACGCTCGAGGCCGTGGAGCGCCCGGTAATAGGGTGCCAACCCCGACCACGGATGATCGGGTGTCAGTTCCACCACAACACCCGTCCGGGCGTGTCGAGAAAGCTCCGCCACGAACGGTTTGATGTCCTGCACGTCATAGACGACATGGGCGCACATGGCCACATCGTGGACGTCGACGACCTCCGCAACCTCCGGCCAGACCCCCTCGACCAGCTGGGCGGCAACGCCCAGCTCGGTAGCTTGTTGGCGGAAACCATCCGCCAGTTCAGGGTTCTTTTCTACTGCAGTGAGCTGGTGGCCGTCCACTCCATGCACGAGCGAGGCTCGACCGGTGCCGGCGCCGACATCGAGCAGCGACCCCTGCGCGGGCAGGAGTGAACGGATGATGTCGCTGGTGGGTGTCTCGGAACCCCGCTCATGGGCGACCTGTGCCCGTCGCTTCCACAACGCGCGAGACCATCCATAGGGCGAATCCGGGACGGCGTCGAGCAACTCTGAGGGAATCGCCCATTCCTCCAGGAGGCGCTGCCAGCGATCCACCTGCGATTCGGTCATCGGAGTCCGGCGAAGAGATCATCCTCACGATCGGGAGCATCGACGCGGCTCACGATCCGCATGAAACTCTCCCGACCGAACACCTCGGGTCGCGCTTCCTCGGGTACCCGGAGAAGCCACCAATCGTTGGGAATCTGGCTGCGATGGGCGCCCCAGGCCTCGAACTTCCGGCCAATGTAGTCCCGCACGTCCACCCAAGCTGTGATGTCATCGTCGGGGATTCCGACTGCCGGGCGACGCTGGAACTCCGCCTCGGTGATCTCGCCGGCTTCGAAGAGCGCCCGGCGGATGTCCAGCGTTCGAGACCTGGGGAAGGTGACCCAGTAAAGCTTGCAGGGTGCCCACAGGCCCTCCCCATCTGCAGGCGGGAAACGGCCCACATCGTCGGCTCCGAAGAACGCGGCGGTTCCGACTCGGTTGACCTGAATGTGGTCGGGGTGGCCGTACCCACCGAACGGGTCGTAAGCGATCACCACCTCCGGCTGATAGCGACGAATCAAACGCACTAGACGGGCGGTCGCCTCCATGAAACCGGCGTTCCACAAGGCATCGGGATGCTCGTTGTCAACGGTGCCCATCATGCCGGAGTCCCGAAATCCGAGGAACTCATGGTTGGTGACGCCCAACACCTCCGCTGCTTTGGCCATCTCTTCGGAGCGGATCTCGGCCAGACGCGGCTTTAGCTCCTCAGGATTGTCGTAGTTATGAATCTCACCGACCGCCCCGTCTGTGGCGGTGACCACGACCACGCGCTCCCCTGCTGCGGCGTAACGCGCCAGGGTCCCTCCGGTCGACGTGGTCTCGTCGTCGGGATGAGCGTGGAAGGCGAGTAGACCGGCCATGAGGAGACGATCCTAGCTACCGGCAGCCGGCGATCAGCGACCTACATTCCACGACCAGCCACCGGCAACCGGCAACCGGCGTCGGGTCTCGAGCTGCTGCGGGTCCACGGGCGATTTCCCAAACTCCACCTTCACGCCCACAGACCCTGCACAATCATTGTCTGCGGCGTGGATGTCGAGAGAAGACAGCGACTTGCGAGCGATCCTCGATCCGCAGCAAGCAGCACAGCACGTGATCTGTTCGCCTGTCGTCTTTCAGTGCCGTCGTCGGAGTCGGGACGAACCTGCCTCAATGCTCGGTGAGCTCGCCTTCATCAAGTGGATCGTCGGAGAATCGGCCGCCGGTTCGCCAATAGACGCCATCAGCCCGCGTGAGGAACCCTTCGTCGACGAGGTAGCGCCGCAGAGCGGCGTAGTCCGGATGCCACAGCTGCAGCGCGAAGTTCACGTCACGCTCGGCGTAGCGCAAACCCGGTTCGAACTCTTGGGCCAGACGTTCGAGAATGACCAATCGCTTGGAACGCTGCGCCGGTATCTGAGTGAGACGCGTGCCGTCGAAAAACCGTCGCAGGACGGTCGCTTCTTCCTCGTCCCAGGGACCCGCGGTCACCGACGAAGCCGCTCCTTCGATCGCCGGGAGCTGCGAACCCAGGCGCCGCAAAGTCCCCACCTCGAGGGAGTGCTCCTCGTCCAGCAACCCGGCTTCCTGCAGCTTCACGATCGCTCGCAACACGGTCTTCGCCTGCACCCCCAACCCGTCGGCGAGAGTTCCGGCGTCGACCGGCCCTACGGCCGCGGCGCCCAGAACTGCCAGCCGTACTGGATCGAGCACAATGCGCAGATACTCCGCCGGATCGATCATGGACCGGAGCGTATCAAAGCCTTGCCTTGTGCGTGCCATCACCATACCCTCGGTTTGTGACACCCGACCGATTCACGCATACCGTTCACTTGAACGCGCCTCCCGGGCGGGCCTGGGCCCTACTCCAAGAACCCGAGACCTGGGGCGGCATTGCCGGCGTCCAACGGGTCTTCGACGCTCAGCACCACCCGGACGGAACGTTGCGCAGTTATCGGTTTCTGGCCGAGGCGGGGATGAAGCCCTATGAGGGGTCAGCCAGAACGATCGAAGCAGACGCTCCGACCCTCATGGTCGTCGCCGTTGATGCGGCCGAATTCGAGGGGACGATTACGACTGAGCTACAGCCCTCGAACCCGCACGGAACCGACATGACCGTCTCCCTGGTGATCCGGGCGCGAGGCCTTCTCGCCTTGATGTTCTTCCCGATCGTTAGCAAAGCGATCGGATCGGGCTTCCCACGACAGATCGACGAAATCGCCCGGCGCATCGAGCAGACCTAGCGCTGCGTCGTCGCGCGCCCGCTAACCGTCGCCGAGCGCCGAGCGCACCTGTTCGGCGGCCTTCGACATGACTGCGGCCGGATCGTCATTCCCCTGATCTATCGCGGCGAAGGCGTTCCTAAGTGGCTCCCATACGGCGTCCATCCCTGGGATGTTGGGAAGGGGAAGCCCCCCGATTCCTGACTCGGCGAAAGCCGCCACGTTGGGGTCTCCGGCGACCTCGTCAAGTGCGCTCCGCAGCGCCGGGGGCCGGCCGGTCGCATTAGCGAGCTGCACCATCGTCTGCTTGGTGGCGAGATGGTCGAGAAGGAACGACATCGCCGACTCGGAACTCTCGGTCAGGCTGTTTAGGAAGAACCCTGAAGACCCGACAAATGGCCTGGGTGCGCTGCCATCCATGAGCGGAAGCTTGGCGACCCCGTAGTTGACGCCTGCGTTGTTCACGGCGTCTAGCTGCCAGGGACCCGTCCACATGAAAGGTACCGCTCCTTGATTGAAGAGGTCAGCCATTATTGAGTAGTTGACCGCAGCATCGGCATACCCATCCCGGTACAGACTCCCGAGGAACGTAGCTCCGGCAATGGCTTCAGGAGTATCGAGACCCACATCA
>Ga0224512_10003304_pt1 | contig 14269 bp, 12 predicted proteins | sample SF_May12_sed_USG_4_FD_169103 | JGI IMG/M metagenome (GOLD analysis project Ga0224512, IMG submission 169103) | Sediment microbial communities from San Francisco Bay, California, United States - SF_May12_sed_USGS_13 | ecosystem: Environmental > Aquatic > Marine > Sediment | place: USA...
CGGGCAAGATAGAGCAAAGAAAGTTCTATCTGTTGCAGTTTACAATCATTACAAGCGCATAAGCATGCGTTCAACTTTTTTTGAGCTTGAAGATGTTGAAATTGAGAAAAGCAATATAATGCTGATTGGTCCAACCGGAGTTGGTAAAACCTTGCTTGCACAAACTCTCGCAAAGATTCTTGATGTTCCTTTTGCAATTGCCGATGCAACAACACTAACTGAAGCCGGCTATGTCGGTGATGATGTTGAAACTGTACTTGTGCATCTTCTGCAGGCTGCAGATTATAATCTCGACAGAGCGCAAAAAGGAATAGTTTATGTAGATGAAATTGATAAGATTGCCCGCAAGAGTGAAAGTACATCAATTACACGAGATGTTTCAGGAGAAGGTGTGCAGCAGGCACTTCTTAAAATTCTTGAAGGCACAGTTGCAGGAGTTCCTCCAAAAGGCGGAAGAAAACATCCCGAACAAAGTTTAATAAATGTTAACACAAAAAATATTCTTTTTATTCTCGGCGGTGCGTTTGATGGAATAGATAAAATTATTGCTGCAAGGATCAATAAAAACAAAATGGGCTTTGCAAGAGATGTAAAGGATAAAAAAGAAGATGATGAGCTTTTGAAATTCATTCAACCGGAAGATTTACTAAAGTATGGATTGATCCCTGAACTTATTGGAAGAATACCTGTTGTTGCGCCTCTTCATCCACTAAGTGAAGAAGCAATGAAGAGAATTTTAACCGATCCGAAAAACGCTATCCTGAAGCAATACAAAAAGTTATTTTTAATGGAAAGTGTTGAACTTGAGTTTGATAAGTTTTCTCTTAACGCTATTGTTGAAAAAGCGATGATTAAAAAAACTGGTGCAAGAGCTCTTCGTTCAATTGTGGAAGAATTTATGCTTGATATTATGTATGAACTGCCGAATAGAAAGGATATCGATAAATGTGTTATTACAAAAGATGTGGTTGAAAAAGGTAACGAACCGATTTTAATCAAGGCGGAGAAGAAGTCGGCTTAGTTGTGAGAATTACTTAATTGATGCATTGTTAAAGTGTTAGCCGCAATAAAACAATTCAACAGTTGAACAATTCTTTTCGTATTATCATTATGAATAGAATCATATTAAAAATATTTATTTATACAATCCTGTTTTCGATAACAGTCTTTCCTCAATCCAAAATTTTTATCTTTATGGATTTAGACCAGACCGACCATCTAAAAGCATACGGAATTACTTTCCGCGCATTGACAAAAGGATATAAAGCTGACTGGCTTTTGAATTACCGTGGCGGTTCTTTTTTTATTGATTACAGCGATGAGCTTGCAGCTGAATGCAGGCTGAATAATGTTAGATTCGAAAATCTTTCTCTGTCTCAGGTAACGGAGATTTACTCTTTCGTTCAGAGTGAAGAAAATAATATGGATGTAGTGAGACTGGAAAAAGCTCCGAAGATTGCGGTTTATGTTCCGCCGGGATTTCAGCCATGGGATGATGCAGTTACACTTGCACTTGAATATGCTCAGGTTCCTTATGATAAAATATGGAATGATGAAATTTTAAAAGGCGATCTGGATAACTACGACTGGCTTCATCTTCATCACGAAGATTTTACTGGACAGTATGGAAAATTTTATGCGAGTTTCGCTGCCGCACAATGGTATATCGATCAACAGCTTCTTTATGAACAGGATGCAAAGAAGAACGGATTCAAAAAAGTTTCAGAGATGTTAAAAGCTGTTGCGATTGATATTAAAAACTATGTTGGAAAGGGTGGTTTTCTTTTTGCGATGTGCTCTGCAACTGATTCGTACGATATTGCACTTTCTGCTATCAACGTTGATATATGCGAACAGATGTACGACGGTGATGCTGCAGATCCAAATGCACAGCAGAAATTGAATTTCGATAACACGCTTGCATTTACAAATTGCAGACTGGAAATGAATCCTTATATTTATGAGTACAGCGATATTGATATTCAGCCAATTGAAGTGGGAAATTTTCAAAACGATTACTTTACACTGTTTGAATTCTCTGCAAAGTACGATCCCGTGCCAACAATGCTTACACAAGATCACGTTAATATTATCAGAGGTTTTATGGGACAGACATCAATGTTTCGCAGAAGCACTATAAAGAATTCGGTTATCATTCTTGCTGAAAGAAAGGGAGCGGACCAGGTTAAATATATTCACGGGAATTACGGAAGAGGAACATTTACATTTTACGGTGGTCACGATCCTGAAGATTACCAGCACGCAGTCGGTGACCCTCCGACTGAGTTAAGTCTCTACAAAAACTCTCCCGGTTACAGGTTGATATTAAACAACATTCTTTTCCCTGCAGCAACAAAGAAGAAGCAGAAAACATGAAATCGGCTCGAATTAAAAACTCAAAAGAAGAAGTCACAATTGGCAAAATAGTCTGCGTTGGCAGAAACTATGCAGAGCACGCAAAAGAACTCGGCAACGAAGTGTCGGATAAGCCAGTATTATTTCTAAAGCCTGCTTCTGCAATAATTTATTCTGGCGGAGAAATTATTCATCCGGATTTTGGAAACGATCTTCACCACGAAGTCGAGCTTGTTTTACTGGTCGGAGAGACAGTTAAAAATGCAAATGGTGTTGAAGCAGAAAAAGCAATCAGCGGTTACGGAGTTGGACTTGATATGACATTGCGTGATGTTCAGAAGGAACTGAGGAAAGGGGGTGACCCTTGGACACTTGCAAAATGTTTTGATACTTCTGCGGTTATTTCGGATTTCGTATTGAAAAAAGATTATCAATTAAAATCAGATGAAAATCTTGAGCTGAAAGTAAATAGTGTTGTAAAGCAAAGCGATAGTTTGAAAAGTATGATCTTTAATCCTGCAGAAGTAGTAGAATACATTTCTTCTGTTATGACTCTCGAAAATGGCGATTTAATTTTTACCGGAACACCGGCAGGTGTGAGCAAAATTAACAAAGGAGATAAATTAGAAGCAAAACTCGGTGAAATAGCGAAGCTTTTTTGTACTGTTACTTAAGAGCTAGCCACTAATCCGCCAGAGGCGGACCGGTTCACGAATTACTTATTCAATTCCTGCAAAGATCTTTTAATCAACTCTTCTAAACTACATTCCGGTAATTCAGATAGTATTTTATTAACTGCCTTTTCTGATGAAGCAAGATTATAACCTAAGGTTGTTAGAGCACCCACAGCTTCTTTCTGCAGATTTGGTTTGGCAGGTGCAATTCCGTCTTCTTTAATATCTCTGACTTTATTCTTCAATTCAAGAATTAATCTCTCTGCCGTTTTTCTTCCTATTCCCGGAACAGCAATCATTCTTTCAACGTTGCTAGTTATTATTGCCTGTTTAAGATCATCAGTTGAAATACCTGATAAAAGACTCAATGCCGATTTTGGTCCAACTCCGGAAATGGAAATCAGCAATTCAAACATTTCTTTTTCAGCCTCGGTATAAAATCCGAACAGAACTATTGCATCTTCCTTCACATTCGTATGGATATAAAGTGAAACAGTATCTTTTCCGCTGATTCTTTCAAAAGTATTGATTGAAATTCTTATTTCGTACCCAACGCCATTCACGTCAAGAAGCATAAGTGTTGGTTTTGCTGAAATTATTTTTCCTGTTAAGTACCCAATCATATGCGATTAAAATCTTTCAATTATTTAATTATACGGTCTGGATTAGCGTTAATAAATTCTTTCCAGCTCTTGCTCTTTTTAAATAATGGTGCCTTCAATCTGAACGCATGACATAGTGCAATTGCAAGAGCATCACTTTCGTCAGGTTTAAATTTAATCTTCTTAGAGTTTAAAATCGTCATCACCATATAATTTACTTGCTGTTTGGATGCTGCACCTTTGCCGACCACTGCTTTCTTTACTTCACGCGGAGAATATTCATTCGTCGGAACTTTATTATGAATTGCAGCAAGAATGGAAACTCCTCGTGCATAGCCAATCTTCAAAACTGATTGAACATTTTTACCATAGAAGGCTGTTTCGATAACAAATTCATCAGGCTTATATAATTTTAGCAGCTTATCAAGTTCGTTGTAGATAATTTCAAGTTTTTCCGAAAGAGATTTTGAGGAAGGAAGTTTAATTACTCCGTGGGAGATTCTTCTAAATTTATTATTGGTGTATTCGATTAATCCGTAGCCGGTTACAATAGTGCCCGGATCAACACCGAGTATAATCATTATTCTTATTCAGTGTGAATGTTAATATCATGATTGCTGATTAATGAACTCTTCATCGAAGTCAGCATTTGAATATACGTTTTGTACATCATCGCAATCTTCAAGACCCTCAATCAGCTTCATCATCTTCTCAGCATTTTCACCTGCGACGTTAATTGTATTTTTTGCAATCCATTGAAGCGAGGCATTTTCGACAGTAAGTTCTTTGTCAATGAGTGCTCTTCTCACAGGTTCAAAGGATTCAATTTCAGTTTGAATTTCAAAATATTCATCTTCAGTGCGCATATCTTCGGCACCGGCATTCAAAGCAATTTCTAAAATATCGTCTTCTGACTTACCCTGTGTTGGCAAACTGATTATACCTTTCTTTTCAAACATCCAGGCAACCGAACCGCTTTCACCCATGTTCCCACCGTTTTTGCTGAATAAATGTCTAACTTCTGCAACGGTTCTGTTTTTGTTATCTGTAGCAACTTCAACTAATAATGCAATTCCTGCAGGACCATAACCTTCATAAGTAAGTTCACTGATTGTTGTGCCTTCAAGCTCACCAGTAGCTTTTTTAATTGCACGTTCAATATTATCAGCGGGCATATTAGCAGCTTTTGCATTATCGATTGCCAGGCGGAGTCTTGGATTGCCTGCCGCATCACCACCGCCTTCACGAGCGGCAATGGTTAGTTCTTTAATTAATCTTGTGAAGAGTTTTCCTCTCTTTGCATCTAATGCACCCTTTTTTCTTTTGATGGTTGCCCACTTTGAATGCCCCGACATTGAAAGATCTCCTTTAAGTTCTTGCTTTAATATCTTTTAATTTAAGTTGTGGAAAAATTCTGCTATCACGAATTGTTTTATCTACTGAAAAAACAATATCAAGTTCAGAATGATTATCTTTAATCAAATCATAGTGATCGCCCATGTTAAACCCGATAGAGTCAAATACTTTATCCGTTCCATTCTGTTTGAAGCTGGCTACGATATGATTGTTCCCAACTATTCTTGGCACATTAGCAACGTGAACACTTTCACTTATAAATACTGGTCTAAGATTACCAGGACCGAATGGAGCGAACTGATCAAGTATTCGCAAAAATTTTGGTGTTATTTCTGAGAACCTGATTTTTGAATCAATTGAAATTTCTTCTGAAAGATCTTCGCTGGTTATGGATGACTTTAGCACTTCATTAAACCTTGCCCTAAACTCCTCAACTTTATCTATCTCAAGTGCAAGGCCTGCTGCTGCCCGATGACCACCGAAGTGAAGAAGCAGGTCATCACATTTTTGAAGTGCTTCATAAATGTTAAATCCGTTTATGCTCCTTGCAGAACCTTTGGCTATTCCATCAATGGTTGTAAGAAGAACAGAAGGGCGGTAATATTTTTCAACAAGTCGTGATGCAACAATTCCAATTACACCGGGATGCCAGTCTCCATTATGTAAGACGATGGCAAGATCTTCATCAAGGTCTATCTCTGTGTCTACAATCTCTTTAGCAGATTCAAAAGTATCAACATCAATTTTTCTTCGTTCATAATTTTCTGTCTCGAGCACTTCAGCTAATTTAACAGCTTCCTTTTTGTTTGTTGCGATAAGAAGATTTACTGCACGCTCGGCGTCTCCCAATCTTCCAACAGCATTTATTCGCGGTGCAACAGTAAAAACAATTTGTCCGGAAGACAAATGTCCTGGCTGTAGTCTGCTCATTTCGATCAATGCTTCGATTCCCGGACGGGGATTAAGATTAACCTGGTTAAGGCCTTCATTCACAAGAATTCTATTTTCATCGGTGAGTGGAACAATATCGGCAGCGGCAGCAAGGGCAACAAGATCAAGATATTTTAGAGGAAGACCTCGTTTACCAATTCTCTCACAGAGACCTTGTGCCAGCTTAAAAGCAACACCAGCGCCGGAAAGATATTTGAACGGATAGCTGCATCCCGGTTTTAAAGGATCAAGAACTGCAAAAGCTTTTGGAATATCTTCTTTTGGCTGATGATGATCGCAAATGATTACATCAATTCCAAGTTGATTTGCGTAGTCAGTTTCTGTGATAGCTGTTATTCCGCAATCAACTGCAATCATAAGTTCTGTACCTTTTTCTTTAACTATGTCGATTGCTGCAGTCGATAGTCCGTATCCTTCTTCAAGTCTTCTCGGAATATAAAATTCAACATTTGCATCAAGCTCCTTCAGGAACATATAAAGCAGGGCAGTAGCACATGTGCCATCAACATCATAATCACCATAAATACAAATTTTTTGATTTTCAGTTAGGGCAGTAATAACTCTTGTAGTTGCAGTTTCCATTTGATCCATGAGGAATGGATCATATATTGATTCGATTGAAGGACGGAAGAATTGCTTAGCCTGGTTGAAGGTTTTTATATTTCTCTGAACCAGCAGTTCTGCCAGTATAGGAGAAATGTTTAGTGAATCTGTAAGCCTTTGAACTGATAGCTCATCAGAAACATCTTTTATTTTCCAGTGTTTTCGTCCCATAGGAATTTTCAATCTTCTGAAAGAACAAATAAAAAGTCCAGTCCTATAAGCCGAGTTCTGTACTACGATACGATTAAGTGCGCAGCGGCAATCATTTATCTTGCCCCACCATTACTGATGGAATCTGGCGATCTACCCGGAAACCTCCAAGGCGAACAGCCCTGATTCTTAAATTAGTAAGAAACGATTTCCCTATTTGATCTTGCTTCGGGTGTGGTTTACCTTGCACCTGTTGTTACCAACAGGACGGTGGGCTCTTACCCCGCCTTTTCACCCTTACCCCGAATAACTTCGAGGCGGTATATTTTCTGCGGCACTTTCAGTATCCCGCAATGCGAGACCCCGGGGGTTACCCGGCACCCTGTTCTATGAAGCTCGGACTTTCCTCCCACAAAACCATTTTAATGTGAGCGATTGCCCGGACCGAACTATTTTATTTTTCTTCAAAATTTTTTTAGACAATTATTGAATCCGAAATTTTTACCGAACTCTTATTGTTAAATTACTGATGCAAATATACTAAATTGATTACCCGAAATCAGCAGTTGAATGTTAATCTAAATTCTATTCTTTATCTACGTCTTCTGAAATTTCTGAGGAAACAAGGATTCTTCCACAGTATTCACAAAAGAAAAGGCGGTCATTTTTTCTGACCTCAAGCTGCCTCTGAGAAGGCACAATATTGTGACATCCGGAACAGGCCGATCTTTTAATAGTTGCCACAGCAAGGCCTTTCTTAGCTTTTCTTATCCTCATATAAGCTGAAAGATCGTTCTTTTTAACTTCACCTTCGATTTGTTTTCTCTCTTTCAGAAGCTTTGATTCTTCTCTTTCATTTGCTTTAATGATTTCCTTCAGGTCAGCTTCTTTTTCTTTAAGCTCCTTATTCAGTTCATCGAGTCTTGGAGTAATATCTTCAATCTCCTGAGAGAGACTTTTGCTTTTATCTGCGAGTGAATTGTTTTCAGTGTCAAGTTTATTTATCTGCTCTTCTGTGTGATCTATTTCCTTTGTTAAAGCATCGTATTCTTTATTATTTCTTACCTGGTAAAGCTGTGCCTTAAACTTTTTTTGATTTTCTTTCAGTTTTTCAATTTCATCTTCATTTTCATCCCGGCTTTTAATAGAGTCTTTCTGCTCTTTTTCTTTTACCTCTATATCTCCGACGAAACTCTTTATCTTTTCATCCAACTCTCTAACCATATTTGGCAGGTCACCACGCAATTCTTCAAGTTCGTCTAGCTGATTATCTATTTGCTGCAGCTGATATAATACTTTTAATCTGTTATACAATTTTAACTAGCTCCTGATTTGTTATAAAAAACTATTGGGTTGGTTGAACCCTTAAACTTTAACACTTTTATTTTATTATTTTCTCCAAAGGAGTCCCTTCGGACAATTAGCAGTTTTTCCAGTCGACTTTTAATTTCATCCAGAACAGGCACTTCTGTTTCATAGTGTCCAGCATCAACCAGCAAAATTTTCCCTTCAGCATCCTGGAAAGAATGATACTTTATATCAGCTGTAACAAACGCATCAGCATTTTGCTTTATTGCTTCGTCAATTAATTCACCGCAGGATCCACCACAAACAGCCACTGATTTTATTTTTTTCTTATTGCTTTTTGTATATCGTAATGTTGAGATACTGAGTTTAGAGGTAACGAAAGCAAGAAAGTCATTTATACTCATCGCTATCTTTAGCTCACCTATAGCACCGAATCCAAAATTTTCATTATCATTTTGTAGTGAATATATATCATAAGCAACTTCTTCGTAAGGATGCGCCTTCTTCAATTCGGTAATGACCCGATTCAATTTCCACTTATCTACGAGGACTTCTAGTTTAATCTCTTCAACAGATTGGAGGATCCCTTTGTTCCCGATTGAAGGATTGCTATCAGTTGATCCTTTAAATGTTCCCGTGCCTATGCTTCTAAAGCTGCAGTTCGAATACTCACCGATTATCCCACCACCAGCCTGATGAATTGCTTCAGCCACTTTATTTACGTGAGATACAGGAACAAACACTGCGAGTTTAAATTGATTTTGTGAGAGGTTCTTTAAAAATCTTATTTTCTTCAGTTGCAACTTTTTGGCTAACATATAGCTAACACCCTGCTTCGTAAAATCAAGATTTGTATGAGCAGAGTATAGAGTAATATTATTCTTAATCAGCTTCTGAATCAATCTTGCTGTTGTGTTTTTTGAGAAATCAAGATTTTTTAGTGGGTAGTATAAGATGGGGTGGTGTGTGATAATCAGATTACAGTTTTCTTTTATTGCGCTTTCTATTACTTCTTCTTTAAAATCAAGACTAAGCAATATGTTTTTAATTTTAATTTCAGGGTCACCAACCTGCAATCCGACATTATCTCTTTCCCAGGCTATTCCTTTAGGTGCCCATTCCTCCAGATATTTTATTATCTCTTTTCCAGTCATTTCAAAAAAAAATGCACTTCTCTATTTGAAGTGCATTTCCCTAATTTTTTATCTACCCCGGGATTTTAACATCCCTTATGTCAACAATGTCAAGGTATTTTAAATTTTGCTTTATATTATTTGGTCTCATTTTAAGTGTCAAAATATAACTGAAAAATTTCTAAGTAACAACCAGCAAAAAAGTCTAATAAATCTCGTTTTTTTGGGCTTCTGACCAGTTTCCGTCCTCTTTTATTAAACCTATTAACTCATCAACTGCATGAGAAGAAGGGACACTTCGCTTAATAATATCTTTCCCTCGATATAAGGTTATTTTATCAACACCAGAACCCACGTATCCATAATCTGCATCAGCCATTTCTCCGGGACCATTCACTATGCATCCCATAATGGCAATCTTAACTCCCTTTAGGTGCTCAGTACGTTTTCTAATCATCTCCGTCGTTTCCTGTAAATCGAAAAGTGTTCTGCCGCAAGATGGACAGGCTATGTATTCTGTTTTTGATATCCTCGTTCGTGTTGCCTGCAAAATTCCGAATAGTGCTCGGTTGATAAATTTTTCTTTTGATTCTTTTACTAGCGTTAACTTGTCATCGCTATTTGATGGATCAGTATTCGTTTCTGAAGTTAACCAGACACCATCTCCCAAACCGTCAATAAGCAGAGCTCCAAAATCAGTTGAAGAAAATAGTCGCAATTCATCAAGTGAAAGATCTTGATAATTTCTTTTAATAATGACAGGGTTATTTATTTCTTGTTTTATCAGATCGAAGAAAAGCCTTCGCTGCTCTGCCATTCCGTGTTCGTTATCAGTTCTGATGACCAGTACAAGCTTATTATCAGATTTTATTTTGTGCAAAAGTTCTTCATCTAAATCATTTATTTGTAATTCAAGAAAATTAAGTTGATCGGAAAAATTTTTTCTCTTTAAATACTCGCCTTCACTTAACAAAGGATATCTCAACTTTTTTGATTCAAGTTTTTCCCAGACATCGTAATCACTTATTAACCTAAGATTTTCGGGAAGCTCGAAAGTTATATCTTGTTTTCCAAGATATATTATATCTGCAGCGGCATCTGCTAAGAACCATTTATCTGATGGCTCATCGTATTTGTAACCAATATCGGTAAGATCCTTCTGAGAAGAAATTTTTCTGGAGCTATAATCAGTCACAACAACCGGGACATTATTGCCACCAATTCCCAAAATTGCAAAAGTTTCTCTTCTCTTATAAGTTATCGGATCAATCGGAATTTCAACAATTGGTTTTATTGGTTTGTGCATTGATCTGCTTATATATCTGTCTGCAAGAGATATAGCAACCGGGGCTTCATATTCAGGATCCTCAGTTAATGAAACTCTTATTGTATCCCCAATTCCATCTTCTAGAAGTGCGCCGATTCCAACTGCTGATTTTATCCTTCCATCTTCACCACCACCAGCTTCAGTAACTCCAAGGTGAATTGGATAATTCATTCCTTCTTCTTCCATCTTTTGAATTAGCAATCTGTAAGCCTGAACCATAACTTGCGAATTGCTTGATTTCATAGAAAGAACGATACTGTAGTAATCAAGGTCCTCACAAATTCTTACAAATTCCAATGCAGATTCAACCATACCAAGTGGAGTATCACCAAAGCGGTTCATTATTCTATCTGAAAGAGAACCGTGGTTTGTTCCGATTCTCATCGCTGTTCCGTACTCTTTACATACTTTTACAAGCGGAGTAAATCTCTCTCTTATCCTTTCGAGTTCTTCCTGGTATTCTTGGTCGGTATATTCATACTGTTCAAACTTTTTCTTATCAACATAATTACCAGGATTTATCCTTACTTTCTCAACAATCCTTGCTGCAAGCTCGGCAGCATTTGGTGTGAAATGAATATCAGCAATTAATGGAACGGTGTATCCACGTTCTCTTAATTCTTTTTTAATATTCTCAAGATTGCGGGCTTCATTTATACTTGGTGCAGTTATTCGAACATATTCGCATCCAGCAACTACCATTCTGATAGTTTGTTCAATCGTTGCTATTGTATTCATCGTGTCGGTGATCGTCATCGATTGAATACGGATAGGATTGTTCCCGCCAAGCGGAACATCTCCGATTTTAACTTCTCTTGTTTTATATCTGGAATATTCAGTTAAACTATTACAGTATTTTTTTATTGTCTCAATCATATTTTAATAATTATTTTGTCAGATGAAGAACGGATTCGGCAAACTGCAAAGCTGAATGCACATTGTCAGCAGTTACGACATTTCCATCAATTACAATGTTCCTATCCTGATAATCAATCCCGGCATTAATTAGTTCCATTTTATCTTCAGAATAGCAAGTGGCTTTTTTATTTTGAAGAATTCCTGCCTTTGCAAGAATAACAGGGGATGAGCAAATTGCTGCAATTACTTTTTTAGCATCGGAGAATTTTTTAATGATTTTGTGAAGGGATTCATTTTTCCAATAATTTCTGCTCCCTGAACCACCTATTAAAATCAGTGAAGAAAAATTATTTACATTCACATTGTAAAAACTTGTGTCAGACTTAACTTTCATTCCTTTGCTGCCTGAGCAAACCAGATGATCATCTGAAGTGATAAAAACTTGCTTTCTAGCCTTCAATAATCTTTTCTTTATTATTGTAAATTCTTCTTCGTTAAAATCTTTTTTCGGAAGAAAAATCAGAAAGCTATTTTGTGTAAGATTATTCATTCATTTAATCAAATTTGCTTGCAAATATATGATTTAGATATTTAATTGTTGTTCCACGCAATTGCCCAGCTAATTAGAATTGCTATTGGTACTACAATAGTGAGAAAGCCAATAAAGTAATAACCTCTATTCGGCCTTTCCACACTTATTGATTTTACCTCATTGATGGGAATCTTTCCATTGACGGTTATATCGGAATCATTAATTACCTGAATTCCATTACCATACAATGTATCATTTAATATATTATATCCCCAATCAGCGAAATGGTATTTCACAGAGTCATTTAATTCCACACAAATTTCAGAAGGTTTGCCATTTTCTTTTTCAAATTCATTGTACTCATTAGGATTAAAAGATTCTATTCTGTAACCACAACTGATAAAATTTAAAAAAGACAATATTGTTATTGTAATAACTTCTATTCTCATTCTTACCCTAATTCAGTTACAAGTAAAAAATAAATTACTTAAAACTTACTAATGTTTAGTTCTACATTTATTCCAATAACTCTTTGCTCAATGACTCATCTATATCTGTTATCCCATCTTCTTGAATAATGACTGTAATATTTCTTTCGCCAATTAGAAATTCAATTGATTTAGCCTTGTATTCAGGTTTTACAATAAACTTTGTATTAGTAGTAACTTGATGTTTATTTTGATACTTGGTTAGCAGCTTAAATAATAACTCCCAAGCATCAGAACAACTATCAAATTTATTGTTAAACCATTTTTTACTTATATAATTTATCTTGTCGTTTGAATCGAATGTCACGAAACCTAAGATTCTATTTTTGTCATTTGAATCCCAAATTGTATAAATATTCGAAAAATCGTTATGTAGAGTATAAATACAATGATTAGCAATTAAAGATAGAATCTCCTCTTTATTCATTCCTATCTTCAAATGAACACCGCAGATAAAAATACTTTCGTATTGTGAAAATGTTTCAACATTTAGACTAAAAATTTCAATAATGAAAATTGCTAAAAAAGTGAATGCACTTTTTTTCATTTTAATTCTCCTTAATCATCTTTCAACTACGCTATACCCTTATTTCTGAAAATCTGATCCCAAGCGGTTACCAGACATGAAATAATATAAGTCGAAAATTGTGAAAAACATCGTTTATAAATTAAACTCTCACAATTAGAGTATCGATTAGATTTTAATAGCAAATATATGAAATATGCACAGGTGTGAAAAAGTGGAATTATGTTACTTAACAATTCAAAAAAAATACGACTATATTTACGTAAGAATTGAATAATTATAAATGAGAATACCAGAATCTAAAATAGAAGAAATACGAGAATCAGTTGATATTGTTGATGTAATATCACCATATGTTCAGCTCCGAAAAAGAGGAAAAAATTTCATCGGGCTTTGTCCATTTCACTCAGAGAAAACCCCATCCTTTACTGTCAGTGAGGAGAAGCAAATATTTCACTGTTTCGGATGCCATACTGGTGGTAACGTATTTAAATTTTTAACGGAATTCCATAAAATTTCTTTTGTTGAAGCTGTGCAGGAGCTAGCCGAGCAGCAGGGAATAGCAATTGAATTCGACAAACAAGAATATACTGAACAGCAATCAGAGCAGGAAATTCTTTATGATATCAATACAGAAGCGGCTAAATATTTCCTGAACAATCTTCTTAATGATGATGAAGGAGAATTTGCAAGAAAGTATCTTCACGAACGACACATCAAAACGCAAACACTTCGTTCATTCGGTTTAGGCTATGCTTTGAAGGGGTGGGAAAATTTTATCAACTATGCAAAAAGCAGAAATTTAAATATTGATAAATGTATTCAGCTTGGATTAATTGGAAAAAATTCAGACGGTAAATTATATGACAAACTGCCAGGGAGATTAATTTTTCCTATTTTTTCTCCTAATGGCAGAGTAGTTGCCTTTGCAGGAAGAATACTCAACACAAAAGATTCTGGTGCAAAATATATTAACTCACCTGAATCTCTTATCTACATTAAAGGAAGAATACTTTACGGACTTTCATTCGCGAAAGATGATATTCGCCGATGGGATAAAGCTATAATTGTTGAAGGTTACATGGATTTGATTTCTCTTTACCAGAGTGGAATTAAAAACGTAGTCGCCGTTTCAGGGACTGCTTTGACGGATGACCAGGCTCAGCTTTTATCCAGATACACAAAAAACGTTGTGCTGCTTTTTGATGCCGATGTTGCTGGAATTAAAGCTTCGATGAGAAGTATTGAAATTCTACTTAAAAGGGATATGGAAGTAAAAATTGTTTCTCTTCCTAAAGGGGAAGACCCTGATTCTTATGTTAATAAATATGGTAAAGATGAATTTGAGGAATTGATCAAACGAGCTGAAAACTTTTTGGAATATGAAAGCAAGTATTATGAATCAC
>Ga0224512_10003305_pt1 | contig 14266 bp, 9 predicted proteins | sample SF_May12_sed_USG_4_FD_169103 | JGI IMG/M metagenome (GOLD analysis project Ga0224512, IMG submission 169103) | Sediment microbial communities from San Francisco Bay, California, United States - SF_May12_sed_USGS_13 | ecosystem: Environmental > Aquatic > Marine > Sediment | place: USA: California...
CGCTGGCGGTGTACCCGCGAGATCGCTGGCCCGGTCCGATCAACTGAGGAGACCGCCTGGAGGAAGGAACCTGCTGTGACTGACCGAATCCTCATCCGTGGTGGGATCGTGCTCACCCAGGACCCCCAACTCGGCGAGATGCCGGCCGCCGACGTGCTCATCGAGGGCGACACGATCACCGGGATAGGCCCGGACCTTGCCGCCGGCGATGCCCGGGTCATCGACGCATCCGGCGACATTGTCATCCCCGGCTTCGTCGACACCCATCGGCACACGTGGGAGACGTGTATCCGGACCTGTGCCCCCGACTTTGCTCTCATCACCTACTTCAGCGCGATTCTCGACAAGTTCGCCCCCCACTACCGACCAGAGGACGTCCATTCGGCCACCCAATGGGGCGCACTCGAATGCATCAACGCCGGCATCACGACGCTGGTGGATTGGGCGCACATCATGAACACACCGGATCACGCCGACGCGTCCATCGACGCATTGAGCGCCACCGGCATCAGATCGGTCTTCGCCTATGGCTTTCCCAACACCTCGCTCGTGGACTGGTGGTTCGGTCCCGATTACACCGGCAGCGTCCTGACCTCCGACGGTGACGAGGCGCGGCGCTTACGGTCGCAATACTTCAGCTCGGACGGGGGCCGGGTCACCATGGGCCTTGCCACCCGGGGACCCGGCTTCTGCAAGCCCGATGTGGTGCGTCACGATTGGGAGCTTGCCAAAGAGCTCGGGATCAACATCACGGTGCACGTCGGCATGGATCGGTTCGGCTACACCAAAGGCCAGGTCACTGCGCTGCGTGACATGGACCTGCTCTATCCGGGCACGACCTACGTCCACTCTTCGCACCTCACCGACGAGGAATGGCAGCTTGTCAGCGATTCGGGGGGGAACGTCAGCCTCGCCCCTCAGATCGAGATCCAGATGGGCCACGGGTGGGCGCCGGCCGCTACCGCAGAACGGTACGGTGTGCCGGTTGGTCTCTCGTCGGACGTGGCGACCACGGCGCCGTCTGACCAGTTCACCCAGATGCGTGCGGTGTTCGGCTCCGAACGGGGCCTCGCCCACCAAGCGGCCTGGGACGACGACCTCGACGGTCTCGAGGCATCGCCGGGCCTCATCACCTCACGGCAGGCACTCTCGTGGGCCACAATCGGTGGAGCCGAGGTGGCGGGCATCGCCGATCGCACCGGGTCACTCACCCCCGGCAAGAAGGCGGATGTGGTGATCCTGGACGGGTCTGCCGTGAACGTCGCTCCGATCATCGACCCGGTCGGGGCCGTGGTTTGCGCGGCAGATGTCTCAAACGTCAAGACCGTCCTCGTCGACGGCGAGACACTAAAGGAGGACTTCAAGCTCAAGGCCTCACTGGACGCGCCCCGCACCGCGGTCGAGAATTCGCGTGACTATCTACTGACCATGTTCGGCGAGCCCGAGCCTGGCTGGCTGTCGGCCGCCGCCTCGACGTAGCCCGCCATCGTGGCGACTCCCGGTGTCGACGCGGCCCGTTCCCGGCCCGGGACGACAAGCCGCGACGCCGCTCACGTGGCGGATATCCGGCAGGGTGGACGCGAGATGCCCCTTCGTCCTTCCGATCCGGCACGCCCGGGACCCCTCGGTGCGGTTCTCGTTGATCAACGGGGTTCGCAGTGTGCCGTGCGCCACTCCTGGAGCTCGCCCAGTGCTGCCGTTCCGCGATCCACCAGCGCCGTCCACGCCGCCTCGTCGGGGGGTTCTTCCCCGGAGGCAAGGACTCTGGCCTCCCTGGCCACGGCCAAGGACCTCTTGGCCGCCGCCCGAGCCTCAGGGGGTGCTGCCGCTACTGCTACTTCCCAGTCGGTCTCGACCTGTTCGTGCGAGAAGACATTCGTGCCGGCACGTGCTCGACCTTCCGAGTATTTGGCGACGATTTCACACAGCCTGTCGGGATCGCCACCCGCCCCGCTGTCACAGGAGGCGACCATGACGGTCAGGGCGACGGCGAGGCCGAGCAGGATCTCTCGCCGTTTCTCCATGTCGCGGCCTCCCGGGAAGGCGTTTTCATCTATCCCACCAGCGAGACGACAACTGCGGTACTGGTCGAAGGTCACTATTTGCTTTTCGCGCCCCATCATGCCCGAAACCGAGAATCTCTGATTCGGTGCGCCGGTGCCGACCCGCGCCATGATGTTCGCGTGGCGCGGGCTCCGGCCTATTCGGGTCCGCCGTCGAGGAGCCGGTTGATGGCTTCCACCGAACGCGCGGCGGCATCGCCCTCACCGTATGGGCTGGGGATAGTGGCCAGGCGAGCGTGGAGGGCGGGCAAGTCGGCGAGCCATCCGCCGACGATGCGGCCGATATCCGGCCCGGGAAGGACTCGCTCGGCGAAGGTGCCAATCACCTCGGGTCGTTCGGTGGAGCGTCGCACCACCAGCACCGGGCGCTTGAGAACACTCACCTCTTCTTGCACCCCACCGGAGTCGCTGACCAGCGCGGCACATTCCGCCGACAGCGCCAGGAACTCCTGAAAGCCCACGGGCTCGATCACCCGGAGCTTGCCGAGCAAGGTGCCGAGGCCGAAGGACTCCACCCGCGCCCGGGTCCGGGGGTGCATGGGCAGGATGGTCGGGAGCTCGAGATCGGCGAGCTCCCGCAGGATCACCCCCAGGGTCTCGGGATCATCCACGTTCTCGGGACGGTGAAACGTGGCCAGCAGGTATCCGCCGGGCGCGACCGCATGGCGCTCGAGGTGCGGGCCGCGTTCGGTGGGCAGCAGCGTCTGGACGGCTTCGACCACGGTGTTCCCGGTGACGGCAATGCGTTCGGCCGGGATCCCGCCGTCGAGGAGGTTCTGCCGGCTCACCTCGGTGGGGGCGCAGCACAGGTCGGACAGGACATCAGTAACCACCCGATTGTGCTCCTCCGGCATCCGCCGGTCGAAGGACCGCAGCCCCGCTTCGATGTGGATGAGCGGGGTGCCGGTGGCATTCGCCGCCAACGCCGCCCCCACCGTGGTGTTGGTGTCGCCTTGCGCTACCAGCGCCGCCGCCGGTTGCTCGGCCAGGTACAGGCCGATTCGGGTAGTGGCCTCGCCGATTTGGGTCGCTCGAGTTTCGCCGCCGATCTCCAGCCGATGCGTGGGCTCGGAGAGCTCGAAGGCGTCGAAGAAGACCTTCGAAAGCGACTCGTCATAGTGCTGGCCGGTATGGACGACCCGGGCGCGATCACCCAGCAGGCGGATGATCGGTGCCAGCTTGATGATCTCGGGCCGGGTGCCGAGCGCGACGGCGATGGTGTTTGGTGGAGACATGAATGGTCCCGGGTAGCCTGCGGGCTGCGATGTTACGCATCCTTTTCCTCGTTTCCCAGGTACTCGTGGGTGCCCTGGCCGCCTACAACCTCGGCGTCGCTCTGTGGGGCCTGCCAAACCAGGCCGCATTTCGGCGCGGCACCCGCCGCCGCCGGATGCGGGTCGTCGTTCCCGCCCACAATGAAGCCACCGTCATCGGGCCGCTACTCGCCGACCTGGCCGGGCAGGACTATCCGGCCGATCGGGTCCGGGTGGTGGTGATCGCCGACCGGTGCACCGATGCCACGGTACAGATGGTGCATGACGCCGAGGTTGTCGAACGGCGTGACGGACCCGACGGCAAGGGACCGGCCCTGGCCTGGTATCTGGGCGAGGCGCCGCTCGATGCCGACGAGTCGCTGGTGGTGCTCGACGCCGACAACCGGGTCGACCGCGCCTTTCTGGCCGGGATGGCCGACGCCCTCGACTGGGGATTCGACGCCGCCCAGGCGTACGTCGATACCTCGAACCCGGATGCGTCGTGGCTCACAACCGCCGCGGCCCTCAGCTACTGGGCGAGCAACCGGATGGTGCAACTGGCCCGGCACAACCTCGGTTGGGCACCCGACCTGGGTGGGACCGGCACCGCGTTCGCCCCCACCGCCTCCTGGGTGGTCGAGTCCGAGAGCGGCGTGATCACCGAAGATTCGGAGCAAGCGGCGCGCCTCATTCTGGCGGGCCGGCGGGTCGCCTGGCTGCACAACGTGCGGGTGTATGACCAGAAACCGGCATCGGTCGGGGTCGCCCTGCAGCAGCGGGCCCGTTGGATGTCCGGCAAGCGGTCGGTAGCCCGCGCCTATCGATCCTCGATGCTCACGGCTGCATTGCGCCGGCGCTCGTGGAGCCTGGTTGATCTGATGATCCGCCAGGGCCAGCCGGGGCGCGCGTTCATGGTGGGAGTATCTGCCGCACTGGGCGTCGGCGCCCTCTTCACCGACCTGCTCTGGCCCTGGTGGCTGTGGGCGATCATCGTCGCGGTGCAGGTACTGGCTCCCATCGTCTTCCTGGTCCGGGACCGGGTTCCCGTCCGCTACCTGTGGCGCTACCCGCTGCTCGTCGTATTTGGTCTCGCCTGGCTTCCGGTTCGTCTCATGAGCTCATGGGTGCGCGGCTGGTATCACACGCCTCATGACTGAAGGTGTCGCCGGGGCCCGGGGCCGCGGAGGATGCCACCGAGCAGCCCGGCACCATATGACAGCTGCATGAGGGCGGTTGCCAACAGGGTGCGCCCGCGATGGGACGGCCCGCCGCCCGCCCCGGCCGCCACCCGGAGCAGGACGGTGATCCACAGTGCCAGCACGGCCAGGAACGGCCAGCGGAGCGATGTCGTGACCGCCACGAGGGCCCCCATGGTCAGCCCGACCACGAGAGCGAGGGGAGCGAGCGGCCGCAGGCTCGGGAGCATCCGGTTGGCGTACAACATGTCGGCCTTTCCCCAGCCGTACCGGAAGTACTGGCGGGTCAGGGCCCGCCAGCTGTCACGCGGCTGGTAGGTGGATCCGATCGACGGATCGAGCAGCACCCGGGCGCCCTGCGTGCGCCATCGGTAGTAGAGGTCGGCATCCTCGGCTACCCCCGGCAGGTCGCGGTAGCCGCCGAGCCGCTCGAAATCGGCCTTGCGGAAAGCACCGAGGTAAACCGTGTCCACGAAGGAAGGGTGGTCCTGGTGCCGGTAGCGGGCGGGCCCAACGGCCCAAGGAGATGCCATGGCCGAGACGATGGCGCTCCCCACCGGGGTGTCGCTTGCCGGAATCATGCGTCCGCCCACGGCGGTGGCTTCGGTGTTCTCAAGGGCGTCCACCGACCGGCTGACATAGTCGGGGGCATACGTGGAGTGGCCGTCCACCCGCACCAGTATTTCACCGGAAGCGGCGGCGGCCGCCAGGTTGAGGCCCGCCCATTGCCTGCGCCGCGGGTTGTCGATCAGCACGACCGCTCCCCGGTTGTGGCGGGCCTCGATCAGCCGGCGGGTTCCGTCGGTCGAGCCACCGTCGGCTACGACTATCTGGATGGACCCGGCATAATCCTGGGCTTCCAGGCTGGCGAGGCACGCGTCGATGAAGCCGGCCTCATTGAACACGGGCAGGATGATGGACACTGTAGGCGGCACGGCGGGAGCATACCCTTCAGGTATTCGGGCAATCGCCGATGCTGTGGCAATGCGAAAGATTGCCATCCCATTGCTTGCCCTCGCCGTGGTGGCGACCGTTCCGACCATCAGCCGCCCCGCCGAGGCCGACGTGCCACCGCGCGATCCGATCATCGGTACCGGCCCGACCCTTGCCGGCCTGTACCCAACCGTTTCCGACCTCTACTCGGGTGAGTACGCCGCCATGGCGGCTGCGGTCGGCAAGAGCCCGACCTTCACGGGAATGTTCCACACCATCTACGAAAGCGACGGGTGGGCGGCGACGGACGCCAAGCTGGAGAAGGCCTGGAGCGCCGGTACCACCCCGTTCTCGAATCTCGAGTTCTCCGTGACTGCGGCCGTGGTTGCCGGCACCTCGCTCAACGCCCAGATCGACTCCTGGGCAACTGCCCTCAAGGTCTGGTTGGACCGCGGCGAGGGACGATCACTGATTATTGCCCCGATGCAGGAGATGAACGGTGACTGGATTCCCTACGGGATGGACCCGGCCAATTTCATCGCCGGATACCGCAAGATCCGGTCGCGGGTCGAATCTGTGGTCGGCCCCTCCAATCGGGACCGGGTGCGCTGGGCATTTGCCCCCAACGGCTGGTCGGAGCCGCCGTACGGCATAGCCGACTACTACCCCGGGGATGCGTACGTCGATGTCATTTCGTTCAGCACCTACAACTTCGGTGACTACGACGTCTACAACGGATGGCTGGAGCCGTCGGCCGCCATCCTGCCGTATGTCAATGAGGCCCGGGACACGATTCCCGGTGCGGTCGACAAGCCGTTCCTGTTGTCGCAGACCGGCAGCGTCTCGGCCACCGGCAACAAGAACGCCTGGATCGAGGGGATGTTCGACGTGGTGGAAGACGATCCCAACCTCGTTGGATTCATCTACTTCAACCTCGGGCACAGCCCGCACGACTGGACGATCTGGGAAACCGGGACCACCTACTCCGGCTATACCGGCTATCGCAACGCCATGCTGCGGCCGGCGACCACCTATCAATTCCCCCTCACCAACTGGTTCCAGCCCGGGCCGCTCCCCTTCACCCAGTCCTTCGAGGATCCGTGCACGGGCCCAGAAGCGTGTGACAGCTTGGCGTTCGTGGATGCCGGCTCTGAGATCAACATCCTCGATGACCTCGTCGTCGGGGCGGGTGTCAATGAGTTCTACTACGGCATGTCGGGCGACACCCCGCTGATGGGCGATTGGAACGGTGACGGGACCGCCACCCCCGGCATGTACCGGCCGTCGAGCGGCTTCGTCTACCTGCGCAACAGCAACGACCTGGGGGTCGCCGACCTGCAGTTCTTCTTCGGAATACCCGGCGACATCCCGCTGGTGGGGGACTGGGACGGGGACGGAACCGACACCCTCGGCATCTATCGAAATGGCCAGGTCTTCATCACGAACACCTCGGGAACGGGTAATGCCGAGCACAGCTTCTGGTACGGGGTTCCCGGCGACCGTCCGTTCACCGGCGACTTCGACGGTGATGGCAAAGACACGGTGGGCCTCTATCGGGAGTCGTCGGGATTCGTCTACTTCCGGAACTCGCTCACATCCGGTTTCGCCGAATCCGAGTTCTTCTACGGCGCGCCCTCCGACAAGATCCTCGCCGGCGACTGGAACGGAGACGGGACCGACACGGTGGCCGTTTACCGTCCTTCGGCCAACAAGGTGTATTTCCGGATGTCGAATACGTTCGGAGTCGCCGACTACACCCTTCCTGTTGCCCCGGGCTTCGTCGCCGCCATGACCGCGCGGTAGGAACCGCCGCCCGGTTGATGCAACCGGCGTCGCCGGTCACAGACCGTAGGCGTCCGGGGACCGGCGCCGACGTCACCAGATCAAGCTTTCGCCGGAATTGCCGATGCTGTTCGCAAGACCACAGAAAGCGTTGTCCCGAGTGACAGTTCGGCGGCTCATCCTGCTCTTTACCGCGCTGCTCATGGTGCTGTCGATCGTGGCCCTTCCCGCCGGTGCCGTCGGCACCAATGAGGCGTACGCCGAGTCGGAGTTTCTGCGGCTGCTCAATCAGCGTCGCGCCGGCCTCAACCTCTCGCCGCTGGCGCCCTACTGGGACCTGGTCGATGACGCCCGCAACCACAGTCGCTTCCAATCGGAGGGCCGCTGCGCCGACGGTGAGCGGATCTGCCACAACCCGGCCCTCGGGTCGGTGACCACCGACTGGTACGCGCTCGGTGAGAACGTCGGTGTGGGGTTCGATCCCGAGACGCTGGACCGGGCGTTCTGGGCGTCGCCCTCCCACCAGGCGAACATCGTCGGCAACTACAACTACGCCGGGGTCGGCGTGGTGATCCGTGACGACGGGGCCATGTACGTGACGGTCATATTCATGCGGGGGCCCGAGGGCCTTCCCCCGACGGTCCCCGATGAGGCCACCGGTGCCGGTTATGTCTTCCCGACCGGAGCCGACCGGGTGGGACTGTACAACCGCGCTCGCGGCCTCTGGACGCTCGATGGCGGGGCATCGAGTTTCTACTACGGGGTCCCGTCGGATCTCCCCATCGCCTGTGACTGGGACGGCGATGGTGATACCACCGTCGGGCTGTATCGCTCGACCTCGGGGTATCTCTATCTGCGCAACACCAACACGTTCGGTGTCGCCGATGTCGCCATCTTCTACGGAATCCCCGAAGACGTGCCGTTGTGCGGTGATTGGAACGGCGACGGCCTGGAGACCATCGGGGTCTTCCGGCCGTCGAACGCCACGTTCTACCTCCGCAACAGCAACTCGCTCGGGTCCGCCGACACGGAGATCCGGTTCGGCAAGACCGGCGACATCCCCCTCGCCGGCGACTGGTTCGGAAGCGGCCACGACAGTGTGGCGCTGTACCGGACCGGCAACGGAATGCTCTATCTGAGTGACGGACGCGACCGTCTCGGGAACGTGATCGCCCTGCCCAGGACGGATTTCCTGCCCTCCGATCGGTTCGTCGTCGGTGACTGGGACGCTGACGGGGCCGACACGCTGGGCTACCACCGGCCGAGCACCGGCGAGTTCCGATTGCTCCTCGACCATGGGCCCGACCCGGAAACGATCACCATCTCACTCGGGCCGACCGGCTCGACGGGTGTGGCGGGCGACTGGTCCTAGCGCTCGAATCGCATCGATTTTCTAGGAGACGAGCCGGCGCACCACCCGGAGATACCAGACTGCCAGCCGGTTGAGGGAGCGGACCAGCGGGTGGATTTCGAACTGGGTGATGCCGTCAAAGGCCGCGTCCATCGTGGCAAGGATCTCGCCATCACCGACCGTGCGGATCGACCGGGAGCGGGCGGCCTCCCGGTGAAGGCCGGGGATGAGTCTCACAAACCCCCGCCAGCTCTGCAGCTTCTGGTCGATCCAGCCGTGGCGGATGGCAGCGGCGACGACGGCCGCTTCGGCGAGGACGAGTGCCGGAGCCAGCAGCACCAGCGTGGCCGGTCGATAGTTGGAGAAGACCATCCGCAGGCGATTTCGTTCCAGGTAATACATCTTGCGGGCGTGACGACCGAACTCGTAGTCGTGCGAAACGCGTGAGGTGGGGACCTGAACGTTGGCGAGGCCCATCAGCCGGATCCGCCAGCCGAGGTCGACGTCCTCGAGGTAGAGAAAGTACTCGTCACGGAATCCGCCGAGGTGGTCGAACAGCGCCCGGTTGATTACGAAGGCCGCCCCCGACGGGAAGGGAACCTCGGATTCGGTGAGGTCGGCGGGGATGGGCTCGCCGCTGTCCGTCGACCAGGCGAAACCGAGGTAGGTGAGGGCGCTGCGGGATGTGAACCAGTGGTCGGGGGCATAGGTGAGGTCCATGACGGGCATGGCGGCACCGATGCCGGGACGCTGGATGGCTTCGACCAGCGGAGGAAGCCAGCCGGGCGCCGGCTCGGTGTCGGGGTTGAGGAAGGCCACAACCTCACCGTGGGTGAGAGACGCCCCGAGGTTGCACCCGTAGGCGAACCCATGATTCTCCGTCAGGGTGACGAGCTTGACCCCCATGCGTTCGACGATGCCGATGGTGCCGTCGGTGGAGGCGTTGTCGACGACGATGATCTCTTCGGGCCCATCGGGGTCACTCCGCAAGATCGCAAGCGAGGCCTCGATATGCGCCTCGGAGTTGTGGGTTACGAGGACGAGAGAGACCGGGCTCAACCGGCGTCCCAGACTCCGGCTACTGGGGTCCAGTGGGGCTCGCCGAAGAATTCGATGGTGTGATTGGAGTATTCCATGACAAAGTTGTCTCGAAGATAGAACGCCCCGTCCTGGGGGCGAAATACCCCCACCGTGTCTCTGCCGTCGCCATCCCAATCCCCGGTGATGATCTTGTCCTCGGGAATGGTGTTGTAGGCGTAGCTGATGTCTATGGTCGGGTCGGTGAGAGAGTTGGTGAGCGACACCGTGCGCGACACCGGGTCGTAGAGGCCGACCGTGTCGTACCCGTCACCGTTCCAGTCGCCGGCAAGGGGGACAGTTCCCGGGGCTTTTAGGATCGCTTCCTCGTCGGCGAATTTCGTCCGGTTGGTGTTCGTGAGGTAGAAGGTTCGGTTGGACGGGCGGAAGATGCCGATCGTCTCGGTCCCGTTGCCATCCCAATCGCCGCAGATCGGCAGGTCCTCGGGGATGCCGAAGAAGAAGTCCTTGTCGGCGACGCCGAAGTCATTGGAATCACGCAAGTACATGAAGCCCGACGTCGACCGGTAGAGGCCGACGGTGCTCACCCCGTCGAGGCCGTCCCAGTCGCAGGTGATGGGGCTGTCGCCGGGGATTCCGTAATAGAACCCGGCGCGGACGGTCCCGTCGGCGTCGCGGATGTGCCAGCGTCCCGAGCTGGGGTCGTGCATGCCCACCTGGTCCGGTGCACCGCCGCCCCCGCCGGTGTCGATCCAGCCATCGGGGACGAACTTCTCCACTCCCGTGATCTGCATCGAGAAGAGGCCGAGTTGGGACCGCAGCTGGCGGGCGTAGCGGGTCCGGGTGGCCGGCTGTCCTCCGTTGGTGCCGGAGAAGGTGACCTGGTATGCCGACTGGTGATCGGTCCCCGGGCGCAGCCACGAGATGATGGCGACGTCGTCGACCGTGTCGAGACCGACGAGTCGGGCCAGGTCGCGGCGGGTGATGACCTTCTTCCAGGTCGCCAGCGGATTCCCGGCTTCCGGCGCCACCGACCAGGGGTCGGGAACGCCCACCAGGTAGCTGGGGGTGAATCCCGAGCCGAAGGCGACCCCGGAGTCCTCGGTGTGCCCGAAACTGGATGACGAGTAGAAGGTGGGCACGGCAATCGGCTGGCCGGCGCGGGGGTGGAACTCAGGCGCGACGACGGCGGGGTGATAGATCACCAGGCCGGCGGTGCTGTCCACGGCCTCGAGCCACGCGGACGTGCCGCGGCCCCACCCGGCGTAATACTGGTCGACGGTCGAGTCGTAGAGCTCGCACCAGCACAGCCGTTGCCGCGTCTTGGCGCGTTCGGTCGACCCTTCCGGTGAGCCCCGCAGCGCTTGCTTGTTGGCGGCGTACGAGCGGCCGGCCACCGCCTGGGCCGCCAAGGCTTGTGGATCCCAGTCGTAGGGCACTTCGAGCAGGCCGTACAGGTAGTCCTCCATGTCGATACGCACCGCGAGGTGGAACCCGGTCGCCGTTTCGCCGGCGGGAGCATTGGGTCGAATGAGGAGGGTGCCGCGGGAGTAACACCGCTCGCCCGGTTGATCGCACGAGGGGTCGTCGTCGACGAGGGTGGTGTCGAGTGCCACCGTGGGCGACTCGTCCCAGCCGTCCCATTCGAGCTCGAAGTCGCACGGGCCGGCCGGCCATTCGAGGCCGACCACGCTGAAGGTGCATCCGGCGGGCGTGAAGTCGAACGACATGGTGACGCTGGCGCCGGCGAACACGTCGACCTGGTCGGCGCCGCGGGTGACGCGGACGTAGTGCGGGTCGGCGGTGAGGGGCACCAGGCGGATGTCCTGGTGGGTGAGGTTCTGGTCGAGGCCCACCCACACCGGGCCCTCGTCGCCGATCTGGCCGGAGACCGGCTCGGTGCGAGCGAAGGCGAAGCCGATCCCGGTGAAATAGGTTCTGAGGATCTGCTGCCAGGTGTGTCCGGTGAGCGCCTGGCCCTGGGCGCCGTACTGGCTCATCCCCGTCCCGTGGCCATAGCCGCCGCCGGTGAAGGTGAAGGTCGGCTCGCTCGGAGGATCGGGGGGAGAATCGGCGGCGGCGACCCCGGGAAGGTACACGAGCGCGACCGCCAGCACGATGCCGAGCCAGCGCCCAGCATGCGCGGCCAGGAAACTATTCATGAAAACAGTTTCGGCATGTGCTCCGCTTCCTTAATGCCCGCATCGATTGTACGGGAAACGCGAAGTTCGCGCCTCTGGCGCCGGCAACTTTCGGGCGCCGACCGCTCCATTGGATGGCAGGGAGGGGTCGTCGGAGACTCGATCCGCCAACGACGCGTCCCGTCCCCGGTCAGGAGACCTACGACCGTTCAGCCGGGAGGCAGTATTCGTCGTATTCGACGATGCGGGGCGGGGCGGCCTCGTCGGCACAGGCGGGGCAGCGGGGATCACGCCGGAAGGTGAGCCGGCGGAACTCGCCGTCCAGAGCATCGAAAACCAGCAGGGTTCCCACCAGTGGATCGCCGATCCCCAGCAGCAGTTTGAGCACCTCGAGCGCTTGGATCGAGCCGATGATCCCGGGCAGGGTGCCGAGGACACCGGCCTCGGCACACGAAGGGGCCAGGTCGGCGGGGGGTGGCTGAGCGGACAGGCAGCGGTAGCACGGGCCCGCATAGGGCTCGAAGACGGTCGCCTGTCCCTCGAAGCGGAAAACCGATCCATGGACGACTGGACGTCGTGCGTGAAGTGAGGCGTCGTTCAGTAAATAGCGTGTCGGGAAGTTGTCGGCACCGTCGACGATCACATCATGCCGGGAGACCAGGTCGACGGCGTTGTCGGCGGAGAGTCGCTCTTTGTAGGTGACCACGTTGACGTCGGGGTTGATGTTGCGCAACGTTTGGCGAGCCGATTCCACCTTCGGGCTTCCGATCCGGTCGACGCCGTGAAGGATCTGGCGCTGGAGATTGGAGACATCGACAACGTCGTGGTCGATGATGCCGAGGGTGCCTACCCCGGCGGCCGCCAGATACATGGCGGCGGGGGAGCCGAGCCCGCCGGCTCCGACGAGAAGCACCCGGGCATCGAGCAAGCGGGACTGGCCCGCCTCACCGACCTCCGGCAGTAGCAGGTGGCGGCTGTACCGACTGCGCTGGTCGGCCCGCAACGTCAGGGGCGTATCCCACCGGCGACCTTCCCGCTTCCAGCGTTCGACGCCTCCTGCCAGCGAGCTCACGTTCGCATAACCAAGCTCCTGGAGCGCTCGGGCGGCCAACGCGGAGCGCTCTCCAACTGCGCAGTACAGGATGACCTCGGTCGCCGGGTCGGGAATCCTGGTCGTGACGGTGCTCTCGAGCACCCCACGGGCAATGTGGACGGCACCGGCGATGGCGCCCAGCTCGTATTCGTCGCTCTCGCGCACATCGACGAACACCGCCCGGTCGAAGGCGGCCTCCGCCTCTTCGGGGGTCACTTCGCGGATCTGCTCCCGGGCCGCCGCCACCAGCTCTTTGAACGTGGGCATTTGGAGAGTGTACGGATTTGCGCCTGCTCGGGCGTCCCGGGCACCGTTCTCGTCGCCCCGGTGGGCGGTGGGACCACGGCGGCTAGTCTTTTCTTTCGCGTCTTAGACCTGGTATATTGACGTTATATCGTGTTATGTGGTATTTCTTCGAACATGCAGTCCGCGATGCCACGTCGAAATGCTCGTCCTCCCATTCCGGTGCGCGGCATCGCGGACTGCAGCCCCCCAACCACAAAGCCCCGGCCGACGGTTCAGGGCCGGCCGATGGTCCGACCGCGGCTGTGGAAGTCACCGGCCGGATATCCCCCCGATCACGAGTACGTGCGTCGGTACTGGACGGCGGCCATCGGAGCCGGGGCGGTGGCAGATCTGCTCCGCGTCATGCAGGCGGCCAGGAGCCAACGCTCCATCCGCCGCCCGGTGAACACCCCGATGCTGGCCCGCTCCGGATTGATCGTCGGCGGGGGCACCGATCTGTACGTGCGTTCAACGGTGCCCCCGCTTCCGAGAGAGCTCCTTCGCCGTCTTCCCCCCGCCCTGCGTCAAGAGTTGGCTCGGCTGCAAGCTGATTCCTGATTGCCGGGCGGCGCCCGGCCGAGGCCGCCTGCAGGTCGGAGGAATGCCTGCCCGGAGGGGAGAAGCACAACGCGTCCAAATTCCCCCATGCCGGGCCGCAACACCAACGGGACGCAGTCGACGAGCTGGAGAAACGCCTCCCGGTCCCTTCGACTCCCTTAGCTGTCTGGTGCCCGTCCGATGAAGATGGTCACAATGTCGTCGGCGCCTACCAGAGACCCCGGAGTCGGGCTGGTGGCGATGATCTTGCCCCACGACTCCTCATCGGAAACGACGAACTCGGGTGCGAGTGCCACCAGGATCTCGGTTTCGGCGGCCAGCAACGCCATCTCGAGGTTGGCCTCCGTCCGGGTCTTCCCGATCAGGTTGGGGAGCGGGAATGTGGGCGGTTCGCCGTTGGAAACCTCGATGAACACCTCACCGTTGTGGCTCAGCCTGGCGCCTGGCTCCGGTGACTGGCTGAGCACGGTCCCCAGGGGCTCCAGCGAGGGTATTTCTTGGACGACCGGGCGGAGATGGGCGAAGTAGACGAGCTGTTCGGCGTCCTTCTGGGTGACGAGCGGATCTTCGAGG
>Ga0224512_10003306_pt1 | contig 14265 bp, 11 predicted proteins | sample SF_May12_sed_USG_4_FD_169103 | JGI IMG/M metagenome (GOLD analysis project Ga0224512, IMG submission 169103) | Sediment microbial communities from San Francisco Bay, California, United States - SF_May12_sed_USGS_13 | ecosystem: Environmental > Aquatic > Marine > Sediment | place: USA...
CTTGAATAGCTCGCGCAAGGGCTCGATCAGCTCGAACGGGAGGTCCGGTCGAAGACCCCCGACATTGTGATGCGTCTTGATGGTTGCCGACGGTCCCCCACGCGGTGAGACCGACTCGATGACGTCAGGGTACAGCGTGCCTTGTACGAGGTAGCGAACATCCCCCTCCACCTGCCCTGCCGACGCCTCGAACACGTCAATGAACGTGTGACCGATAATGCGTCGCTTCTCCTCGGGATCTTCCACGCCTTCCAGCCGTGACAGGAACTGATCCGCCGCGTCGACGACGCGCAGATCCATACCGAGATGCGCGCGGAAAACCCGCTCCACCTGTTCGGCCTCATGCATCCGCAGCAGCCCGTGATCGACAAAGATGCAGGTCAGCCGATCACCGATCGCCCGATGCACCAGCACGGCAGCGACCGCCGAGTCGACGCCCCCCGACAGTCCGCAGATTGCCCGCTCCGACGGACCCACGCGGTCGCGGAGCAGTTCTACGTGCTCGGCGATGAAGTGCCCGGCGGTCCAATCTGGGCGGCAGTCACAGATGCTGAACAGGAAATTCCTCAGCATCTCCCCACCGCGCGGCGTATGCGCGACCTCTGGATGGAACTGGACGCCGAAGAGCTGGCGAGCGGCATTGGCAAACGCGGCGATGGGACTGTTCCGAGAGGTTCCCGTCGTCAGGAAATCGTCGGGAAGTGCGGTCACGCGATCGCCGTGACTCATCCATACCTGTAACCGTTCCCCGCGATCAAAGCCCTCGAACAAGCCCTCCGCGCGGGCGACCTCGAGATCCGCTCGCCCGTATTCGCGTTCGCCGGAGGGTTCGACGTTCCCCCCAACCGCCAGCGCCACGAGCTGCATTCCGTAACACACGCCCAACACCGGGAGGCCGAGCGCGGCCACACCGGCATCGATCCGAGGTGCCCCCTCCTCATAGACGGAATTGGGACCACCAGACAGGATGATCCCCTTGGGGTTGCGGCGGCGGATTTCTTCGAGCGCCAACGGAGGCTGAATCTCACAGTACACGTGGCACTCGCGAATCCGTCGCGCGATCAGCTGGGTGTACTGTGAGCCGAAGTCGAGCACCAAGATTCCATTGGCGACCGAGGTCATTGAATCCACGCTCCTGCATTCTCTACTTCCGTGAGACTCCGCTCTCCGCGCATCAAGTCTCGCACGGTCTCACGGTCTCGAATCACTGCCCAACGGCCATCGTCGACCAGCACTTCGGGCGGCCGCGGGCGCGAGTTGTACGAGGATGCCATGGTGAAGCCGTAGGCGCCGGCTCCCACAATCGCAAGCAGGGACCCGGGTTCGACTCCCGTGAGCTGCCGCCCGAGTCCAAGAAAGTCGCCGGACTCACACACTGGTCCAACAACATCAACGATTGCAGGCGTCGCGCTCGCAGTCGCCCGTCCTATCACGACGATGTCGTGGACGGCGTCGTACAGGCTCGGTCGCAGGAGATCGTTCATGCCGGCATCCACGATGACAAAATCTTTCTCACCCATTCGTTTGCGGTAGAGGCACGTCGTGAGCAGCAGCCCGGCTGCACCCACGAGGTAGCGGCCGGGCTCGACGGCGAGCTCGAGCCCCGTCTCATCGGCGAGAGGGCGCACGGCCGCCACAAAGTCGTCTGGGCTCAGCGCATGCTCCGACGTATATCGGATACCCATGCCACCCCCCACGTTCACGGTCTTCAGGGAGTCACAGCCCACGGTCCGCAACTCGCCGACCAGCCGCGCCAGGGTACGAGCACCATTTCGGTAGTGGTCAGCATCCAGAATCTGGGATCCAATGTGCATGCCGATACTCACGAGCCGTACCTCCGGCACCGCGAGCGTCCAGCGTGCCACATCCACCACCTCGTCGCGACGCACACCGAACTTCATGCCTTCTTCCCCAGTCCGTGTGTACGGATGCGTATCGGCGCTGACGTCCGGATTGACGCGGATCCCCACGTCGGCTCGTATCTTCTTGCGTCGGGCAAGCTCGCTGACCATTTCGAGCTCGGCTGCCGATTCGATCTTGAGCAGGCCGACGCCGGCATCCAGGGCGCGCGCGAGTTCGTTCGGAGTTTTGCCGACACCACTGAACACGACGGTGTCTGGATGGTATCCTGCCTCGAGCACACGCTCGAGCTCTCCGACGGACACGATATCCGCTCCGGCACCCAACTTTCTTATGAGCTCGAGAATCGCGAGATTGCTGTTGGCCTTGACCGAGTAGAAGAGCCGGTGCCGTATGTCGCGCAACGCCTGACGCAGTGCCGAGTACTGATTCCGAATCGTGCCGGCGTCGTAGACATAGACAGGCGTACCGGCCTCGGCCGCGATCCGCTGCAGGAGGTGAGGCTGCTCCGTCAGTAGGCGCGTGCCCACACCGCCTCCGCCACCGCCGGCTTCCCGCACCACACGCATGCCGTCGGCGCCGGATCGGATTGGAATTCCTCGTCCGGTAGCACGCGAATCGTTGCCTTCGTCGCCTCTTTGATGGCAAGCTCACACGCCTCGGTCCCACAATAGCCACCGTACGCGAATCCGCCATCACCGTCCATCAGCTCAATGAGCTCGTCCTTGCTCACGTTGCGACGTGAATGGGCTTCCCGCCGTTGCCGCGCCGCTGCATACAACCCGTCTTGGATCTCCGCCAACGCCGCCTCGACACCCGCAACGATGCCGTCCAGTGGCACGGGCGCCTTCCCTCCCGTGCGCCGCGCCAGCATTGCGTGGCCCTGCTCGACATCCCGTGGTCCGACCTCGAGCCGAATGGGCACCCCGCGCGCCTCCCACTCATAGTACTTGGCCCCGGGCTTCATGCCCTCACGCTCGTCGAATGCGACACGGAGACCAGCTGCTCGCAGTACGTCCACGAGCTTGCGACCGACGCCCATCACGGCCTGGCGTTGCTCGTCCGTGCGAAAGATCGGCACGATCACCACCTGGGTCGGGGCCAGTCGCGGAGGGCACACGAGACCCACATCGTCGCTGTGCGTCATGATGAGCCCGCCGATGAGCCGTGTCGAAACACCCCACGACGAGCTCCACACGTAGTCCAGCCCGCCCTCTGCCGTCTGAAACTGCGTGTCAAAGGCCTTGGCGAAATTCTGCCCCAAGAAGTGCGAGGTCCCCGCCTGGAGGGCCTTGTTGTCCTGCATCAGGCCTTCACATGCATAGGTGCGGACCGCCCCAGCAAACTTCTCAGACTCGGTCTTGAGCCCCGTAAGGACCGGCATCGCCATCCACTCTTCCATGAACTGGCGATACACACGCAGGATCAGCAGGGTCTCTTGCACGGCCTCGTCTTCGGTCGCATGCGCCGTGTGTCCCTCCTGCCACAAGAACTCCGTCGTGCGGAGGAACAGCCGAGTCCGCATTTCCCAACGGACGATATTGGCCCACTGGTTCAGCAACACCGGGAGATCGCGGTAGCTCTGCACCCACTTGGCGAGCATTGCGTAGATGATGGTCTCTGACGTCGGACGCACGACCAGGGGCTCTTCGAGTTCCTTGCCACCGCCACGTGTGACCACGGCCGTCTGCGGAGCAAACCCCTTCACATGCTCTGCTTCTCTCGCCAAGAAGCTCTCGGGAATGAACAACGGGAAGTACGCGTTCTCGTGTCCGGTGTCCTTGAACATCCGATCGAGCGCACCTTCCATCAGCTCCCAGATGCCGTAGCCGCGCGGCCGAATGACCATGCAGCCCCGCACCGGCGAGTAGTCGGCAAGCTCGGCGCGCATGATGACGTCGTTGTACCACGCGCTGAAGTCTTCGGATCGGGGAGTAATGCGCCGCTCGTCGGCCATAATCAGTTATCAGTTGTGAGTTGTCAGTTATCAGTTGTCGGCTCTCAGCCGTCTGCCTTCAGCTGCCAGCAGTCGATTCAACCGTCTGTGCCCGGCTGCGTCCATCCTCGACCGTCTCTGTCCGTCTTCGTCATGCCAGCCACGTCCCCCAAAGCCACCCGTCGCTCCTCCCCGGTCGCAAGGTCACGGACCACCACGACACCATCGGCCCGTTCGTCCGGCCCAATGACGATCGCCTGCCGCGCGTCGCGTGCGCCGGCGAGTTTCAGTTGTTTTGCCACCGACTGCTGCTTGAGCGAAAATTCGACGCGTACGCCGCCTTCGCGCAGCTCGTGGGCAAGCGCGAGGACACTTGGCACGTCCTCGCCCGTCACCGCCACCAGGAACGCGTCGAGGCGCGGCACTGCGGTCGCTGTGCCTCGTGCCTTGATGAGCTCACCGAGCACCACATCTCCCATGCCAAACCCTACGGCGGGCAAATCGATTCCCCCGAGTGCCAGGAGCAATCCGTCATACCGTCCGCCGCCGCAGATGGCGCGGAGGGAGCGTCGCGCATCGAACAGCTCGAACACGATGCCCGTGTAATACGCGAGTCCGCGGACCACCGACAGGTCGAGCTCTACATACTCGTCCAGTCCCATCGCTCCCACGGCTTCGAGACACTCAACCAGAGGCTCGGCGACGTCTGCGCCCTTATCTGCCATCTGCGACAGCTGGTCGCGCAGATGATCGAGGGATCGGATGCCGCCAATCGCCAACGCACGCTCGGCAGCCTCGTCGGTGACGCCGGCCGCCCGGGAGAGATCACCACGAAGCTCGTCACGCGGCTCTCGCTCCAGCTTGTCGATGTGCGTGTACGCAATTCCAATCTGTTCCTCGGACAGCCCCTGACCCTGCAACAGCGCATGGGCGACCCTCCGGTCCGAGACCCTGGCGCGGAAGTCCTGCGCCGTGAGCCCGAATGCGCGCACCACATCCACCGCTGCCGCGAGGAGCTCAGCATCGGCCAACGGCCCGGGTTCGCCGAGAATGTCCATGTTGAGCTGGAAATGCTCGCGCAACCGGCCGCGTTGCTGGCGTTCATAGCGAAAGAGCTGAGGGATGGAGAACCAGCGGATCGGCTTCTTGAGGGCCCGCGCGCGCTGCGCCACCATCCGTGCCAGGGTCGGGGTCATCTCCGGACGAAGCGAGACCTCGCGACCTCCCTTGTCCTCGAAACTGTAGAGTTGCTCGACGATCTCATCGCCACTCTTCTTGCGATAGAGGTCCACCGATTCCAGCGGCGGGCCGTCGTACTCCTCAAACCCGTATCGGGCGGCGACGTCGCGCCACACGGCGAAGAGGTGGTTGCGAAATACCGCTTGGTCAGGAAAGAAATCTCGGAATCCGGGCAGTGACTGGGAACGCATCGGAGCAATCTATTGGACTGGCGCGAACCCGGGCAAGCGCGACATGGCGTCTCCCACCGTGTGGAACGACCCCGTGACGATCACCGTCGCGGCATCGGTCTGCGCGAGCGCGAGCGCACGGTCGAAGTCTGGGACGGGTACGACGCTGGGCACGGCCTGGCTCACCTCATGCAGCGACCACACACGGTCAGCTGGCGCGGAGGGCGGGACCGTCACATAGACGCGATCGACACGTGAGAGCATCGCTTGGAGCATCGGGTGCCAATCCTTGTCGCTCAGAATCCCCACCAGGGCGCTGATCGGTCGCGGCGGGTTTATCTCTTCCATCGTCGCGATCAACGTCTCCAGTCCCGCGGGATTGTGCGCGACATCGAAGAGCCACCTCCCACGACGGTCACATCGACCCGGAAGCCACGCACGGGCAAATCCACTGGTTATCGCGTCTCCAGGCGGGCAGTAGGTCGCGGGGAGAGCCGCCAGCACAGCTTCGGCCACCGCGGCGTTGCGGCGCTGGTGAGCCCCGTGCAACGCTAGGCATCCCCCGTACACCCGCTGTGGATCGACACGAACGGTGAGCGCACCGGTCCTGCGCGCCGCCTGCTCGAGGACCTGAGCGAGATCCGGATCGCGCTCGCCAATCACAAATGGTCGACCGGGCTTCGCGATCCCAGCTTTCTCCTCGGCGATCTGGGTGAGCGACTCGCCGAGGTAGTCGGTATGTTCGCGAGAGATCTGCGTCACGGCACTGGCCAGTGGATTCAACACGTTGGTGGCATCGAGCCGACCGCCCAGGCCAACCTCGATCACGGCCAGGTCGACGTGACGGGCGGCAAAATCGGCGAACGCAATTGCCGTCGTGGCCTCGAAGAAGCTGGCCCCCGACTCGACGATCGTGTCTTCCAGCGCACGGGTCCAGGTGACGAACGCATCGTCTGACATCGCGGTGCCGTCGACCATCATGCGTTCGCGTACGCTCACGAGATGAGGCGACGTGTACAGGCCGGTGCGGTGACCGGCAGCGCGCAGGGCCTCCGCGACGAGCGTGGCGACCGAGCCTTTCCCGTTGGTTCCCCCGATGTGCACCGATGGGAAGTGCCGCTCTGGATGACCCAGCCGGTCGAGCAGGGCCATAGTCGGCCCGAGTGACCACTTGGTGCCCTTGTTGCCGGTACGGGGAAAGAGAAAGCGATTCGCTTCCTCAAAGGTACGGATCAGGTATCCGCCTTCGCGGGGGCTGCTCCGGTCAGGTGTCGAATCAGACGTGCCACCGAGTCGCGCAACATTGGCCGCGGCACGACGGAATCGACCATGCCATGCTCCTCGAGAAACTCTGCCGTTTGGAATCCTGCCGGAAGGTCCTGTCCGATCGTCTGCTTGATGACCCGCGGGCCGGCAAAGCCGATGACCGCCCCTGGCTCGGCCAGGTTCACGTCACCCTGCATCGCGTACGACGCCGACACGCCACCTGTCGTGGGATTGGTCAGGATGGAGATGAAGGGAGTGCCGGACTCTCGGAGCCGCGCCATCAGCGCTGACGTCTTGGCCATTTGCATGAGACTCAGCACACCCTCCTGCATCCGGGCGCCTCCCGAAGAAGAGACCAGCACCAAGGGCGCCCGCTTTTCATGCGACCGCGCGATGAGACGCGCTACCTTCTCACCCACGACCGACCCCATCGAGCCTCCCATGAAGGCGAAATCCATCACCCCAAGATTCAGCTCGACCCCAGTCAGGGTTCCATGTCCGGCAATCAGGCCTTCCTGAGACCCGGCTTCCCGATGCGCCTTCTCGAGACGATCCTGGTAGCCCGTAAACTTGAGCGCGTCAGTCGAGCGCAGCGACGTGAACAACTCGACAAAGCTCCCGGGATCGGTCAGCATATCGACGTAGCGACCCGCCGTGATGCGGCGGTGATATCCGCACGCGGGACACACTTGGAGTGCCCGCTCGAAGGTCTCCGAGATGTCCACGTGACCGCATTGCTCGCATTTGTCCCACGCATCCGCTGGAATTTCGAGCTTCATGCGTTGTGATGCGCGTTTTCTACTGCGGTCTTTGCGAAACCAAGCCATGCAGGATCTCTTCCTGAGTGCGAGCAGTGGTCCGTGTGGCGCTAGGAATCTGCCCCGCCCCTGGGTGTGACGCCAGTCCTCCCAAGGAGGTCATGCGACCGCATACCCCGAGAGTCGGGAGTCCCACGCCACGCGAAGCGCCAACCCCATCGCGACGCAGCACGTGAGCAGGAACGACCCGCCGTACGAGAAGAATGGGAGCGGTATACCCACGATCGGCATGAGACCGACCGTCATGCCCACGTTTACGAGGATGTGCGTCACGAACATCCCCATGATCCCCGCGACGACGAGCGACGAGTAGCCGTCCGCGGCTCGCTGCGCAATGCGAATGAGGACAAAGAGAAGAACCACGAAGAGCACAAGCACTGCCAGGACGCCCACGAACCCGAACTCTTCGCCCAAGACGGAGAATATGAAGTCCGTATGCTGTTCCGGAAGAAACGCTAAACGCTTCTGCGTTCCTTCAGCAAAGCCCTTCCCCAGGATGCCGCCGGACCCGATCGCGACTTTCGACTGAATGATGTGCCAGCCGGTGGCCCGTGGATCGAGCTCCGGATTCAAAAACGAGAGCAGGCGCCCCTGCTGGTACGGCGCGAGCCCCCGCCAAAGCTCGAGCGCCAAGACACCCATGGCGACGTTGCCGAGCCACACCAGAACACCCTCCAACACGTACGGCCGCACCCATAACAAGACCACCAAGAGGAGCATGATCCATGCGCCCCAGGTCCACGTTTCAAAGGCCAAGAGCAGGCTGATCAGCGGGGATGCCAGCACCAGCAACAGCCACGGCCGTACGCCCATCCAAAACAGCATGGCGAAGAGAATTCCCATGAAGACGAGAGCGCTCCCGAGATCCGGTTGAAGTCCCACGAGCACAAAGGGCACGATGACGATCGCGATGGCAGGGAGCAGCCCGGCCACGGTCGTCGGGGGCTCGCGCATCGCCGCGAGATGCCGGGCAAGCATCAGAACCGCCGCGATCTTCGCGAACTCTACGGGCTGGCCAAGCCGCATTCCCCCGAGCGCGAGCCACGATCGCGCCCCCGCAGCGGTCCCACCACCAGTCCCCATCAACAAGGTCACGCCGAGAAGCAGGAGCCCGAATGCGTACACGGCCGGTGTAGCCCACTCCAACATGCGAGGTGACACGCGAAAGGCAATGATGGCTCCGACAATCCCCAGCCCCAACCACACCACCTGTCGCCGCCAGATGCCGGTGGCGCCGGACGGCACATCCGTCTCCCCTGCCGAAATCAGCGTGAGGAGACCGACGGCGACGAGCGCGACGGCAATGGCCAGCGTGCTGCGGTCAATCCCGGGGCGGCGCACCACCACTCCTACCGCGGGTGAGGGAGCGTAGGAGCGCCGTGTCTGGGAGAATCGGAATCGGTTCCGGCGCCGAGTCGGATGGAACGTCGATCTGGTATCGTCCGCCGCGCACCGCGACGGCGTCGGGACCCAGTAGATGTCGCGCGATGATCCGCGTCACCATCGGGGCGACTCGTGAGCCGTGCTCCGCAAACTCCACGATTGCCCCGACGACGATCTCCGCGCTATCGGCCGGCGCGAATCCGATGAACCACCCGTGGTCCGCGCCCTGCGCGTTCTGTGCTGTGCCCGTCTTCCCTGCGACACGAAGGTCCGCAATTTGGGCGCCGGCAGCCGTGCCACGATCGACGACGGCCACCAACGCCGCCCGCAGATCGCGCAGGGCCTGGTCCGAGAGCCCGAGGCTCAGCATGCGGCTGCCCCCGTCTGTCACAAACCGCGGCTCCGCTGCAACCCCTCGTGGGCTCGCGAGTGCCGCGTAGAAGCGTACCATGTTGATGAGCGTCTGGGCGTTCTCCCCCTGACCGATGGACAAGTTCAACGTGACGGCGTTGGTCCACCCTCTGGGGCCGTATCGCTCAGTGAAGTATTCGGTCGAAGTCGGGTAGATGGGGCGGTACTCGTTTGGCAGGTCGATGCCGGACCGGGCGCTGAATCCCATCGCGACCCCATCCTGGAGCAGCGCCTCGAGCCCCAGCTTGAGCCCGAGCTGATAGAAGTACACGTCGCACGAGTACTGAATCGCTTCTTCCATGGTCAGGTCGCCGTGCCCCTCGACCCGCCAACAACGGAAGTAACGATTGTAATACTGCAAGCCGCCGCGGCACGGAATCGCCATGTGCGACTCCATGGTTGCGATGCCGCGACGGAGGGCGGAGGCAGCAACCGCCAGCTTCCACGGCGACGCGGGCGGATAGCGGCCTTGCGTCGCACGATTGAAGAGGGGGAAGTCCTGACGTTGCGAGAGCTCGCGCCACGAGTCCACTTCGATACCACCGATGAACTCGTTTGGATCGTAGGAAGGCGACGAGTAGAGAGCGAGCACCTCTCCGGTCTTGGGCACCATCGCGATGACCGCGCCTCGCGCACCCACGGGAAAGATGCTCGCGACAAACTGCTGCAGCTCGACGTCGATCGTCGTGCGAATGGTTTCTCCCGGCTCGGGAAGCAGTGTCGACTCGTCAGGGGCGTCACGCACCGTGCGTCCCAGCACATCGACCTCGACAAACGCGACGCCGTCGCGCCCCCGCAGCCGGTCATCGTGATACTGCTCCAACCCGTCCCGCCCCACGAGGGTCCCACCGCGGGACCCGCGAAACCTGCCGCTCACCAACTCCTCCTCGGTGATCTCCCCCACGTAGCCCAGCGCGTGCGCGACAACGGGGCCAAACGGATAGCGGCGCTTGGGATCACTGTGAATGACCAACCCGGGGTTCCAGGGCCGTTGCTCTTCGAGTGCCGAGACCACTTCAAACGGCACATCGCGCCGGAGCACCACCGGCTCTGTCGGTGCGCGGCGATGCTGTTCGAACGCCGCTGCTCGTGACGCGGAGTCCATCGGCAGGATACCCGCCAGACGCTCCAGGGTCGCTGCAAGTGAATCAGGCACTGCTGCGAGGACAGATACGGAATAACCGGGCACGTTTTCGGCAACCACGACCCCATGCCGGTCAGTCACCAGGCCACGAGGTGCCGGAATTGGCACAGGTCGCAGCCTGTTTTCCCGGGACTCGAGCTGGTAGCGGTCAGACCGGAGAACTTGAACGCGGAAGAACGCGAGGGCCAAGGACCCGAACACGACGATCACGACCCAGCGACCGAGCCGTGCCTGGCGGGCCAAGGCGTGCGGCTGGGTCCAGGTCATGTGCGTGACCGCATGTGTAGCCAGCGACGGAACGCCAGGAGCACCACCGCTCCGGCAATGGCCGTCGTGAGCGCCTTGAGTGGCGACCACACCGTGAGCTGCCACACCAGGGCAGACGAGTCCATATGGCGACCGACCACGAGCACCAGCACATCCCTTATCCACGAACCGACGAAGAAGAACCCAGCACTCACAACGACGTTCTCTGCGAAGAACACCGCTTTCCCCCACGCGGCAAGATAGCCGACGACCGTGTGCGCCAGGGCCCCCGCGCCGAACGCCACTGGCGTCAAAGCGTCCACCAGCAGTCCCACGACGAACCCGGCCACCGCCGCTTCACCGGGACGCGCTCGAATGGCGAACACGAGGAGCGCCAGCAAGAGCAGATCAGGAGCTGCGCGGAAGTCACCCATGAACGGGCGCAATACGAAGTGCAGGACCGCGAGGAGTAACAGCACGGCAGCCACGCGGTAGCGCTCTTGGAGCACGATCACCGGACGGCTCCTACAAAAGCATTCGCTACGTCGACGCTCGTACCCGTAATCACGATGACGTGCCCCACGGCCGCCGGGTGAACCGCTGCGCGTACCACGTACGTGCGCGACCATCCTTCACGCTCGTCACCGACCGCGATGATGGTGCCGATCGGAATGCCACGGGGATACACGCCACTGCGACCGCCGAGACCCGACGTATAGACGACGGTTCCCAGCGGCACCTGCTGTTGATAGGGCACCCCACGCAGCTCGAGCAGCATGGTGTTGGGTCCCTCGCTGCCGCGGGGCGCGACAATGCCAAATACCGAGCCATCGCGCGTCATCGCGCTGACCCGAAAATCGGGATGGGTCCACAACAGCGCGACGGACCGATCCGGTCCCACAGATTGCACCACGCCAACTAACCCATCCTCGGCCACCACTGGGGCCCGGGGCGTGACCCCATCGTTGGCCCCTGCCGACAGCAAGGCGAGAAGACCGCTGGCGGGAGACGACTGATGGAGTACCTGGGCCGAGACGTGTCCCACGCGGAGCTGGGACGAGAGACCGAGCAAGGCGCGCAGTCGCTCGTTCTCCTCCTCGAGTCCGGTGGTTGCCAGCGCGCGCACAAGCACGGAGTCACGCAGTGTGATCACCTCGGCGTAGCGTCCCCGCGATGCCTTGATGACTTCCGATTGCTCTTGGAGGTAGAGAAACGGCGCCAGAATGGTCCTGCCGATCGTCTCCGCTGCGGCGTTCTGTACGACGGGCGGGGCGAGCCGCGCCCCGAAAGAGAGGATGAGGCAGACGACGAAGGCGATCGTGTCGCGACGTGACGAGAACGAGTCCGGCGCGAAAGTCACGGGCTTACGTGCTGAGAACGGAGCGGTACCTCTCCGGGTCTTCCAGAATCCGACCGGTGCCCCGCACCACGCAGGTCAGCGGGTCTTCATCAACGCGCACGGGCAGTCCCGTCTCCTGCGACAACAGCACATCGAGTCCCCGGATCAAGGAGCCGCCGCCAGCCATCACGATACCCCGATCTACGATGTCGCTGGCCAGTTCGGGTGGGGTGATCTCCAGGGCGCGACGCACCGCATCGATGATCTGCTGCACGGGCTCCTGCATCGCCTCGCGCACCTCGCTCGAATGCACGCGCACCACCTTGGGGATGCCGGACACCAAGTCCCGACCCTTCGCCTCCATCTCCCTCTCGTCCTTGAGCGGGACCGCGCTCCCCACCTGAATCTTGATCAATTCGGCCGTTGGCTCGCCAATCAGGAGGTTGTAGTTCTTGCGCATGAACTGCACGATGGCTTGGTCCATCTCATCGCCACCGGTCCGGATCGACGTGTCGCTCACGATTCCGGACAGCGCTATCACGGCGATCTCGGTCGTCCCTCCGCCGATGTCGATGGCCATGTTGCCCGTCGGTGTCTCGACAGGGAGCCCGACGCCGATGGCCGCCGCCATGGGCTCGGCCACCATGAAGACCTCTTTCGCACCCGCTGAATGCGCGCTATCGCGCACGGCACGCTTTTCCACCTCGGTAATGCCGCTCGGCACGCAGACGATGACCCGCGGTTTGACCCGGAATACGTGCTTTTGAATGATGGTCGACAAGAAGTACCGCAGCATCTTCTCGGTCACATCGAAGTCCGCGATGACCCCGTCTTTGAGCGGGCGGACCGCCTGAATGGCCTCAGGTGTGCGTCCCAGCATGCGCTTGGCTTCGAGCCCGATGCCCTTCACTTTGCCCGTCGCCTTTTCCACGGCCACCACGGACGGCTCGTTGAGCACAATCCCTTCGCCACGCACATACACCAGGGTATTCGACGTCCCGAGATCGACCGCGATCTCGTTCGCCGGCAGAAGTGCCCCTAAGCGGAATTTGCTCCAATTAATCGCCATGATGCGCTTGCGTCAGGGGATGGAGACGCCGAGAGGGCGCCCCGCCAATCCAGAGCGCCCTAAGTTAATGGCATGCGTAAGTCGAGACAAGAGTGAGACTTACCCGATCCCCCCTCACCCCCTCTCCGCGATCGGGTCACACCAGCGTTGCCGGGTCCACCAGGTCGAGGCCAAAGGCTTCCGCCACGCCGGGATACACGACGTGCCCCTCGATCACATTGAGACCCAGGAACAGCGAGCGATCCGCCTGACACGCCTCACGCCACCCGCGTTTCGCCAAGCGCAGCGTATATGGGAAGGTGGCATTCGTGAGCGCCAACGTGGACGTGCGCGGCACCCCGCCGGGCATGTTCGCCACGGCATAGTGAACGACGTCGTCCACGAGATACGTGGGCGATTCGTGCGTCGTGGGCTCGATCGTCTCGATGCAGCCCCCCTGGTCGACGGCCACGTCGGCAATTACAGCACCCTTCTTCATCAGCTTCAGGTCGTCGCGGGTCACGAGATTCGGCGCTTTGGCACCGGGAAGGAGCACGGCACCAATCAGGAGATCCGCCGTTTGGAGCTGCTCGAGGATATTGTGCCGGTTCGAGAACACCAGATCGACGTTGGCCGGCATCACGTCAGACAGATATCGCAGCCGCTCCAACGAGACATCCAGAATCGTGACGTGCGACCCCAGGCCCGCCGCCATCTTCGCCGCATTGGAACCGACCACCCCTCCCCCCAAGATCACGACCTCGGCCGGCAACACCCCGGGCACACCACCGAGCAGGATTCCCCTTCCACCGTAGAACCGCTCGAGATACTTGGCTCCCTCCTGAACGGCCATGCGTCCAGCCACCTCGCTCATCGGCGTGAGCAACGGCAGCTCTCCCGAATCCAACTGCACCGTCTCGTAGGCAATGGCGATCGCCCCCGATTCCATGACCGCCCGCGTCAACTTCTCGCTGGCCGCGAAGTGGTAGTAGGTGAATACCACTTGCCCCGGCCGCATCAGCGGCCACTCGGGCTCGATGGGCTCTTTGACCTTGACGATCATGTCAGCCTTGGCCCAAACATCCTTCGCCTTCCCTACGATCGTTGCGCCGACCCCTTGATACAGATCGTCACCAAACCCGCTACCCTCCCCCGCCCCTCGTTCGACCAACACGGTATGTCCGTGGGCCCCCAGGGCTTCAGCACCTGCCGGAACCAACGCAATGCGGTTCTCGGCGGTCTTGATCTCCTTCGGGACACCAATGATCATCGGAACCTCAGCGTGTGAGATTGATGAGCCTCAGTTCGGTCCCAGCCAGACGACCGTCTGGCGTTCGGGATCGAAAAACTCCGCCGCCACAGCTGCCACATCCTCCGCCCGGACCGCATCGATCTCGGCCAATAC
>Ga0224512_10003308_pt1 | contig 14264 bp, 14 predicted proteins | sample SF_May12_sed_USG_4_FD_169103 | JGI IMG/M metagenome (GOLD analysis project Ga0224512, IMG submission 169103) | Sediment microbial communities from San Francisco Bay, California, United States - SF_May12_sed_USGS_13 | ecosystem: Environmental > Aquatic > Marine > Sediment | place: USA...
CACGTGGTGGCCGACGGCCGCAGCCGACGCAATCCACCGGCGCCCGACGCACCGTCTTTCTTCGATCTCGCCAAGCAACAGCGGGTGACGCCATTTTACCTGCGCGCCTTCTTCCGCACGCCGCATCGCAACATGCCCGATCTCATCCTGCCGCCCGGCGAGCGCGACGACATTATCGCCTACATCATGTCGCTGCGCCCGGAAAAGTAAGATCCGCGAACCAGGCCGGCTCGGTCCGGAAGAGAATTCCGCGTCAAGCGGCGTTCGAGCTGGGCAAGGGGGTGGGGCTTTGGCCCGCGATAACGCGTTCGGCCGGGAACGTCAGCCGCACGCGCGTGCCGCGTCCCTCCTCGCTTTCCACAGAAAAGCTGCCGCCGTGAAGTTCGATCAGGCTCCGCGTCAGCGGAAGGCCGATGCCGATCCCCTCATCGCGACGGTCGACGCCGTCCTCGACCTGGCCGAACACTTCCATCACGCGCTCGAGCTTGTCGGGGGCGATGCCGATGCCGGTGTCCTTGATCCAGATGCACAAAGCACCATCGTCGACCGCGCCTGCCGTGAGCCAGATTTCGCCGCCCTTGCCCGTATATTTTAGCGCGTTCGAAAGCAGGTTGCTCAGAATCCGGCGCACAAGGCGCGGGTCGGCCGAAAGCGATGGTAGGTCCTGGTCGACAATCACATAGAGCGCGATACCCTTTCGCGTGCATTCGGATTCGAACGAGCTTTGTAATTCGCCGATCAGCGCCGCGAGATCGAAGGTGCTTTCCTCCAGATCAATCGTGCCCTGCTCGGCGTTGGTCAGTTCGAGCACATCGTCCACGATCGTCAGCAGGCGCTCGCCGCTGCCATGAATATCGGTAATCGCGTCGTTCACGCGGCCGTCCGTCAGCGGCCCGTATATTCCGGCCCGTATCGCTTCGGTGTAGCCGATGATCGCGTTGAGCGGGGTGCGCAGCTCATGGCCGACGATGGCGAGGAAGCGCGACTTGGACTCGCTCGCGGCATTCGCTTCGTCGGTGAGCTTGGCGTTGCGTGCCACCTCGGCCGTAAATGTCTGTTGTGAGAGGTAGTTGCGGCGCACGAAGAACTCGCGGCCATATCCTGAAAAGATTCCCGCCAGCCCATGCGCGGTAACCGCGAAGATGGCTGGTACGAAGGGAATGGGAATCAAACCGGGTTCGATCGAAATCGCGGTCATGGTGGCGCTCACCGCGAGGACCGAGAATACAAGCGACTGCTTGAACAGGACACGGTTGTAGTGCTGTCCAAACACATAGATCGTAGCCATCTCGAAAAGGTAAATGAGGTTGTGATCTCTATGCGTGGCGACGAACAGGAACAGCGCTGTCCCGAAGGACAGAGACATGCCTATGAAATACAAGGGATCGAGAATGCGCTCGAACCGCGATTGAAAATACACCGGGATCTGCGTCACGAGCAGGAGCGGAATCGTGATCTCGTAGCGGATCCAAAGGAAGTCGTGGCAGTATTTCGGCAGGAACACCAACAGCAGCAGTGTGAAAACTGCATAAAATCCGAGCCCGATGGTGACCCAGATTTTGTTTGTGAGCGCGGTTAGCTTTGTCCAGCTTTTCTGAAACTGGCGCTCGAATGCGGGATCGTTGAACGCGAGCGTCCAGCGGCTGACCTTCATCCCGTTCAGCGTGGGCGTAACGTCCACCGGTCCCCCCGATCAATCTCGGTGTGTGGCCTTGGCGTGGCGATCACCAATTCGATCAGGGAATTACTAAATTTTTTTGAATTGGCGGCGATTCCGCAGCCGATTTGGGAATACGCAGCGCCTGTGCATATAGCGGTATGTTATTGGCCACGAAACTTGGTCGAGGCTGGCGCAAGGCAGGTTGGCGCGGCGCGTGGGAGCGCCTTTGGTTTCGGCGGTATCTCCAGGTCGTTCGCACGATCGCGAATTGCGCTAGGCGGCGTCCGGCCGGGCGAATGCTTTCTGACTGCCTGCCGCGATCACTCGCTCGGGCGGGAAGGTGAGCCGTACGTTGGTGCCCCGGCCGAGGGCGCTGTCCACCGCGACGCTACCGCCATGGAGCTCGATCAGATTCTTGGTCAGCGGCAGCCCGACACCGATACCGTCGTAACGCCGGTTGAGTTCGTCGTCGACCTGTCCGAACATCTCCATCGCCCGCTCGATTTCGCCAGGCGCGATGCCGATGCCGGTATCTTTGATATCGATGGTCATTGGACCGTTTTTTGCGACGCCTGCCATCAACCGGATTTCGCCGCCCTCATTGGTATATTTGAGGGCGTTGGAAAGCAGATTGCTCAACATGCGGAGAGCCAGCCGGCGGTCGGCAAAAAGCTGCGGCAGGCCAGGATTTTCCATCACATGAAGCCTGATGCCCTTTTGCGCGCATTCGTCTTCGATCGAACGTGCCGCTTCTCCGATCAGCTCCGCGGGATCAAAGGCGCTCTCCTCCAGCGCCACCGTGCCCAATGCGGCGTTGGATAGTTCGAGCACGTCGTCCACGATCGCCAGTAGATGCCGACCGCTGTCGTGAATGTCGGCGATTGCGTCACCGACCTTGGCGTTCTCCACTGGCCCGAGGATGCCGGCCTGGATTGCTTCGGTGGCGCTGATAGTGGCGTTGAGCGGGGTGCGCAGCTCGTGGCCGACGATGGCAAGGAAGCGCGATTTTGCCTCGCTTGCGGCGTTGGCCTGCTCGGCGAGTTCGGTGCTGCGCGCAACCTCGGCCTTGAGAACATTCATCGAGAGATAGTTGCGGCGCACAAAAAGCTCTCGGCCATAGCCTGAAAAAACGCCGACCACCGCGTGGGCGAATACGGCAAAGATGGCCGGGACGAAGGGAATGCCGATCAGACTTGGATCCATCGCAATGATCGTCATGGTGGCGTTGCCGGCGACCAGCGAGAATACAATGGAGTTTCTGAAAGCGACCCGGCTGTACTGCTGACAAAATACGAAGATCGCCGCCATCTCGAACAGGTAAATCAGATTGTGATCCCGGTGCGTGAAGACGAAGAGGAAGAGCGCTGTGCCGAAAACCAGAAACGAGCCCGCAAAGTACGACAGCAAAAGCGCGCGGCGCGGCCGCGTGTGGAAGAACACCGGGATCTGCGCCAGCGCGACGAGCGGGAGCATGATCGCGTGGCGGATCCAGATATAGTCGTGGCTATTCTCCGGCAGAAAGATCAGCAGAAGTATCGTGAATACCGCGAGGAAGGTGAGCCCGCCGATGGCCCATGCCTTGTCCACGCGCGCGGTCGCCTTGAGCCAGCTCTCCTGAAACTGGCGCTCAACGGCGCGATCGCTAAACGCAAGCGTCCAACGATTGATCCTGACGTCGCCAAGGTCGGGGCCGTCCGCCACCACTCTCCCTCCGAAAGAGCAAAAAACAAGCGCATCGTTGCGGTGATGCGACCGCCGATTCGATCAGGAATTCGCTAAATATCTTTGAATTCCCGCTCCGTCGGCGCCGGCTTGGGCCGATCTGCGTGAATTTGCATACAGGGTGATGTATGGCGGCGTTTGATCGCGGTCGCGCGGCTCTCCGGTGACCCTTCTTCCGGTCGTGCGGACCCCGGCCTAAGATGGCCGGCATGGATTTCGAGTTGAGCGAACAGCAGCGCGCCTTCCGGGAAGCCGTCGGAGGATTCGCCGCGCGCCATTTGGCCGAGGGTGCCCAGGCCCGTGCCCGCGCGCCCGGCTACCCTTGGGATGTCGCCGAGCTGATGGCCGGCCAGGGCCTTCTCGGCATCACGGTTCGCCAGGCCGATGGCGGCCAGGGCGGCACGCTGATGGACGCGGTGCTGGCGATCGAGGCGGTGGCCTCGGTCTGTCCGCGCAGCGCCGACGTGGTGCAGGCGGGTAATTTCGCCGCCATACGCACCTTCGCCGAATATGCCAGCGACGAACAAAAGGCGCGCTACCTGCCCGATCTCCTCGCCGGGACCGCGCTGATCGCCGTTGCCATGTCCGAGCCCGAGGCCGGCTCGGCCGCCACCGAACTGCGCACGGCTGCGCGCCCCGACGGCGACGGCTTTCGCATCACCGGCTCCAAGGTCTTCACCACGCACGGTTCCGACGCCACGCTCTTTTTGGTGTATGTCCGCTTCGGCCCGGGCGTCGGCGGCATCGGCTCGGTGCTGGTCGAGCGCGGCGCAGACGGCTTCAGCCTGGGCGAGCCCGTGCCATACATGTCTGGCGAGGTCTGGCGCCAGCTCTACTTCGAGGATGTCCGCGTCGATCCGGCGAACGTCCTTCTCGGCCCCGGCGGCTTCAAGAAGCAGATCAGCGCCTTCAATGTCGAGCGCATCGGCAACGCCGCCCGCGCGCTCGCGGTCGGCCGCCTCGCCTTCGATATCGCCCGCGAGCACGCGCTCGAGCGCAAGCAGTTCGGCAAGCCGCTCGCCGAATTCCAGGGCCTGCAATGGAAGTTCGCCGACATGGCGCTCAAGCTCGAAGCCGCCCAGCTCCTGCTCTATCGCGCCGCGGTCAACGCCGATAAGGGTCTGCCCTCGGGCCAGGAGACGGCGCTCGCCAAGGTCGCCTGCAACGAGGCGGGCTTCTTCGCCGCCAACGAGGCGATGCAGGTGATGGGTGCCGCCGGCTACAGTGAGGCGACGCTGGTCGACTATTGCATGCGTCGCACCCGCGGTTGGATGATCGCCGGCGGGCCGGTCGAGATCCTGAAGACCCGCATCGCCGAGGGCGTTTTCGACCGCCGCTTTCCCCAGCGCGACCGCCGCCCGGAGCCTGACGACAAAGCCGCCGAATGAGCGCACGACCCAATAGTGCGGCGGCTGGTGTGAGCCTCGCCGATGCGCTCTTCGCGCCGCGCGGCGTGGCGCTGATCGGCGCCACGGAGGACGAGACCAAGCCCGGCGCGCGGCCGCTGCGCTTCCTCGCCAAACACGGCTTCAAGGGCGCGGTCTATCCGGTCAACCCGAACCGCGCCAGTGTCGCCGGCCGCAAGGCATTTCCGGATCTCGCCTCGGTCCCTGGCCCGGTTGACCTCGCCTACGTGCTGGTCGCAGCCGCCGGCGTGGAAGAGGCGATCGCCGCCTGTGGGCGCAGCCGCGTGCCGGTCGTCGCCGTGCTCGCCGACGGTTATGCCGAAGCGGGCGGGGACGGCCTGTTACGCCAGTCACATCTGGTCGAAAGCGCCCGCGCCGCCGGCGTGCGCCTGCTCGGCCCCAACAGCATCGGCCTGGTGGTTCCAGGCAGCGGGCTCGCCCTCAGCGCCAACGCCGCAGTCGAGGCCGAGCGGCTTATCCCCGGCCGCACCGCGCTCATCACCCAAAGCGGCAGCATCCTCGGCACGCTGCTCTCGCGCGTGCAGGCGCGCGGGCTCGGTTTCTCCAAGATCGTCGCGGTCGGTAACGAGGCCGATCTCTCGGTCGGCGAGATCGGCGTGGCGCTGGCCGCCGACCCGGACACGGATGTGATCCTGCTCTTCCTGGAATCGATCCGCCACGGGCCCGCGCTCGCGCGTTTCGCCGCTGCCGCGCACGCGGCCGGCAAGCCTGTCATCGCTTACCTGTTGGGCCGCTCCGATCCCGGCCGCGCCGCCGCGCTCAGCCACACCGGCGCCATCGTCGGCTCCGACAAATCGGCCGACGCCTTCTTTCGCGCCCATGGCATCCTTCGCGTCGATCACCTGGAGACGCTTTACGAGGAGGTCCCCCTCGTCAGCGGCCGCACACCAAGTGTCTTTGCGGGCACCGCCGCCGCGGTGGTCAGCACCACCGGCGGCGGCGGGGCGATGGCAGCCGACCGACTGGGCCTGGTGGGCGTGCCCGTCGAAGGCTTGCGCGCGCTGACGATCGCCCGTCTGCGCGAGGCCGGCGTGCCGGTCAAGGAGGGCCGGATCATTGACGTGACATTGGCCGGCACCCGCCCCGAGATCATGTGCGCCGCGCTCGACGCCGCGCTGGCCGAGGACCATATTGGCCTCGTCCTCGCGGTCATCGGCTCTTCGGCCCAATTCCATCCCGAGCTCGCCGCCGAGGCGGTCGCCGGGTATACGAACTCCGCGAAGCCCGTTGCCGCCTTTGTCGTCCCGCACGCGCCCGAGACCATCGCCCGGCTGGCCCAGGCCGGCATCGCCGCCTTCGCGACGCCCGAGGCCTGCGCCGACGCTATCGCTGCCCTGCGTGCATGGATGCCGCCGCGCCCTGCCGTGGCGCTCGATGCGCCGCCCGCAGCCGCAGATATCCTGGCGGACGTGCCGGATGACGTCCTCGACACCCAATCGGCACTCGCTCTCGTCGCCGCGCTCGGCATCGAAACGGCCCCCTCGCTGGTGGTGCCGGTTGCCGCCGCCGCGCCGGCGCTGCCCTTTGGCTTTCCGGTAACCGCCAAAGCGCTCGGCCTCGCCCACAAGACCGAGGCCGGCGGGGTGGTCCTCGACATCGCCGACGAAGCGGCGCTCGCTGCCGCGCTCGAGACGCTTGCGGCCATTACCGCTGACGGCATCCTCATCCAGCCGATGGTCGCGGGATTGGGTGAGGTCCTGCTCGGCTTCCGGCGCGAGCCCGGCATCGGCCCGGTGGTGGTGCTGGGCGCAGGCGGGGTGCTGGCCGAGCTTTATGAGGACGTCGCCATCCGCCTCGCACCGGTCGATGAGGCCGAGGCGCGCGCCATGATCGAGGAGGTGCGCGGCCTCGCCCCACTGCGCGGTTACCGCAACCTGCCCAAGGGCGATCTCGGCGCGCTTGCCGCCGCGATCGCCCGCTTTTCGCAGCTTGCCGCGCTGCCCGTCGCCGAGGCCGAAATCAACCCGCTGATCGTCGGCGAGACCGGCATCGTCGCGGTTGATGCATTGGTGCGGCGAGAGCCGCACTCGCAGGCCTGAGTGGCCGTCATCCTTCGAGGCTCGACCTTGCGGCTCGAGCACCTCAGGATGAGCATCGGTTGTCGTAAATACAGGCGCTCATCCTGAGGTGCGAGCCCTGGCGAGCCTCGAAGGATGGATGACAGGCCTGGACCATGTGTGGCCAAAAAAGGGGAACGACGCATGCTCAAGCTTTTAGGCGTGTTTGCCGCGGTTTTCCTCGCCGAGCTCGGCGACAAGACCCAGATCGCGGTGCTGGTCTTCGCCGCCGCCGGCGACCTGCCACGGATCGGCGTGTTCCTCGCGGCGTCGGCTGCGTTGCTCGTCTCGACCGGGCTTGCTGTGGTGATCGGCGGCGTGGCGGGCGATTTCCTGACGGCGCTACCGCTTAAGCTGATCGCCGGCCTCGCCTTCATCGCCATCGGGGCGCTCTATGTGATCGAGCATTTCCGTGCCGCCGCGAGCTGAACGCTGTCCGCCCATGCCCCGGTCATCTGGCTCCGGTGCGCCCGATCCGCTAATCTCGGCGTAAGAAACCTTTGGAGCTGTCTGCCATGGCCGATCCCAAGATTCTCCCCGATGTCGAGACGCTTGCCGCGCGCATCCCCGACGGCGCCAAGCTCGCCATCTTCAAGGATAACGGCGTGGCGATGGAGGCGACGCGCGCGCTCATCCGGCGCGGCGCCCGGGGCCTCCATATCGTCACCGTGCCGACCTCCGCCTTCCAGGCCGAGCTGCTGATCGCGGCCGGCTGCGTCGGCACCATCGAGACCTCGGGGGTGACGATGTGGGAGCTGGGCCAGGCGCCCGCCTTCGTGCGCGCGGTCAAGACCGGCGCGGTGCGCATCCTCGACTCGACCTGCCCCGCCATCTACTCGCAGATCCAGGCGGGCGAGAAGGGCATCCCCTTCATCCCGATCCGCGGGCTTATCGGCTCCGACCTCCTGACGGTGCGCGACGATTACAAGGTGATCGACAATCCCTTCGGTCCAGACGACGCACCCGATCCGATCGTGGCGCTGCCGGCGATCCGCCCTGACGTTGCGCTTTTCCATGCGCCCAGGGCCGACCGCGCGGGCAATGTCTTCATCGGCGGCCAGACCGAGCTCAAGACGATCGCGCATGCCGCACACAAGAGCTACGTCACGGTCGAGGAGATCGTCGAGGACAGTTTGATGGAGGACGAGACGGCCGGCGGCGTCACCATCCCGGCGATGTACATCACCGGCGTCGCCCACGCGCCCAAGGGCGCCTGGCCGCTGCCGATGCCCGGCTACTATCCCGGCGACACGGATTACGTCGCCCAGTACTGCCAGGCCGCGCGCAGCGAGGAGGGGCTCGCCCAATGGCTCGCGAGCGAGGGCCTCGTTCCCCGCGCGGCCGCGGAATGAGCGCCGCAACCGAATGAGCGACTACCGCACCGAGGAGCTGCTGATCGAGGTGATCGCGCGCCTGCTCGATGGCGTTGAGAACATCGCCGTCGGCGTGCTCTCGCCGATCCCCGGCAGTGCGTCGATCCTCGCCCAGTCGCGCGCCGGCGGGCCCGGCAAGGTCCGGGTCTCTGTGATCGGCGCCAAGCTGCCCGGCTACCGCACCGATGGCGGGGTCGACCTGTTCGATCAGGCCGCCCAGGGCCGGCTCGGCGCCTTCTTCCTCTCGGGCGGACAGATCGACGGCGCGGGCAACATCAACCTGCTCGGCGTCGGTGACTATCCGGGCAGCGAGGCGCGCTGGTCGGGCTCGTTCGGCTCGGCGTTCCTTTACAGCCTGGTCCCGCGAGTGATCCTCTTCCGCGAGGAACACACGCCGCGCACGCTGGTCGACAAGGTCGATTTCATCAGCGCCGCCGGCAGCAACGAGCCGAATGTGTACCGCCCTGGCGGGCCGCACGCGCTGGTCACCAACCGGTGCCTGTTCATGTTCGACAAGGCGCGCGGCCGCTTTCGCCTTGAGAGCGTGCATCCCGGCGAAAGCATCGACAGCGTGCGCGAGAACACCGGCTTCGAGTTCGACTGCCCGGCCGAAGTGCCCGAGACGCCGGCACCGGACGCGGCAACGCTCAAGACGATCCGCCGGGACATCGCGCCGCTGATCGCCGACCCCTACCCGAAATTCGCAGCCGAGGTGCTCGGCTATGCGGCGCCGGGGCACGCGGCGGAATAGAGCCATGATCGAGCGCCTCGCCGAGCTCGTGAACGATGACCCCTGGCTGGTGAAACGCGGGCGTCGGCTCAACGTCACTTTCGCGATCGGCGTGGGCGACGTGGATTATCTGATCCGAATCATCGACGGCCGCATCGCCGAAATCGAAAAGGGCCCCCATGTCATGCGCGCATGGACCTTCGCCATCCGGGCCGCGTCGGAGACCTGGGAGACCTTCTGGCAGCCGGTGCCGCCGCCCGGCTATCACGACGTCTTCGCGCTACTGCGCAAGCGTCTCATTGCCTTCGAGGGCGATCTGCAGCCGATGATGGCGCATCTCCTCTACATCAAGCTGCTGCTCGCCAAGCCTCGCGAGCTCGCTGGCGCATGACCGCGCATATCGAGCCCGTTACCGGCCGCTACCTGCATCTCGAACTCGAGGGCCGCCCGCACCGTCTTTACTTCGAGGAAGCGGGGCAGGGCATTCCGCTGGTGTGCCTCCACACCGCCGGCGCCGACGGCCGCCAGTTCCGCGCGCTCCTCAATGATCCGGAAATCACCGCCGATTACCGCGTCATCGCCTTCGACATGCCGTGGCACGGCAAGTCCTCGCCGCCGGAGGGCTGGCAGCGCGAGGACTACCAGCTCACCACCGAGCGCTATACCGGCATGATCCTCGCGCTTTGCGAGGCGCTGGATTTGGAACGGCCGGTGGCGATGGGCTGCTCGATCGGCGGGCGCATCGTGCTCAACCTCGCCTGGGCGCATCCCGAACGTTTCCGCGCGCTGATCGGCCTGCAGTCGGCCGCCTATGTCGAGCGCTACTACGACGCCGGCTGGCTCAACCACCCGGAGGTGCATGGCGGCGAGGCCTGCGGTGCGTTGGCGTACGGGCTGGTCTCACCCTTGAGCCCGGAAGCGCATAAGTGGGAGACGGTCTGGCACTACATGCAGGGCGGTCCCGGCATCTTCCAGGGCGATCTCTTCTTCTACCAGATCGAGGGCGACGTCCGGGACAGGATCAAGGACATCGATACTGGCAAATGCCCGCTCTACATGCTGACCGGAGAGTACGACTATTCGGCCTCGCCCGCCGACAGCGAGGCGGCGGCGGCGCTGATCCCGGGCGCCAAGCTCACCATCATGAAGGGCCTCGGCCACTTCCCGATGAGCGAGAACCCCGAAGGCTTCCGCGACTACCTGCTGCCGGTGCTGAGGGAGATCAAGGGCGCGGGTTAGGCTGGCGCGCCCGCCGGCGCGCGCGCGCCGCGGCGATCTCTTCCTCGGTGATCAGGCCGTTGCCATCGGTATCCATGCGGGCGAACCAGCCGCGCAGCGCCAAGGCGTGCTCCGCCGGGGTGATATAGCCGTCGCGGTCGGCGTCGATGCGCGGGAACAGGCGCGCCCGCCAGCGTCCGCGCCGGCCGCCGGCGCCGCCGGGCGCCGCGTGCACGAACTCGTCGTAACTCACTTTGCCGTCGCTGTTGCGGTCGATGGCGCGCATACGGGTCGCCCGCGCCGCGCTCAGCTCGGCGAAGCTGACGGCGCCGTCGGCGTTGCGGTCGAAACGCTTGAAACCCTGCGATTGGGAGCCGCCGCGCCGAGCGGCGCCCCAGCCGTCACGCGTGGCGCTTTGCGGTTCCCCGGTGCCACGCCAGGCCTGCCAGCGCGCCCGCGCCGCACGTAGCTCGGCCAGGGAAAGGCGTCCGTCGGCATCGGTATCGCGCCGCGCGAACCAGCGCTTCAGGCTGGCCTCGCGTTCGGCAACGTCGATATGGCCGTCGCCGTTCATGTCGATGCGCTTGAAGATGCGGTCCCGGCGTGTGCGATAGAGTTGCGAGACCCGGCCATTGCGGCCGCGCGGCGGGGCCGACAGGAACTCGGCGCGGCTGATGCGGCCGTCGCGATTGGCGTCGACCACCGCGACCCAGCGGTCGCGCGCCACCCGCATCTCATCGAAGCTCACCACGCCGTTGCCGTCGAGGTCGAGCCGCTCGAAAAAGCGCGGGCTGCCATCGCGGGCGCCCGCCGCGCCGGCCGCACCTATCGCCATGGTCCAGCCGGTCAGGCAGAGGCTTATCCCCAGTAAGGCGGCGTATGCGCGCGCCATGCCAGATCCCTTCCGCAGTGCTCGTCATTTCGTGAGCCGGGCCTGGCCCGCCTCACATCCGCGCTTTTCGTCCCCCGCGCTGTCTGAAATATACGGATCGACCATTAGCGCCATCCCCCTTCGGCGAACGAATGACGGGGCCGCGCCGGCTCGCAATTCGGCTTTGACTTTGCGGGCGTTGCTCCCATCTAATGGGCCAGCGCGCCCGTAGCTCAGCTGGATAGAGCGTCGCCCTCCGGAGGCGAAGGTCGGGAGTTCGAATCTTCCCGGGCGCGCCAAATCTCCTCACAACCCATTGATAATACGCTCATTTTCGCCGATCGAGCGACGATGAGCCACGTCCAGATCGCTGCAATCTCGCCAAAATGCAAGGCTTGCTCAACGTTTCGACAAGGAATGAGGGCTAAAAAGGTCACCAACCAAGACGGCCGCATCGGGAGCTTCAATGGCCGCTATCGGTGATGGATACGGCAGCGAGTGCCACCTACTGAGGTATCTCGGGCGCCACCGGGAACAGCTCGACGCGGCTGTTACCGAGGCGACCGGAGCCACGCGGCTGCGCTGGATCGACTACCCCTTCGAGCCGGCGCAGAAATGGAAGGATGGCCGCTGGAGCCGGCTCGATTTTCTGCCGGAGAAGGACAAGGCCCGCAAGAAATGGCCTGATTTCCTGCCCGAACAGGACAAGCTGCAACATTGGGATGCCGTTGCCCTCGCCGAGATAGACGGCGAGGTCGAATGGATCCTGGTGGAAGCCAAGGCGCATTTGGGTGAGCTGCGCTCCGACTGCCTGGCCAGCCTGGGCAATGGCCTTGGTCCGATCCGCGAAGCCTTTTCCGACATCAAGAGCAGACTTGGCGTTCATGAGGTGCGCGACTGGTTGAGCGGGTATTACCAGTACTGCAACCGGATTGCCGCGCTCTGGTTTCTCACTCAGCACAAGGTGAAGGCGCGGCTGCTGTTCGTCTATTTCACCGGCGATGAGTTCCCGATGCACGCCTTTGAGTGCCCCGAGGACGCGGCCGGATGGGTCGCCGCGCTGGACGAGCGACGCAAGCATGTCGGCCTGCCCGCCGATCACGCGCTTGCCGAGCGGATGCACGAGATATTCCTTCCCGTGGCCGGTCCTGCCTCGGCGATTTCGCGGGATCCGGTGCGCGCGGCGTCTCGGCGTTAACAGAGTCCTAACCCCGGCAAGGATAGAAAAAGAGCGCAAGCGGGCCATCCTGGCGGCGCGCGCGGGATCAATCAGCCGGCTGCATTACACCAATGCGCGATATCGACCGACTACAGATCGTCTCCATGATCGGCCGGGCCTGGGAACAGGCCGGCGTATCGGTGAAATGCGAGGTCTGCGCCCAGCACGACTGGACGCTGGTCACCGGCCAGGACACCGATGGTGCGGCGCTGCCGCTTCGGGGCGGCGACGTGGTCGACCACGCCCAGTGTTTTCTGATCTACGCGATGACCTGCAAGAACTGCGGCAATGTGCGGTTGATGGCGAAGACGCGAATCGAGGAGTTGGCAGGCATTGAGCGACACGCCAAAGCAAGCTGAGGCGCCGTCGGGCACGCTCGACGCGTCGGCCCTTCCGGCCGAGGCGCTGTCCGGCCCCAACGTGGTCCGTTACCGTGCGGTCACCGAAAGCGATATCGCGCGCCTCAAGATGATGGAGCGGCCGCTGTCGCTGATCGCCGCCGCGCTGTTCGGCGGTATCGTCCTGGCCTGCAGCTATCCCGTCTATCAGATCGTAACCGAGGCGCGTGCCGGCGCGGCCACGGTGTCGCTGATGGATCTCGGCGTGGTTGCCAGCTGGGCGTGTTCGCTCGGCATCTCGGTCGCCGCCGGAATTGTCTCGATCCGCCGCCGCAGCAAGATCATGGACACGTTGGAACTGATGGCGCGGCGGCCCACGCTTCCGATCGCCCAGCCCACGCGCGTCGGCCGGCCGTCGAAGGCGCCGGCGCGGGCTAAGCGCAAGCCGTTCGGCTTCCTGCGAAAGACCAAGATCGCGGTCTGACCCGGCGTACGGCGCTTACGGCGTCAACTACTTGAATCCAGCCGGGCCAAAATTCCCGATGCGCGCGTGCTTTCAGGTCAATCTGTACTGATATCGAAATGCAGGACGTCCTCGCGCACACCCAATTTCGTGTAAAGCGCGATGGCGGGATCGTCACCATGGTCGGCCTGCACGAAAATCACATGAGCGCCGCGCGTCGCCGCGATGGTCTTGAGTTCTGCGATGAGGCCGGTGGCGATGCCTCTGCGGCGGTGTTCGGAAGCGACGGCCAGATCGTAGATGTAGACCTCGCTGCGTCCCTGTTCGAATTTCTTCAGCTCGTAGGCAGCGAGCCCGCCGACGACCGCGTCGTCCTGCAGCGCGGCCAAGGCGATGAATTGGTCGCCGCCCAATAGCTCTTCGAGATAATCCGCGCTGGGCGGCGCGCCCGTATACGTGTCGGGATCTTCGAAAGCCTCGCCGAACGTCGCCAGCAATCCGCGAAGCAACGCCGCGTCGCCCAACGATAGTTGGCGAATGACAAGGGGTGTGGCCTGCGGCATCGCAACCTTGCTCCAAGGCGTCTATCGGCGTTTGGTTTACACGATTGGCGACGGACCAAAAACGACCGGACCAGTCCGGCCATTCGATGCTCCGTCATCGAATTTGGGGCTGCGTGGCTTGTTTGCGAATCCCGATCGTCACCGAGATTGGGCGTGGGGTCTAAGACGCCGCGCGATCGTTTATGCGAACCATCAGGCCTTTGTTGGCGGCCGGCGGCGGCGGTCGGCGGGTTTGGCCAAAGCGGTCGTCGATGCGCACGATCATCGGCCCGTCGTCATTCGCGGCGATCGGTACGCGCAGGCGCTGGTTGTGCTCTGTGGCCTCGCGGGCAGCTTCCATCGCCGACGCCCAGTGCGCTTCTGCGGCCTCCAGACGTTCGGCCTCCTCCTCGCGCCAAGCGGCCTCGTGCTGGGCGAGGGCGCGGGCAAGCGCAGCCTCGTGCTCGGCCTCGGCTTGCGCCAGCGCTTGTTCGAGGTTTTCGCGATGCGCGGCTTCGGCCTCGGCGAGCGCGCGAGCGTGATCTTCGTTCTGCGTGTTCTCGGTTTCGTTGACGCGGCTCTGCGCTTCGGCGCGGTAGCGCGCCTCGATGGCCTCGCGTCGGCGGGTCTCCTCGGCCTGCCAC
>Ga0224512_10003309_pt1 | contig 14263 bp, 11 predicted proteins | sample SF_May12_sed_USG_4_FD_169103 | JGI IMG/M metagenome (GOLD analysis project Ga0224512, IMG submission 169103) | Sediment microbial communities from San Francisco Bay, California, United States - SF_May12_sed_USGS_13 | ecosystem: Environmental > Aquatic > Marine > Sediment | place: USA...
AGGACCTGGAACCGTCACCGTGGCTGGAAATTACCCAGGAACGCGTTAACCAGTTTGCCGACGCCACCAATGATCACCAGTTCATTCATGTCGACCCGGAAAAAGCGGCGCAGACGCCATTTGGCGGTCCCATTGCTCACGGTTTCCTGAGCTTGTCGTTACTGTCTTACCTGAATGCGCAAACGGCCGTCGTGCCGGAAAACCTGGTCATGGGCATCAACTACGGGTCCGACAAAGTTCGCTATCTTATGCCCGTCAGAGTCGGCAAGCGCATTCGATCGCATCAGAAAGTGCTCGAGGTGACGGAAAAGAAGCCCGGCCACTGGCTGATCAAATTTGCCGTTACCGTGGAAATCGAGGGCGAGGAAACGCCGGCACTCGTTGCCGAAATTCTGTCGATGATGGTCGTCGGCTGACAATCAACAATGAACGAAAAGGAAGCAGAATGAGTATCAGACTCGACGGCCAGGTGGCCATCGTCACAGGCGCGGGCCAGGGACTCGGGCGATGTCATGCCCTCGCACTGGCTGAGCGCGGCGCCAAAGTTGTTGTCAATGATCTCGGTGATGACAAAGGGCAATCGGCAAATGCCAATGCCGTTGTCGCCGAAATCAAAGCGGCTGGCGGCGAAGCAATCGCACACGGCGCTAACGTCGCAGACTTCGATCAAGTTGAAGACATGGTGAAACAGGCGATGAACGCCTGGGGCCGCGTCGATATCCTGATTAACAATGCCGGCATCCTGCGTGACAAGACCTTTCTGAAGATGCCGATCGAGGATTTCCGCCTGGTCGTCGAAGTGCACCTGATGGGCACTGCAAACTGCACCAAGGCAGTGTGGGAGATCATGCGCGAGCAAAACTACGGGCGCATCGTTTTCACGACCTCGAGTTCCGGATTGTACGGCAACTTCGGTCAGTCCAATTACGGTGCCGCAAAGATGGCTATGCTTGGCCTGATGAACACGCTGCATCTCGAGGGCGCCAAAAACAATATCCACGTCAATTGCCTGGCGCCTACGGCGGGTACGGCAATGACCGAAGGTCTGATGCCCGAACCCGTATTCAAACTCCTGTCACCCGAAGCCGTTAGCCCGGCGATCGTATTCCTCGCCGGCCCCGACGCCCCGAGCCGCAAGGTACTCGGCGCAGGCGGCGGCAGTTTTGCCGTGTTCAAGGGCTTCGAAACCGTTGGCGTCAACCTGCTGCCCGATAGCGTCACCCCCGAGGGTATCGCCGCAGCCTGGGGTGGCATTGACGACGAAGCGGGAATGCAGGAATTCACCGGCGGTTTCGAGCAAACTGGCAAATTCGCAAAACAAGGTGCCGAGAAACTCGGCCTCGACCTGAGCTGATACGTCGGAAAGAGGAAGAATCATGAGAGAAGCAGTCATCGTATCCACAGCGCGCACGCCCATAGGTAAAGCTTATCGCGGCGCATTCAATAACACCGAAGCACCGACGCTCGGTGGGCACGCGGTCAGACACGCCGTTGAACGGGCGGGACTCGATCCGGCCGAAGTCGAAGACGTCATGATGGGTTGCGCAATGCCGCAAGGCACGCAGGGACAGAACGTCGGTCGGCAGATTGCGCTCGCCGCAGGACTGTCTGTGACCACGGCCGGCATGACGGTCGACCGGCAGTGTTCTTCCGGCATGATGGCCATCGCGTTGGCTGCCAAAACCGTCATCGTCGACAACGTCGATATCATGGTGGGTGGCGGTCTCGAGTCCATCAGTCTCGTTCAGAACGAGCATCAGAACACTTACCGCGCTGCTGATCCGCGATTGCTTGCCGTTCACGCCGACGTTCTCATGCCGATGATTGACACGGCCGAGGTTGTCTCCAGGCGCTACAAGGTAAGTCGCGAGGCACAGGACGAGTATGCGTTGCAGAGCCAGCAACGCACGGCTGCAGGGCAGGAAGCAGGCAAGTTTGATGACGAGATCGTGCCACTGCCGTCGAACATGGGCGTGATGGACAAGGAAACCAAAGAAATATCGTTTCACGACATTGTGCTTGAGAAAGACGAAGGCAACCGCCCAACGACGACCCTCGACGGGCTCGCCGGTTTGAAACCTGTTCGCGAGAACGGCTTCATTACGGCCGGTAATGCCAGCCAGTTGTCGGACGGCGCATCGGCCGCTGTTGTCATGGAAGCCCGCGTTGCCGAAAAACGGGGTCTCGAACCGCTGGGGATCTATCGCGGCACAGCCGCTGCGGGCTGCGAGCCTGACGAGATGGGCATTGGGCCGGTCTTTGCCGTGCCCAAGCTGTTAAAACGCAACGGACTGAAAATGGACGACATCGATCTCTGGGAACTTAACGAAGCGTTCGCCGTGCAGGTAATCTATTGCCGCGATCGGCTCGGTATTTCCAACGACATTCTCAACGTCGATGGCGGCGCCATCTCGATTGGCCACCCCTATGGCATGTCGGGCGCGCGCATGGTCGGCCATGCGCTGATCGAAGGCAAACGCCGCGGTGCAAAATACGTCGTATGCACTATGTGTGTCGGTGGTGGCCAGGGTGCGGCATCCCTGTTTGAGGTCGCGTAATGCGCGCACTTGTCTGCAAAGAATACGGTCCGCCCGAATCGCTCGTCATCGAGGAGCACGATGACCCTGTACCGGGCGAAGGACAGGTACTCGTTGATGTTGCCGCGGCAGGCATCAACTTCCCTGACGTGCTGTCGATTGCCGGTAAATATCAGGTCAAAACACCGACGCCGTTTGTGCCGGGAAACGAGGCCGCGGGTGTGGTGTCCGCGATAGGCGGCGGTGTCGACCAGTACGCCGTCGGCGACCGGGTCATCATTAACACGCTCGGCGGCGCGTTTGCCGAAAAGTGCGTTGCGAACCTGCAGACCACGCTGCCCCTGCCCGCCGACCTCAGCTTCGAGCAAGGCGCCGGATTTTCGGTCACGTACGGAACCAGTTACCACGCGCTAAAACAGGGCGCGAATCTTCAGGCCGGCGAAACCGTACTCGTGCTTGGTGCTGCTGGCGGCGTGGGTGTCACGGCCGTTGAAATCGCCAAAGCGATGGGTGCGCGGGTGATCGCTGCCGCAAGCAGCAAAGAAAAGCTGGATTTCGCCGTCTCTGCCGGCGCGGATGAGACCATTAACTATTCCGAAGTGCCACTGAAAGAAACCGTCAAGGAGCTTACCGGCGGTAAAGGCGCCGACGTCGTTTACGACCCTGTCGGTGGTGAACTCGCCGAACAGGCGTTCCGTGCGACGGCCTGGCACGGCCGCTACCTCGTTATCGGCTTCGCCTGCGGCGATATTCCGAAGTTCGCAGCGAATATCGCACTCCTCAAGGAGGCCAGCATCATCGGCGTCTGGTGGGGCACGTGGGCTGCAAAAAATCCCAAACTGCAGATTCAGAACATGATGGAAATGGCGCAGCTGATCAAAGACGGCATACTGACACCGCGAGTTACCGAATCGTATACGCTCGATGATTACGCTGGTGCATTCAAGGCGATAACCGAGCGGCGCGCACTCGGCAAAGTCATCCTGCGGATGGGGCGTTGATCACGAGAGCAGCAAGATGCGTAGATCGGGTGCTATTTGTCACGATCGTAGTCTTTTGTCTGCCTGAATTTGCCTGGGCGACGGCGCCGTTGGCTCGGCCGCCAACGCCGCTGCGAATCTTGCTCACGAACGACGACGGCTACGATTCCCCGGGCATCAAAACGCTTCGTGAAACTCTTGTCGCCGCCGGGCACGACGTGACCCTCGTTGCACCATTAAGTGATCAAAGTGGCAGCGGAACGCGTGTAACCAGCCAAGGCACGCTTGACTACAAGGAGCAATCCACAGATGTCTGGTCCGTTGACGGATCTCCGGCGGATTCAGTGCTGGTTGGTCTGCTGCACATCATGCGAGAGGAGCCGCCGGATATTGTGATTTCCGGTGCCAATTTTGGGCCGAACCTGGGATATGCCAACAGTTCGGGCACAGTAGGTGCGGCAACTATGGCGATGTACGTGGGGCTTCCTGCAATAGCGATCTCGGTAGGCGTCGATCCTTCCGAGCAAGGTGCCGAGCCGATTCCTTTTCCCAGTACGTTCAGCGCATTTGCCGGTGCTGCCGAGTTTACCTTGGAGCTGATTGGCGACTTGCAGGAGCCCCGCATCGATAACGCCAGGTTGCTCCCGGAGAATACAATTCTGAACGTCAATTATCCTCCGGCAGATCCCGAAGAAATAAGCGGATTTCGAGTGTCGAAAGCGACATGGGATGCCGGTGTTCGTCTTGCCTACGAGGAAACCGAAGAAGCGGAACAACTCAAGATCCGGCTGGAACTGGTAGAACCGGGCGCGACCAACAGCGATGATGTGGACTGGCAGTGGTTTTCTCGTGGCTATGTAACTATCAGTGTCCTCGATGGTAATTCGGATGCAGGAGAGTCATTGCGTGACGCTATCGCGCATCGCTTGTCAAAGGGCGGCATCGTCAAAGAACGGACAACAGTAACGGCGCCAATTGCCGCTCCCGGCCCTTAGCGGGACCTGACCTCCGACGTCTTGCTTTGTTTACGGTAGTTCGAGCACACCGACAGCGTCGGTTTCGAGATTCGTGATGTAAAGCCGGTCACCAAGCCGCATAGCCCCGGTTGTGACGCCGAACACGCTCTGCGGCTGTTGCAGGTTGTGAATGACGTTGCCTTCGCCATCCAGGCCGAGGATAAAGGCATGCGATCGGTCCGGCGTTAAGGCCGATATCGGCATAGCGCCCATTAACCTGCGTATGAACGGCTTGTCGGCGAGTTTCTCGAACGCCGGGTCCCGAATCCCGGCTATGCCGACCCAAAATGTGCCGCGATCGTCGACGGACAGGTTGTCGGGCGCGCCAGGCAAGCCGTCGATGAAAAAGTCATCCGTGCCGGCTTTGTCACCCTTGAGCCAAAGGCGCCGCACACGGGTACCGGAGGTTTCAGCAACAAGGACAAATTCATCGCCAGGCGCGACAGTAACGCCGTTGGCCCACGCCAGGTCGTCGAGATGAATTTTCACTTGCTCTGTATCCGGGGAGAAGCTCAGTAGCCGGCCGGTGGCGCGGCCCTCGAGGAACATGTACATGCCGCTGTGGTGCGTAAAACGTGTTGAGGCATCCGTGAACCAGATCGTACCGTCGGCCGCTATTTCGACGGCCTCGACAAATTTCATCGGTACACCGTCAACCTTGTCCGCGAGGACATGGATATCACCGTTTTGTGATATTGAGAGTAACCCTTTGTCTGCATCAGCGACGATCAGCTTGTTGTCGCTATCGACTCGCATGCCGAGCGGAAAGCCGCCGGTAACCGCGAATTCTTCGTGCCGGCCTTCCGCATTGAAGCGCACGATACGGCCATCGCGATAGCCTGTGTACATCCAGCCGTCTGGCCCCGGCGCGATATCTTCAGGGCCGACGCCAACGCCTTGCAGCAGCATCGTGGCGCTTCCGATGGCATCGTTCGGGGCGAACTGACCCGTCAACCCCGGGTTCGGGCCAGGGGTCCACACGACCGGGTCGACCTTGGATCGTGCCAGTGCATAGATCAGCATCGCGAGTACCACGATGACAATGGTGGCGAGCACCCGGAAAACGATTTTCATAGCCAGTTCGCGCTCGCTACCTTCGCCATTTCGGGCGGTACCTTGACTGTCATCGACAAGAGCATTTGTGCGAACGACTTACCCTGTGAATCCACACGCAGAGAACCTCCTCCCCCACCACCAAGTGCGTCGGTCAATACGAAGTTGAGCGCATTCAGGCCGGGCATCTCGAAGCGCTCGACTGTTCCGTCGAGCAAATGTGCGAAATAGTCAGCGACGGCTGATGCCGTCAGCTGACCGAGCATGATGGGAACATAGTCACTGTGTCGCGCAATCACCCCAACATTGGCGTTGCGGCCCTTGTCGCCGCTACGCGCGTAAACCAGTCGGCCAAGCTCGATATCCACCCAATCGTCCTGCACGTTGCTCTCGTCGACTTCAAAATGGCTATTTACAGCGGGCGTTGATGCACCGGGCGATTGATACGACTGATTCTTTACAATTTTGTTGCCGACTTGCACCTGTACCTGAACCTGTTCCTTTGCCAACAACGCCGAGTGCACGCGCATCAGCGGCTGAGGTCGCGCACGTCCCGCGCCGAACGCGCTCATGCCGGGCGTGGCCGATGTTGCGAGATAGGCCACCTCGGCGGCTGCGAATTGCAGGGCTTCGCGACTGTCGTGATGCAATCCGTACTTGCCCATCGCCTCTCGCGTATCGCCCGTGCGCGCGTGCGGCCCGTACGTATCTTCGGCCCCGATGACTTCAATACACACGTCGCGGTAATCGCCAAGCCCGCGTGCTTCGAAAACGCGCTTTGTGCGATCTACCCAGGCATTCAGGCTCGTACGGATTTTGTCGGCAACCCGCGGTCCGCCCATGAAGAAACTGCCCATGAGTCGAAAACCATCGATATAGGTACCACACACCTTGTAATCGGATCCAGGTGCCCTGCCTTTGGCACCGCTGACCCCGACGCGGTACTTGTCGACCTGAGACAAGCGCACATTACTGAAGTCACAGGCGACGTCCGGCAACAGGTAGTTGGCGGGATCCCCTATTTCATAAAGCAGCTGCTCGGCCACGGTGCCGATACTGACCAGGCCGCCGGTATTGTGGGGGATCGTAACAACAAAACTCCCGTCAGCGCTGACCTCAGCCACCGGATAGCTCATCTTCGAAAAGTCGGGCACGAGGTGCCAGTCCGTAAAATTGCCGCCCGTGCACTGCGCACCGCATTCGATGACGTGACCGGCCAGCGAACCCTGCGCAAGCTTGTCGTATTCAGTCTCGCTCCAGCCGAATTCATGCATCAACGGCCCAAGCACGACAGCACTATCGACAACGCGACCTGTAACGACGATATCGGCACCGGCCGCAAGCGCGTCAGCAATCGGCCGGGCGCCCAGGTAAGCATTGAGGCTCGCGAGTTTCTCCGGCAACGGCTCGCCGGTTTCCATTTCCATGAGGCCCGATTCCCTGAGCTCGGAACTGCGATCCGCAAGATCGTCGCCATAAACGCCGGCAATCGTCAAATCGATGTTGAGTTCTTCACACATCGCTTCCAACGCGACGATGCAGGCCGGTACGTTCACGCCACCCGCATTGGCAACGACTTTGATCCCTTTCATCGCGCAATCGGCAAGCACGTCGTGCATCGCGACCGTCACGAAATCGACGGCATAGCCGAGGTTTTCATCGCGCATCCTGGCGCGAGAAAGTATGGCCATCGTGGTCTCAGCAAGGTAGTCAAACACGAGATAGTCGATATCGCCGTTTTCGACCAATTGACGAGCGGCCAACTGACTGTCGCCATAGAAAGCAGATGCACAGCCGATTCTCACGCGTTCCTTCATGGCGCTTACTCTTCGTCGTCCGGTTTGGCCCAGTACGGTTTTCGCTTATTAAGAAACGCCGAAGTACCTTCCTGCCCTTCTTTGCTACGCAGTGCTTTTGTAAATGCATCCGCGGCCGCATCCAGCAGCGCTTCATGTTCGACCACGCCGACATCGAACAACAAGCGCTTGGTAGCTGCCGTAGCGTTGGGTGCGCGAGAGTAAATACGCGCCTTCACTTTCTCCAGTTGTACTTCGAGTTCTTCATTGGTATGGGTCAGGTAATGGGCGATACCCAGGCGCACCGCTTCTTCGCCATCCACCCGGTCGCCGAGTAGCGCCAGGCGACGGGCCTGCGTAAGGCCGATGCGCGCAACGACGAATGGCGCGATCTGCGCCGGGATAATACCGAGCCCGGTTTCGGGCATCGAGAACATCGCATTCTTGTCCGCAATCGCAACATCGGAAATACAGGCGAGGCCCAGGCCACCGCCCATAACCGCACCTTCGAGCGCCGCGACGATGATCTGTGGCGCGCGGTTCACGAGCGTCACCATGCGGCCGAAAGCGCGGTTGAATTCCCAGGTCGCTTCGGCCGCGTCGTCCTCGTCCATCTGCCCTGTGTTCATTCCGGAAATATCACCACCCGAGCAGAAGTTTCCTTCCGTGCCGCGAAAGATGATGGCGCGTATCGTGCTGTCATCCTGGACCGACTCAACGGCAGCCATTATTTCCGAGACCAGCCCGGAATTCATCGCATTGCGTTTGTGCGGACGATTTAGCGTTACATTCAGAATACCGTCGTCGATGTCGAGCAACAATTCCTGGCAGTCGGGCAGTGTCATAAGCCAGTCCTCAGAACCGCGCAACACCGAAGGTGTTCGGACGAAGCATCCTGCGATCGCCTTCCCGACAAACGTCGAGCACGAAACCAACTACCTTGCGCGTATCGCGAGGGTCGATAATTCCGTCATCCCAGAGGCGCGCCGTGTTCGCCAGCGCACGCGACTTCTCTTCCATCGTCGATATCGTGTTCTGCTCTAGCGCATCGAGCTTCGCGGTATCCACTGTGCCCAAGCGTGCCATCTTCGCTTCCGCAACGGTGCGCATTACGCTCCCGGCCTGTGCCGGGCCCATGACTGATACCACCGAGCGCGGCCACGCAAACATAAAGCGTGGGCCGATGCCGCGACCGCACATTGCGTAGTTGCCGGCACCAAATGAGCCACCTACAACAATACTGATTTTTGGCACGGTGCTGTTGGTGACGGCCTGGATCAGCTTGGAACCGTGCTTGATAATGCCGGACTGTTCGGCACGCGTCCCAACAATGAATCCTGTCGTGTTATGCAGGAACAATAGCGGCGTGCCGGACTGCTCGCACAGCTGAATGAACTGGGCGGCTTTCGCAGCGCCCTGCGCCGTGATCGGCCCGTTATTACCGACAACGCCGCAGCGGTGACCGAAAAACGTGGCATGCCCGCACACTGTGCCGCGATCGTACTCGCGCTTGAAATCGAGGAAGTCCGAACCGTCTGCGATGCGGGCAATGATCTCTCTCACATCGTAAGCGAACTTCGGATTCTCGGGCACGATCCCGAGTATCTCGTCACTCGAATACTTCGGCTCTTCGTAACCGGGCTCCGCCGAAGCGGGCAAATTATCGTTCCAGCCCAGGTTCGTGACGATCTCCCGGGCGATACGAATGCCGTCCGCATCGTCCTTGGCAAGGTAATCCGCCGTACCTGCGATCTGGCCGTGCATCTTCGCGCCGCCAATATCTTCGTCGGTCGCAATTTCGCCCGTCGCGGCCTTGAGTAGCGGCGGTCCGGCAAGGTAGACCGTTGACTGGCCGCGAATCATGACAACATAGTCGGAGAGCCCCGGCTGATACGCGCCACCGGCTGTCGCGCTGCCATGCACGACGGTTACCTGTGGAATGCCGGCTGCCGACAGCCTGGCTTGACGAGCAAACCCGGCCCCCGAGTAACCAAAAAAATCGCCGAGTAGCGACAGATTGCCGCCACCGCTTTGCGCCAGGACAACGACCGGTAATCTGTTCTCGTCGGCGAGCTGCAGCATGCGCTGACGTTTCTGACCGCCCAGCGGCGTGATGCTGCCGCCCTTGGTCAGGTAATCATCGATCATGACCATGCAGCGAGTGCCATCGATGTAGCCGATGCCGGAAATACAGCTGCCGCCCGCAGCCGCGCCATCGGTGTCGCCTTCCTGCTTGTAGCCGCATAAAGTCGACAGTTCGAGGAATTCGGCGCCGTGATCGAGCAACATCGTGAGACGGTCGCGTGGTGAAACCAGGCCGCGCTCTACGTAACGCGGTGCTTTTGCCTGAGCCGCTTCGAGCACCTGCCGTTCAATGCCCCGAAATTCTTCGATCGCCGCAACCATGACGTTGACGTTCGCATGAAACTCGTGCGAGCTCGGGTCGACTTTTGACTTGATGAGCGCCATTATTTCTTCCTGCCCGGCAAAGTTCCCATGTACTTGCAGATAATGCCGAGCATAACCTCGTCGGCACCGGCGCCAATAGACGTCAACCGTGTATCACGATAGGAACGCGATACCGGGTTATCCCACATGTAACCCATACCCCCCCAGTACTGCAGGCAGGAATCGGTCACTTCCCGAACCAGCCGTCCGACCTTGAGCTTCGCCATGGACGCTTTCATGGTCACGTCTTCACCTGCAACATACGCCTCGACCGCGTCATAAACTAGCGCGCGTAACGCTTCTACCTCTGTCTGCAATTCCGCGAGACGGAAATGCACTACCTGGTTGTCGAGTATCGATTTTCCGAATGCCTCGCGGTCACGCGTGTAATCGATCGTTTCATTGATGCAGTATTCCATGGTTTTCAAATTGCCGGCCGCTGCGAACAGACGCTCCTCCTGGAACTGCATCATCTGGTATTGGAATCCCATGCCCTCCTCACCAACCAGGTGCTTGCGCGGGACGCGTACGTTATCAAGAAACACCTGTGCGGTATCCGAAGAACGCATACCCAGTTTGTCCAGACGATCGGAAAAGGAAATACCCGGGAGATCGGTCGGGACGATAATCAAAGACTTGTTCTTGTGGGCCGGGCCATCAGACGTATTCACCAACAAGCAAATGTAATCCGCTTGTGTGGAATTGGTGATCCACATCTTCGAGCCATTGATGATGTAATCATCGCCGTCGTGCTTGGCCGACGTCTTGATTGCAGCCACGTCGGATCCCGCTGCTGCTTCGCTCACGCCGATCGCGAATACGGCCTCGCCCGAAATTGCTTTCGTCAGGAACTCGCGTCGTAGCCAGTCGCTGCCGAACTTCGTCAGAGCCGGCGTGGCCATGTCGGTCTGCACACCGATAGCCATCGACACGCCCCCGCTGTGAACGCGGCCGAGTTCTTCCGAGAATACGATCTGGTAGCTGTAGTCGAGGCCCATGCCGCCGTATTCGACCGGTTTGGTGATGCCAAGAAAACCAAGCTGGCCGAGCTGCTTGAACACTTTGTGTGCGGGAAATATCCCGGCTTTCTCCCATTCGTCCGCATGCGGATTCAGCTCGTTATCAACAAACTTCGCCACAGCGGTGCGGATGGCTTCATGTTCTTCGGTAAATCGCATCTCTTGTTATTCGTCTTCTTCAGTTGCGCCAATGGCGACGGCTCGCTGAAATGCCGGCCGCGCCATCAGGCGAGCGAGGTAGTCACTGACCTGCCGCGTGTACTCGCCATCCAGTCGCTGCAATTTGCCTAGGTACAGCGCGTAGCCGATCGCGATATCGGCAATCGTAAAACGATCATCGCAAAGGAACTCGCGGCCGACCAGGTGTGCATCAAGGCGTCGTAATCTCGCAATGTACCATTTGCTGTAGTCGGCGACCGCCTGTGGCAAGCGTCGCTCCTCGGGCTCCAGCTCACGGTATCGAAGGACAATGGTCTGCGGAAAAGTCAGCGTAGCGTCACTATGATACAGCCAGTTCAGGTAGTCGCCGTACTCGGGATGATCGATCGGGACGCCAAATTCGTGCTGATCGTAGCGATCCACGAGATAGTGGCAAATCCCGGTCGACTCGGTCATCTCGGTGCTGCCATCGGTAAAAAACGGCACGGTGCCAAGTACATTGGTGTCGAGGTACTCCCTGTGCAGGAATCTCGGCGGAAACGGCAGCATCACGACATCGTAGTCGATACCCATTTCCTCGAGCGCCCACAGCGGTCGCAGGGAGCGGGCATTATGGCAATGCCAGAGTTTCGGTTTTTCGCTGCCCATCATCAGAGCCGGTACTGTCGAGCGGCCAGGTCACGCATGATCTCTTCCGAACCGCCGCCGATCGCGTTGACCCGCACCTCGCGGTAGATGCGCTCGACGCGGCTACCACGCATGTACCCGATGCCGCCCAGGATCTGCATGGCTTCGCGGGCGCAAAATTCCATGGTCTGGCTGCACTGCACTTTCAGCAATGCAATATCACCGGCATCGGGCGTTGCCTGCGCTATTTGTTGCGAAACGATTTGAATATAGGCCTGCGTTGCGTTGATGCGCTGCTTCATTTCGGCAATCTTGTGGCGAATGACCTGGTGATCCGCCAGGCGTTTGCCAAACGTGTGGCGTTCACGCGCCCACGCGACGGCTTCTTCGAGGCAGACCCGCGCGAATCCTTCCATGGCGGCCGACATAGCCATGCGTTCGGCATTGAAGTTATTCATGATGACTTTGAAACCTCGATTTTCCTCGCCGATCAGGTTGCCGGCGGGAACGCGGACGTTGTCGAAATAGATCGTTGCCGTGTCCGATGCCCACCAACCCTGCTTTTTGTCCAGTTCGGTACGCGAAACGCCCTCGCTGGCGGCGGGAATCAGGACGACCGACACGCCCTGCGATCCCTGGCCACCCGTACGTACCGCGGTTGTGTACCAATCCGCTGTCATGCCGCCGGTGATGTAGGTCTTCGAGCCGTTCACGACAAAGTGATCGCCTTCCGGTTTCGCTGTAGTCGAGAGATTCGCGACATCCGAACCGGCGCCCGGCTCGGTGATGGCAAGCGAAATTCGTTTGTGCCCGCTTAGTACGGCGGGAACGACCTCGCGCTTGACGTCGTCTGCCGCGAAATTGGCGACGGGCGGCAGACCGATGTTGTGCACCATGAGGTTGGCGCTGACGCCACCCACCCCGAATCGCGCCATCTCTTCGTTGACAATGTTGTGGTACCAGACATCGATTCCTTCGGAGATACCGCCCAGTTCTTCCGGGTAACCGAGGCCGAGCAAGCCGATTTCAGCCGCTTTTGGGTATAGCGAAGACGGAATCCTGCCCTGCTCATCCCAATCGGCCGCATACGGGACAACTTCCTTGTCAAAGAACCGGCGTACCTGGGTCCGCCATTCTTCATGCTCGGGCGTCAGGAACGGGTTTGGCAATCGTGCGCTGTCAAAATCGAGTGACATGGTCCGGTGTCTTGCCTTATGCGTTAGCTGTTATTGGTCGCGCAATTCACGCCTCAGGATCTTGCCGACGGCTGATTTCGGCAATTCATCACGAAACTCGACGTGCTTGGGTACTTTATACGCTGTCAGCTGCTCGCGGCAAAACCGGCGCAAATCTCCGGCGCTGAGATCCTTGTTGCTCGAAACGACAAAAACCTTGACGGCCTCTCCGGTTTTTTCATCAGGCACACCGACGACAGCACATTCAACGACGTCGGGATGCGTGAATACGACGTTCTCGATTTCATTGGGATATACATTGAAGCCCGACACCAGGACCATGTCTTTCAGTCGATCCACGATGCGAATGTTGCCGTTTTCCTGTATGACGGCGATATCGCCGGTTCGGAACCAGCCTTCTTTGTCGATGACCTCGGCCGTCGCTTCTTCACGCTGCCAGTAGCCTTGCATGACCTGCGGTCCACGTATGAGCAGTTCGCCGGCCTCGCCGATTGGCAGCTCATTGCCATCGTCATCGATGACCTTGAATTCGGAGCCGACCATCGGCGGGCCAATGGTACCGAGTTCGCGGCTGGTCAACGAATTGACAGTCGCCATGGCCCCGGTTTCCGACAAGCCGTAGCCCTCATGGATATCCGCGCCCGTGCGACGTTTCCACTCCTCGGCAATTTCCGGCACGGTCGCCGCACCGCCGCCGATGGTCCAACGCAGGTGGCTGAAGTCGATATCGTCGAATTCCGGATGGTGCAACAGTGCTGTGAACAAGGTGTTGACCCCCGCGAAAGAAGTAAACGGTTCTGCTTTCATGCTATTGATCAAGCCGTTGATATCGCGCGGGTTGGGTATCAGGATCGAATAGCTGCCGTTCAGATACCCCGAGATCAGGCTGACCGCAAAGCCGTAGATGTGGTACAGCGGCATCGGCATGATCGCAACTTCGGGGTCAGTCATGTCGGCGCCGAAAGACAGTGGCGACATGAGGGCGGCCGAGTACAGGTTGCCATGGCTAAGAACCGCACCCTTGGGCGCGCCGGTCGTTCCACCCGTGTACTGCAACAGGGCCACATCATCGAGCGATACATCGACTCGTGGCATTTCGAGTTTGTGTCCGGCGGCCAGCACGTCCGGAAATGAAACCAGCTTGGGCAGCGACGACTCGGGCAGCGGCTGCGGATCAAGCATATCGATCACGCTGGTCGCTATCACGACTTCGATCTTGGTCTCGGGGACAAGCTCTTCCAGGCGGGGCAGATTGTCGCTGAGCGCGACGAGCGCCCGGGCACCCGAGTCATTGAACTGGTAAATGAGCTCGCGCGTCGTGTACAGCGGGTTGGTGTTGACGATGACCAGACCGGCCCGCAACGCGCCCCACGCCGCAATCGGGTACTGCACGAGATTCGGCAGCTGGATGGCAATCCTGTCGCCCTTGGAC
>Ga0224512_10003310_pt1 | contig 14260 bp, 11 predicted proteins | sample SF_May12_sed_USG_4_FD_169103 | JGI IMG/M metagenome (GOLD analysis project Ga0224512, IMG submission 169103) | Sediment microbial communities from San Francisco Bay, California, United States - SF_May12_sed_USGS_13 | ecosystem: Environmental > Aquatic > Marine > Sediment | place: USA...
CAATCTCGGCACCGAACAGCGCCGCGGATAACGGCTTCGATCGCGCGGCCGCCCTGCGTACCGCAACTGCCGTGTTGATGATCGATGTTGCGCGTGCAGATGACGTGTTCGATGAGAGTGAATTCGATCGTGTGTTGCAGCTTATTGAGACACATTTCAACCTGGCCCCTGAAGAAGCGGCGGAACTTGTAAATAGCGCCAACGAAAAGGCCGAAGACCTTATCTCCGTGCATGAGTTCACACAGGTTTTGCACCAGCATCTCGACGAGAAAGAAAAAGCCCGCATCATCGCGTTGCTATGGCAGATTGCGTATGCCGACGGTCGGCTCGACAAATACGAAGACTCCCTTGTACTGAAAGTCAGCGACCTGCTGCACGTCGGCCGGGGACGCGTGATGCGCCTCAAGCACGACGCTGAACTCGCCGCAAGCTGACCTCAGCCGGCGTTCACAGAAGTTGAGAGTGCCCGCGGGACCAGGTCTCAGTTTCTGCCGGATTATGTCAAAGTCAGCCGGGTCGTGATGCGATCTGGGCCATGTATCTGAGATGTCGCGACCAGCGGCAGGCGGCTGAACATAAGGCAGCACGGGCCTTTCAGCGTGTTTCCCGGCTGAATCCGAAAACCGACGCTCCGAGACACGCCCCGTAGCAACGACAGCCTTGGTTTTACTCGGTTTTTTGACGGTGTTCATAGCGGGCGCTGTGAACTCCGTCCAGAATTATGCTCTTACGTCGTTTGGGTCGATGGGTATTCGTATGCTAAGAGCTTCGCTGGCCGTCCTAGCCACAATTTTGCTGGTGGGCGTATTGTCTGTGCTAATCGTCGAATCGAGGGCGGTTAGAGAAGACTATTACGCCGAACACGCCGATCGCATGCGCGCGATCGAGACCAGCAAGAACGATCTCACGGCAATCATGCAAGTTGCGCAAAGTGCCTACGAAGACGGTCGTCCGGTATCGGCCTCAACGGAACTCGCATTTTCGCGCCTGACGGAAAATAACGCATTGTTACAGCGCGCCGATGAACGTCTGCGTGGCAACACCACGGTCGACACACATTTGTCGACCTACGACACTGAGCTCAGCGGCTTCGTCCGCGATGGCCAGGCTTTTACCGCGCGTCAAAACGCCTTCGCCGATGCATTGCGCACATTGCAGGAAGAGTCACCTGACGTCGTAAAAGACCTGCGTCGAGATAACCTGCGTCTCGAGTCGCAGAACGCTTTTTCACTCGCCATTGAAGTAATCGAATTCGCGACCGGCGGTGGCAGCGGGGATGGCCGGCAGCTGAAACAGCGTATCGAGCAACTGGGCAGCAGCACGGCGGCCAGAACACAGGCACCGGGAACCCTGGACGCGTTTATCAACGCGGCAAATGCTGTCATTGAGCAAAAAGCTGCTGCGGGCCTGGCGCTGCAGAAAATCAGCAGCAGCCGTATCGTTGAACATCTATGGGCGCTGTCCGATGAAATCCTGAACGATAACCGACGCACGGTAAGCCGCGCCGAACGGGCAGGCCTGTTACTGGCGGTGTGTACGGTTCTTCTGCTGATTGGCGCCGGCTACGCGATGTTCCGACTGCAAACGAGTTATCGCGAATTGAACAGGAGCAATCGCGAACTTGAAAGCATCAACAACTCTCTGGAGGAACGGGTGACGGATCGGACACAGGAACTGTCCGCCGCTTATGACGACCTGAAGGAATCCCAGGTCCAGCTCGTGCAGGCCGAGAAGATGTCGTCGCTTGGGGAACTTGTTGCCGGCATCAGTCACGAAATCAACACACCGCTCTGGTACCTCATCAGCAACTCCACAGTCCTGCAGGAACGCATGGAACAAGTCGGCGAATTCTGCGACATCGCCGAAGACATGATCGCAGGAGTGAAGTCTCAAACCGGCGTTAAAGAAGCTATCAGCCGCGGTCTTATGGGCATGCAGCGCATGCTGAAAGATGGCATGAAAGACGACATCGACGAAGCGAAAGACCTGATTCAGGACAGCATCGAGGGTCTGGAGGAGCTGACCGAACTCGCGCAGAGCCTGAAGGACTTCAGCCGGCTGGACCGTGCCCGCTACGGCGAGTTCAATGTTAACGACGGTCTTGATAAGACGCTGCTGATCGCGAAGAACAAGCTGAAAGACAAGGTGTCTGTGCACAAACACTATGGCGACCTGCCGACGATTCATTGTTCACCGTCACAGATCAATCAGATATTTCTCAACTTGCTGACCAACGCAGCCGATGCCATTGAAGAAAGCGGCGACATCGTAATCAGGACGATTGCCGAAGAGGGCAAGGTACGTATCAGCTTCGCCGATACCGGCAGCGGCATATCGCCGGATGCGATGTCGAAGATCCGAGATCCGTTCTTTACGACGAAGGATGTTGGCAAAGGCACCGGACTGGGCTTGTCGATTGTCGACCAGATCGTGACGTCGCATGGCGGTGAGCTCTTGATCGAGTCCGAGTTGGATAAGGGAACAACCGTGACAATTGTGCTGCCAGTTGCCGCTGCCATGCCTGCTGCAGAGGCAGACGAAGCAGAAGCGGTTGAGAAAGTAAGCGAGGAGGCGGCTGCGAACGACCCGGACAGTGACGCTGAATCGTCGCTGGAGATGATCGATAACGACGACGGCCGGGACGACGTTCCCGAAGTGGCAACGGTGTGATCCGTGACATTGAATGAAGGCATGAAATGACCGATAAGGCGCGCATACTTTTTGTTGATGACGAGAAGCGGGTTCTGAACTCGATGCGCGGTCTGTTTCGCCGGGAGTACGAGCTATTCCTGGCAACTGAGGGCGCAGAGGCGGTCCGGATTGCGACAGAAAACGATATCGATGTCATTGTTGCCGATCAGCGCATGCCCGGCATGACCGGTGTCGAAGTGCTGGCCAAAATCAAGGAACAATCGCCGCGGACCGTTCGCGTTCTCCTGACAGGCTACGCCGATCCGAGCGCGGTAGAGGGCTCGATCAATATCGGAGAGGTATTCCGCTTTTTGAGCAAGCCGTGTCCGCCGAAAATGTTGCGTGAAACGTTGAGCCTCGCCATTTCCGCGTCGCGTACCAGTCCTGTGGAAACAGCCAACGTACCGCCGTCCACAGCACAACCGGCCGCCAACTCTGTGCCGCAACACGACATTGAGGCGATTCCGCGACCAGCACCCCGCCCCGCGCCCGTTGTTGCTCCTCGGTCTGAGCCACCGGTCCACGAGTTGCCGTCGCTGGACCCGATCCACGATGACGACGAGACACAGCCGGCAATGCGCGCGCTCGACGAGTCCGCAATGCAAGCCATGAGTGAGCCTGCAGCATCGCATTGGCAGTCAGTAACGAACGTCGTCATGTCCGAAGATACCGTCGAAACGACGCAGGAAAATGTGGTGCTGACTTCGTCTACCTTGAGCACAAACGACGTCGGCGTTGTCATTTTCACCGTCGATTCGGAATTTGCCGCTACTGCAATACGCGCAGCGTCTGCCGACAGAAATACGATACTGGCAACCACGCTCGTCAAAGTTGCCCAAGCCATCCAGCAGCAGAATGCCGGCGTGCTTGTCACGGACTTCACGACCAATAATTCGATCCTGAAGAAGATCGTTGCGGCACTCAAACAGCGTATGCCGCACCTCGTAACAATCGTCGTCAGCAGTGGCAGGGATACGACCGACATGATCAATCTGATCAACTTCGGCCAGGTATTTCGCTACGTAATGAAGCCGGTTGAGCCCGAACAACTGCGAAGCGACATCAATGCCGCCGTCATCCGCCATTTGTATCTGCTGAACAACCCTGAATCCGTCAAGCGCCACCAGGTGATCGACACGCCCATCGAGGCCACCGGCGCTTCGACCACGGTCAACCGTTTTCTCGGCAGCATTCAAAATCTGCCGCCGTCGGGAACGGATCCTGCCGATACGCTTACCTGATGCACAGGGTTTTTGACCAATGACAGACGTGAAAGACAACAGTTCATTACCGCTGCTGTTTTCGATCACCGGCGCGATACTGTTGGTCGCAGTCGGAGGATGGTTTTTTCTCGAGCAGCAGGAATCGGAGCCCGCCACGACCCAAAGCGGCCGGGCTGCAGAGGCGCCGACGAGCGCGATAAGCAATGCTGCCGATGCCCCTGTGCAAAGCCCGCGGACGCTTGTCGAAAACGAACCCGAGGTCGATCCAGTCGTCGAGCAAAACGATACGGAGCTGACCGGCGCCGACGCGGACCTGCGTCTGGCCAGGCTTGCCGCGGATGCCGACATTCTTGTGTTGCCGGCCACACAGAGCGCGCTTCACTATTACGGACGGATTCTGGATGCCGATCCCGGGCACGCGATAGCGAACGCCGAGCTCGACACCATTCTGGCCAGGGTTGCGCAGACGGTCACACAACATCTCGAGGACAGGGCGTTCGTCGAGGCTCACGAAATCGCCGCGCTCGTCGCGAAGCAAAGACCGGAGCACTCACTCGTCATCGAAACGCAGCAAACGCTGGACAACCACACCGAGCAACTGATTCAACAGGCGATTCAAAACGTGCGCGACGGCAATGACGATCGGGCCGGGCAGCTTATTGCCGCTGCCGAGGGTCTGCCGGGTCGAAATCCCGACTATTTCATCGCGATTCGCGAATCCATCGCTGAAATTCAGGCGGTTCGCCAGTCTGCGGATCGTGACAGAAACGAGCGCGCACGGCTCGCCGATAATAAAGCCAGAGCCGCGTGGGTCGCGCGCATCCGCACTGCGATTGCGCAGGGTAATCTGATCGAACCCGCCGGCGCCAGTGCGCGTGACTTGCTGGCTGAACGAAACAGTTGGTCGGCCGAGCGAAACCAGTTGCGCGCTGAATTACTGGCTGCACTGATTGACGCTGCAAAATCACACCTCAATGCCCAACGACTGGATGATGCTGACGCGCTGTTGAGCGCCGCCGTGGAGCTGGGTGGCAGGGCGGACGAGCTGAACCAGCTCAGAGACTCGCTTGAAAGAGCGTTTATTGATGCAAGATCAAACCAACTGGTCGCCATGTCCGAACTGGTGCAGGTCAAATCCGTTGCTCCCCGTTACCCGCGGCGCGCGTCAAGAAGCAACTTGTCCGGATGGGTCGATGTGGTCTTCACCATTACGCCAAGCGGAGCAACGTCAAACGTCGAGGTCTTTCGAGCCGAACCGGAATCGCTATTCGACAACGCCGCAATCGATGCGGTTTCGGAATGGGAGTTTCAACCCGTCGAGTATCGTGGACAGGTAATCAGCCAGCGCGCGGGCGCGCGACTCGTCTTTCAGATCGAATAATCGCAGAGCGCTTACAAGCGTATCGGCAGATCCCTCACCCGAGTTCCGGTCGCGGCATAAACAGCGTTGCCGATAGCCGGTGGTACCGCAATCAGCGGGGGCTCGCCCAAACCGGTCGGAAACTCCGTACTCTCCATAAACCTGATGTCGACTTCCGGCACATCCGCCATGCGCAGCGGCGTGTAGGTGTTCAGATTCTGATCCCTGACCTCTCCGTTTTCGATTGTCGTTCCTTCATGCAACGCCAAACTCACTCCCCAAAGCGTTGCACCCTCCGCCTGTGCCATGGCGCCGTCCGGATGCACAACGGTACCGCAGTCGATGGTTTGCCAGATCTTCCTGACCGTGACTGCCTTTGTTTCCGCATCGACAGCGACATGGGCCACGCAGGCAGTCCAGGTCGGCATATTGCGCTCCTGGCCATGACTGACTGCAACACCCATGCCCTCACCTGCAGGCAGTTCCCTGCCCCAGCCAGACCGCTCGGCAACGTCCTTGAGCGCGGCGGCCAATCGTGCCGCGCCACCGACCGAGTTCGGTGCCGTGCCCGCATTCTTGCCGGCAGCATCCAGTCGCGCGAGTCGAAACTCGACCGGGTCTTCGCCGCTGAGCGCAGCGACTTCGTCCATAAATGATTCGACACCCCAACCGATCCAGCCAGGACCGACGGCGCGCAGCCAGCCCGGCAGAAATGTTCGCTGCGCCAGGTCGTTATTGATCGCGCGCACGCGGTGGTTTGGCAATGTGTACCAGTGATCAGCGCCGCTGATCGAAAATGTATCAAACTTGCCGTTACCGTCGACGCCGTCTGCGAGGAAGCCCGGCGCCATTGCCAGCGTTGGCCAGCCAGCCGCCGCGGCATGCTCGATGCCCGTGACAGCACCATCGCCATCGAATGACGCGTCAAATTTCGCGACCGATGGAGAGCGAACACAGTCGAAGCGGCTGTCGTCTTCACGCTGAAAGATCAGCTTGACGGGCCGCCCGAGTTCACGCGCCGCCAGTGCCGCCGGAATCATCTGATCGCCAAACAGCCGCCGCCCAAAACCGCCGCCGAGATAATACTGGTGGATGACAATGTTCGATTCCTCCACTTCGAGCGCCTTCGCGAGGACCGGCAGGATCAGCGACTGCCACTGATTTCCCGAGTGAATATGGAATACGCCGTCAACATACTCGACGAGCGCATTCTGCGGCTCCAACGTGAAGTGCAGTACCGTGCTCGTGCGGTACGTCGCCGTATGTGTGCTCGTCGCGTCCGCGCGGGCCGCCGCGACATCGCCATCGTCAACGACTTTGACGCCGCTGGAAGGGTCCGCCACGAGCTTCGCGCCCTCGGCGAGAATATGCTCCTCGGTAACCGCCGCTGTGGGCCCGGGCGCCCAATCGACTTCAACTGCATCGACGGCCCGCATCGCCGCCGGGAAATTCTCGGCGATTACGACTGCCCACCCCTGCAGCGTTTCGCTTGGGTCGCTGAGCGCGAGTGTTTGCATGTAACCCGGAATGTCCTTTGCTGCAGTGTCATCGATCGACATGATGGTGCTGCCGTAACGCGTCGGTGGAATGAGCGGATGTGCGTACACCATATCCGGCAACTCGCTGTCGAGCCCATACACGGCCTCTCCGCGCGACTTCGCCGGCACATCGAGTGCGCTGGTTTCCTTACCGATGAGGTGGCGGTCTGCAGCCGGTTTGACAGGCATTGCTGCGAGTTCTTCGTCGCTGAATGTGCGTGTAATGTCGCTCTTGGCGACGATGTCGGCAAACGAGACCTGCTCGTCTCCTGCAATCACGTTGCCGCCATGCGCTGTGCACTGCGCAACGTCGACGCCCAGCATTCTGGCGCCTTCTTCGATCAGCACCGTGCGACCGGCTGCGCCAGCCTGCGACAGCATCGCAAATGACGTGAACACGGACCACGAACCGCCGGTCACCATGTAACCCCACTTCGGATCACTGTCGACATGCTTAATCGATACTTTGCTCCAGTCGGCACCGAGTTCATCGGCGACGATGCGCGCGAGCGCGGTACCGACGTGTTGACCCATCTCGGCCTTGGCGATATTGACGAGCACGCTGCCTGTGCCGTCGACCACGAACCAGACCGCCGGCGAGAACTGCTTGCTTGCGCCGGCTGCGAGGTCACTTGCAGCATCCTCACGGCTGCAGCCCGGCAGTACCGAACCAAGACTCATGACCAGCGTCGTGCCCGCGGTGCCGGCAATAAAGGTGCGACGGCTGATCGGCGCAGATTGTTTTCGTATGACCATGACTACACCTCCCCGCCATTCGCGGCGCTCTTGATGGCTTTGCGAATCCGTGTGTACGCCATACAACGACACAGATTGCCATTCATCGCTGCGTCAATGTCAGCGTCGCTGGGATTCGGCTTGTCTTTGAGCAAATCGGCCGCCTGCATGATCTGGCCGGACTGGCAGTAACCGCACTGCGGAACCTGCTCCTCAACCCAGGCCGACTGCAGCGCCTTGCCCGCATCGGTATCGAGGCCCTCGATCGTCGTTACCGAGCGATTCTCGACCGCGCTGAGCGGTATGATGCAGGACCGCAGCGCGTTGCCATCGAGATGCACGGTACACGCGCCGCACATCGCTATGCCGCAGCCGAACTTGGTGCCTTTCAGCTTGAGTTCGTCGCGAATTACCCACAGCAGCGGCGTATCCGCCGGGCTCTCGGATGTAACGGCCTGACCATTTAATTCGAATTCGATCACGGTTCACCTCATGCAGTTGGCGTCAGCCCCGCAAGTTTAGTACAGCGCTTGCCATAATACAGTCCCTGAGTCCCGCTAAGACCGCGGCCTATTCGTTCAGAATCCGGCCAATCGGCCGATAAACAAGGAGAGGAACGCCCGCCAGCGTCGCTGGCGGCTGTCTGAATATTATGTAAAACACCTGCACGGGGTCGCGGCGGTGGTCGTAGCACGAGCACAGAAGTTCAGCACGCATCGAGCACTCGTGGTCGAGGACAATGAGCATGTGGCCTATATGCTCGAATTCATGCTCGAGCGTGCCGGTTATGACGTGATCCTGGCCGCTAATGGTCGCGACGCACAGGCAGCCGTGACCAACATCGAGCCCGTCGATGTCGTCTTGCTCGACCTCATGTTGCCGTACGTCTCGGGCTATCAACTCATCGGAGAAATCCGCGACGATCATGACTGGCAATACGTGCCGATCGTCGTGCTCTCCGGCAAAGTCCTCGAGGACGACATCGTCAAGGCGCTCGACCTCGGTGCAAACGACTACGTGACCAAGCCCTTTCGTCCGGAAGAACTTCTTGCGCGTCTGCGTCGCGTGGTCGCTGACAACGAGCACCGCGCGTTAGTACGATGATAATGCGCGCGCCCGGGCAGGTTTGGCTCCTCGCGGTGATTCTGCTTGTCTCGGGCAATGCGGCGCTCGCCGACGCATCGTTGCGCGCCATTGATAATGCGATCGCCACGAGTGATTACGACTACGCTCTCGAATTAATCGACACGCAACTTGCACTGAATCGTGAAGACACGGCGTTGCGCCTGCGGCGTGCCCGGGTTCTCGGTTACCGCGGCGAATTCGATGCGGCATTGAAGAGCCTCAACGAACTGCAGCGGGAGTATCCGCAGGATGTGGACCACGTATTTGCCCGGGCACAGTTGCTGACCCGGCAGGGACGCGATGGTGAAGCCATTGACGATCTGCGTCGCGCAGTGGCCCTCGCGCCCGACTACGAGGAGGTCTGGCAGCTTCGTTACACGCTCCTGACACGCCAGCTCGACGAATCCGCCGAATTCGAACTGCAGGAATTGTTACAGGAGGTCGCAATTCGCTTTCCGCGCGCCGAATGGTGGCGACCGGCCGCAACGGATTCGGCGCCTCAGTGGACGATCCTGGTCGGCGCTGGCCACGAGAACCTCAGTAACGATGCCCCATCCTGGAATCGGCAGTTCGTCGAGGTCAGTCGCGAGCAGCATGCTACAGGGCGATATCGGATCGGGCTTTCTCGTGACGAACGTTTCGGCAACTCCGACTTGTCTGTGCGGCTCAGCGGCGACTATCTTCTCGCGCCGGACTGGTCGGCAGGAGCCGACATCACGCTGATCAGCGATCCGGATTTTCAACCCGAGCTGAATTACAGCGGCTATGTCGGGCGCTCACTGAAGGAAGGCTGGGTCGTCAATCTGCGCTACCGACGGCGCGAGTACGAGACTGCAACCGTGAGTTCGACGACAGGTGTGGTTGAAAAATACGTTGGCGACTTTCGCATCGCCTATGCCCTTGGACTATCGCATCTGCACGGCACATCGGACTCCCCGAACCACAGTCTCGCCATGAATTGGTACTACAGCGACCGTTCGAGCATTGGCCTCACGCTGAATACCGGCAAGGAAACGGAGGCCGTCGGGCCCGGCCAGGTGCTCGAGACAGAGGTGCGCGGCGTGTCCCTGTCCGGACGTCGAAAACTTTCAGATCGTTTCGACCTTCAGTGGTGGCTGGGGCTGCATGATCAGGGCGACATTTACCGGAGGCAATTCCTTGGAATGGCTGTTTCGATACGACTTTGACACGCTGACGACGATCGCGCTGTGGTCGATCGCGGCCGTGCTCGCGACGACTGTCATACTGTTCGTTTACACGGTTGGCTTGCGTGTTGCGACGATTTCCAGCAATCAGCAACGTCGGAGTTTCCTTGCTCGCTGGCGTGATGTATTCGCGACGTCCATGCTCGACCGGGAGTTCGCGGCGCAGCAGACGCTGCCTCGCGTTCGTCGCGCCGATCGCATCGACCTGCTCGAAGAATGGAATCGTGCGCGCAGCATGGTCTACGGCAGTGCCGTCGACAACCTGATCGACCTCGCAACACGATCCGGCATCCCGGATCTGGCGCGTCGCCTGTTCCGCAGCCGGCGAATGCGCTCGAGGATTCTGGCGGTACAGACTGTCGGCCATCTGCGGTTGCCGGAGTTTCGCGCCGAACTGGGCGAACTGGTCAATGACGAAAACACGGCGCTCTCGATCACCGCCGCCGCCGCGCTCGTGGACATCGACGCCGACAGCGGCATCGCACTGGTCGTACCGATGATCAACCGTCGCAGAGACTGGCCAAAAACACGCGTCTCAATATTATTGCGTCAGGCGGGCAGTGAGCGCATCAGCGAGCCGATGTATCGCGCCATCCGTTCCGAGGGGGATTCCGGCAAGACCTACTTGTTGCAGTTCGCGCGGCTCATGGAGGCCGAGATCCTCGATGCGCTCGTTGGCGACCTGCTGCGTGAAAGCCGCGACCCGGGCGTGCTCAACGCAGCCCTGAAACTCGTCAGCGGCTTCGCCGGCGTGCCGCGAATTGCAGCGCTGACCCAAAATGATGCCTGGTTTGTGCGCATGCAGGCCGCCAAGGTCCTGGGCCGCGTGGGGCAGGAAGAACATCTGTCACTGCTCGAAGCCTTGCTCGATGATCCCGAATGGTGGGTCCGTTACCGGGCCGCACAGGCGATTACGACATTGCCGTTTCTTGGTCCGAATCAGCTGCGCAGGATTCGCCTGCGGCAGTCCGATCCGTTTGCCGGCGACATATTGCAGCAGGCGTTCGCCGAAGTAGGGCTCGCATGAGCATTCAGGAGTTCGTTCTTGCCGGACAATGGGTATTCCTCGCCTATTTTGTCGGCATCAATGCCGGCTACCTGCTGCAGAACGTGATCGCGGCACATGGCATACGACGCTACCTGCAAACAGCCGATCAGTACGAAGCGGAGAATGTGTTTTCGGCGCTCGACATTCCGATCAGCCTGGTCGTGCCGGCCTACAACGAGTCGGCATCCATCATCACCTCGGTCAAGGCGATGTTGCAGCTCGAGTATCCACAGTACGAACTCATCGTCGTCAACGACGGCTCCTCGGACGACACACTCGAAAAGCTCATCGACGCGTTCCACCTGCAGGAGTTTCCCGAGGCTTATCGGGCACGCGTCCAGTGTGAACCCGTAAAGACCGTTTACCGGTCCACGCGTATCAGCAATCTGCGAGTTATCGATAAGGAAAATGGTGGCAGTAAAGCGGACGCATCGAACGCCGGCATCAACATGTGCCGTTACCCGCTGGTCTGCGTCGTGGATGCCGATTCGGTGATGCAGCCCGACAGTCTGCGGCGCGTTGTCAGGCCGTTTCTCGAGGACCCGACGACGGTTGCAGTCGGCGGCACCGTAAGAATCGCCAATGGCTGTACCGTGCGACAGGGATTCCTCGAGAAAGTCGGACTCCCCGGCAATTTCCTCGCATTGGTGCAGGTCGTCGAGTACTTGCGCGCATTCCTGTTCGGGCGCATGGGCTGGTCACCGATTAATGGCCTGCTGATTATTTCGGGTGCGTTCGGTCTGTTTCACAAAGAGACGCTTGTCGAAGCAGGCGGCTACAACCCGCAAGCGGTTGGCGAGGACATGGAGTTGGTGCTGCGTTTGCATCGCCTGATGAAGGAAAAACGCAGACCGTACCGCATCACCTTCGTCCCCGATCCGGTGTGCTGGACTGATGCGCCTGAAAACCTGCGTGATCTGAAAAGCCAACGGGTGCGCTGGCAGCATGGGCTCGGACAAGCCCTTGCGCTCAACAAGTCGCTGATCACGAACCCCAGAGGCGGTGCGGTCACCTGGATCGCCATCCCTTTTTATATGATCTTCGAATTATTCGGCCCGATTGTCGAAGTAGCGGGCTACGTCTTCATCATTGTCTCCGCATTCATGGGCTGGCTTGCCTGGCCCGAGGCGCTGATCTTCCTCGGCCTCGCTATCGGACTTGGCGTCATGTTGTCGACGAGCGCGATCATGCTCGAGGAACTTTCCTTTCATATGTATCCGCGTTTCAAGCAGCTCGTGCTCCTGTACCTGATTGCGATTGTCGAGAATTTCGGCTTTCGGCAGCTGACGGCGATCTGGCGTTTCCAGGGCCTCGTTCGCTGGCTTAGCGGCAGTGAACATAAATGGGAGACCATCACACGGAGCACGAGCCTTGCGGATGAATCGCAGTGATAACAAGGGCTAAAGATCTATGCACTGCGGCCGATAATTAAGGGGAAGTTCGTTCGCATCAAACAGGGATAGTGATGTCGATCATACAAAGCCTGCAAAATCTGTCGTTTTTCGGCCGTATTCGGCCGCCGGAGCAGGCCACACCGGGTCTCAAGCCATATCTCGCTGTCGAGCAGACGGCGAACACTGATTATCGGCGCGCACGCACGCACCTCCTCAGTTTGTACCGAAGTCTGGAGGAGCTTGCAGCGCTTGCCGATGTCGATACGCGCTTCAAACTCGATCTGCCGGATGCGCGCTCCAGCAGCGGGCTCGGTCTCGACCTGACTGAAACTGCCGCGGCGCTCGCATCGACTGACGAAATCAATAACGCACCGATGTCTTTCACCCCATTCGGTCCTGAGTGGACGGGTGCATCAGACGCTCTCATCACAATCGGCGGCGAGTACGACGGCAGCAACGGAACCGATACCCTGACCCTGGAGTCGCGGCGCAACGGTACGCATGGTGTTGCCAATCTCCTGATTCGGGTCGAAGACTCGCTTGGCAATATCATTCGAAACATCGGCATTGGACGGAATGATCCTCTGGACCAGCAGTACGATTTGGGCAACGGTTTGTATCTGACGCTGGGTGCGGGTGACACGAGCAACCAGGACTCGACCACGATCCAGGTGTTCGACAACGTCGGCGCCGCCGTTGATCCGGACAACCCGCTTGGCGGAATACGCAATAGCAACCCCAATCTGCAATTGGGCATGCCGGCAATCGTCGACGGTTCGTTTCAGGTGAACGGCGCGAACATCAGCGTTTCGACCAGCGACTCGATCAATGACATCGTGGATCGCATAAACCTGTCGAGTGCAGGCGTCACGGCAACATTCGATGCGCTCACTGAGCGGATCGAGTTTCTGCAGGACTCGCTCGGCTCGGTTCCGACAATCGACCTTCAGGGCGACACCTCGAATTTCCTGCAGGCGACCAAGCTCGACGGCGCTGTTGTCACGGCCGGAATCGATGCTGACAGCAACAAGGTTTTCGATGATGTCGCGGCATTCGGTTCATTGCAAAACGGCGATATTCTTATTAACGGCAAGCAGATAGCGATCGACACGGCGAACGACAGCCTTGCGACCGTCATCGCCAAGATAAATGCCTCGTCCGCTGGCGTGGTAGCGTCTTTTGATGCGCAGACCCAAAAGGTACTGATCGAGGCTGAAGAGGCAGCGAGCGTGCTTGAACTCGACAGTAATGGCACGGGATTCTTCGCAGCGGTGAAAATCCCGGAAGGGCGCGTCGATCCGGAAGCTGTGGCAAGTGGCCTTACGCGCCGTCGTTCTTATGCTATCGCCGACGCCGCAGCGGCCGCATTTGCGGAACTCAACGAATTATTTCGGGATGGTTCGTTTAGTGGGAGTGCTGCCGGTAACGGCCGATTCCGCAGCCCGTTGGAATCAGCTATTCGCGCGATTTATGGCAGCGACATGACCGGCGAGTTCTTTGGCATGGAATTCGACGGTTCGGCCGAGGCTCGCTTGCGCGGTGACTTTGCGAGCATCGATCGTCAGGATTTGTCCAAAAACCTGCAACTCCGCGGCGATGCGGTGCAGGATCTGCTCGCCGCCCGCGATGGCAGCGGCGGACTTGTACAAGGGTTGCTGAACGCAACACGGCAGGCGCTGACGAACGTCAACCAGGCCCTGGGCATTTCCGGAACTTTCGTCGATACCTTTGCCTGACAGCCGCTACGAAAAGCGCGTGTCAGACTGCTTCGAGCACGCGCTGCAAGCGCGTCTTTACCTCTGCCGCGAGCGGCTCGACATCCGGGTCATCGACAAGTGACATGACACTCCTGGGGTCCATGAAACTGACCGAGACCGTGCCGGCATCGTCTTCACGAACCAGCACATTGCACGGTAGCAACAGACCAATGTCCGGCACGGC
>Ga0224512_10003311_pt1 | contig 14258 bp, 10 predicted proteins | sample SF_May12_sed_USG_4_FD_169103 | JGI IMG/M metagenome (GOLD analysis project Ga0224512, IMG submission 169103) | Sediment microbial communities from San Francisco Bay, California, United States - SF_May12_sed_USGS_13 | ecosystem: Environmental > Aquatic > Marine > Sediment | place: USA...
TGTCCCCGTTTTTTTACGGGCTAGACTTGGATCAGGACACCCTGATTCTGCAGCCAACCCGGACATACCCATGGACACTGCACCACTGACCCGCGTCACGGAACACCAATGGCGCATTGAACCGGAAGGAGCCATGCGGGTACCGGGGATCATCTTTGCCAGCGAGGACCTGGTGCGGGCCATGGACGACAAGGTCCGCGAACAGGTCACCAACGTGGCCACCCTGCCCGGCATCGTCACGGCTTCCTATGCCATGCCGGATGCCCACTGGGGCTACGGCTTCCCCATCGGCGGGGTGGCCGCCTTCGATGCCGACCAGGGGGGCGTGGTCTCCGCCGGCGGCGTCGGCTTCGACATCTCCTGCGGCGTGCGCACCCTGCACACCGGCCTGAAACGAACCGACATCAATCCGTTGATAGAGCGCCTGGCCGACGCCCTGTTCCACTCCATCCCGGCGGGTGTGGGCAGTACCGGCGGCATTCACCTGGACGCGGCCGGCATGGATGCCATGCTCACCGGCGGCGCACGCTGGGCGGTGAAGCGCGGCTGGGGCCGGCGCGAGGACCTGGAGCGCATCGAGGAACACGGCTGCATGGAAGGCGCTCGGGCGGACGCCGTCTCCGAGCGCGCCCGCAAGCGCCAGCGCAACGAAATGGGCACCCTGGGTTCCGGCAACCACTACCTGGAACTGCAGGAGGTCTGGGAGATTTTCGACCCCGGGGCGGCCACCGTCTTCGGTATCAGCAAGGGCGATGTCGTGGTCAGCATCCATTGCGGCTCGCGCGGACTGGGCCACCAGATCGGGACGGAGTTCCTGAAATCGATGGTGATCAAGGCACCCCAGCACGGCATCACCCTGCCGGACCGCGAACTGGCCTGTGCACCCATCGCATCGGATACCGGCCAGGCCTACCTCGGCGCCATGCGCGCGGCCATCAACTGCGCGCTGGCCAACCGCCAGATCATCACCCACCTCACCCGCGAGGTGTTCGAGCGCATCACTCCGGCGGCCACGCTGGAACTGCTCTATGACGTGTCGCACAACACCTGCAAGGTGGAGGAACATGTCATCGACGGCACACCAAGGCGCCTGTTCGTCCACCGCAAGGGCGCAACCCGTGCCTTCGGCCCCGGTCACCCCGATATCCCGGAGGACCTGCGCGACATCGGCCAGCCGGTGCTGATCGGGGGCTCCATGGGGACCGCCTCGCACATCCTGGTCGGCACCCGGCAGAGCGAGGCCCTGGCGTTTTCCTCGGCCTGTCATGGCGCCGGGCGCGCCATGAGCAGGCGCCGGGCCTACAAGCTCTGGAAGGGCCGCCAGCTGGTCGACAGCCTGCAGGAACAGGGCATCCTGATCCGCAGCCCCTCATCGCGCGGTGTGGCCGAGGAGGCCCCCGGTGCCTACAAGGACGTCGATGCCGTGGTCGATGCCGCCGATGCGGCGGGCCTGGCGCGCAAGGTGGCAAAGCTGAAACCGCTGGCCTGCATCAAGGGCTAGCTGAGAAAGGAGACATGCTGCAGCTATTAAGGAAAGTCTAAGCAAGCCGTCATTCCGGGCGGAGCTGAGCGGAGACCCGCAATCCAGCAGTTAGTAATAATGCGATTACTGGATTCCGGCCTGCGCCGGAATGACGAAAGATGAGTTAATCAGGCCTTCCTTCAATCAAACTGAGGAGTGAGTCAGCATCAGCATTATCCGATGGCACCCGATGCCGGGTAACACGCGGCGCACCTGATCCAGGCTACTGAATGAATAATAAAAAGCAGCAAGTCCCACTTTTTGCAGTCAGCAGCACGAGGTAGCGCCATGTCGGTACAGCACGGACAAATTCATATCGGTACCTCCGGCTGGTCCTATGACCACTGGAAAGGCCGCTACTATCCCGCCGACCTGGCCCGCTGCGAGTGGCTCGGATACTACGCCCAGCAGTTCCACAGCATCGAAATCAACAGCTCCTTCTACCACCTGCCCGCCGAGGCCACGCTGCAGCACTGGCATGAGGCCACACCTGCCGGCTTTGTGTTTGCCGTCAAGGCCAGCCGCTATATCACGCACATGAAGAAACTGAACGAGCCGCGGGAGACCCTGCCGCCGCTGCTCGAACGGCTTGCCACGCTGGGGGACAAGCTCGGGCCCATTTTGTTCCAGCTGCCGCCGCACTGGCGCTTCAATGCCGAACGCCTCGCCGCCCTGCTCGACGGCCTGGGTGACACCTGCCGTTGCGCCTTCGAGTTTCGCGATCCCAGCTGGTTCAATGAGCCGTGCTACGAACTGTTGTCACGGCACCGTGCCGCCCTGTGTCTCTATGAACTGGAGGGCTTCCGGAGCCCGGAGAAACTGACGGCCGATTTCGTCTATGTGCGTCTGCATGGACCGGGAGCTGCCTACCAGGGCAGTTATGGCGAAAAGTCACTGGCCGAGTGGGCAACGACCTGCTGCCGCTGGTCGGCCGATAGCCGCGAGGTCTACCTCTATTTTGACAACGACGAGCAGGCGTATGCAGTGCACAATGCCGCACGCCTGCAGACCATGACACAGGAGTCCCGCCATGCCGGTTCACAATGCCGAGATCGCCGAGCTCTTCAATCGCCTCGCCGACCTGCTGGAGCTTGAGGACGCCAATCCGTTCCGGGTGCGCGCCTACCGCACGGCGGCACGCAGCATCAACGGCCTGACGCAGAGCCTGGTCGACCTGCTCGCCGCCGGCGAGGACCTGTCGAAACTGCCGGGCATCGGCAAGGACCTGGCCGGGAAGATCCGTACCCTGATCGAGACCGGCAAGCTGCCGCTGCTGGAACAGGTGCAGGCGCGCACCCCCGCCGCACTCAGCGAACTGATGAAAATCGAGGGGCTTGGTCCAAAGCGGGTCAAGGCCCTGCATCAGCAGCTGCATATCAGCAGCTTCGAAGACCTGCAGCGTGCGGCTCGCAGTGGCAAGATCCGCGCCCTGGCGGGCTTTGGCGCAAAGACCGAGGCCCTGATACTGGAACGCCTGGAACATTCCCGGCAGGCCGATATCCGCTCCCGCCTGCCGGACGCCGAGGATATCGCCGGCCCGCTAAGCCGTTATCTGCAGGACTGTCCCGGGGTGAAACAGGTCTGTATCGCCGGCAGCTACCGTCGCCGCCGCGACACCGTCGGCGATCTGGACATCCTGGTTACGGCAAAACAGGGCGCCCCGGTCACCGATCACTTTGTCGCCTACGACGAGGTGACCGAGGTGATTTCACACGGCAAGACCCGTTCAACCGTGCACCTGCGATCCGGCCTGCAGGTGGATCTGCGCGTGGTACCGCAGGTAAGTTACGGTGCCGCCCTGCTGTATTTCACCGGTTCCAGGGCGCACAACATCGCCTTGCGCAAGCTGGCCATCAAGCAGGGATTCAAGCTCAACGAGTACGGCCTGTTCCGGGGTGACAAGCGCATTGCGGGGGCCACTGAAACAGTCGTGTATTCAAAACTGGGCCTGCCCTATATCGAACCCGAACTGCGCGAACAACGCGGTGAGATCGAGGCCGCCCGCACGGGCAAGCTGCCTGAACTGGTCAGCCGCGATGACATCCGCGGCGACCTGCACTGCCATACCCGGGCCACCGATGGCCACGACAGCCTGGAGGCAATGGTGGCTGCCGCCCGCAAGCTGGGTTATGACTACCTCGCCATCACGGATCATTCCAGACACCTCAGTGTCGCCCACGGGCTCGACCGCAAACGCCTGCTGGAGGAAACCCGGCGTATCGACAAACTCAACGAGCAGCTGGATGACATCGTGGTACTCAAGTCCATCGAGGTCGACATCCTCGAGGACGGCAGCCTGGACCTGCCCGACAGCGTACTGGGCAAGCTGGACCTGGTGGTCGGTGCAGTCCACTACAAGTTCAATCTCAGCCGTAAACAGCAGACCGAGCGCATCATCCGTGCCATGGATAATCCGCACTTCAACATCCTGGCGCACCCAGGCGGACGGCTGCTCAACAAGCGCCCGCCCGTTGATGTCGACATGGAAAAGCTCATGCAGGCTGCCAGGGAGCGCGGCTGCTACCTGGAACTGAACGCCCAGCCCGCCCGACTCGACCTCACCGATTCCGACTGCCTGCTGGCCCGCGAGTTGCAACTCAAGGTCGTGATCTCTACCGATGCACACAGCACCGGCAATCTCGACTATATGCGTTTTGGGGTCAGCCAGGCACGGCGCGGCTGGCTGGAACCCGCCGATGTAGTCAACACGCGCGGGCTGGATGATTTGAGAAAATTACTCAGGCGCAACTGACATCCACGCCACGGCAGTCACTGTGCCGCTCAGGCAGTGTCATGAAGAGAGGCATAAACCGGCGTGGACCGGTCAATGTACTTCAATGTCCGCAAATGCCTTCGCGGACCCAGACCCCGCGTTCTTCACAGCGCAACATCTCGTCACCGCTGCATACGTAGTCACCGAGCGCATAGGTTATATTGTTGAAATAACAGACACCGGTTTCCAGCTCCAGGTCCAGCGACAGTTCGTCGGCATCGGAGTCATCGAAAATGGGCGAGTTCTTCATATCCGGATCAGGCGCGCCTACCTTCGGTAATTGTCTGACATCACTCATAGCCGCTCTCCTCAGGGGTGTCATATCTTTGCAACCCGATCAGCTGCCAGGACAGACGAATTCAGCCCTTTTATGACGCCTGTATAAAGTATAGATCCTGTGGCCGGAACGGACTTGATCATGGTCAAAAAGCCCCAACCTGGCGCGCCTATCACGGTTCTGATGGTCTAGTATTATTGTAGGAATGCCGAAAAGCAGAGAGCTGAAAATCATCAACTTTAATGGCTGATTTTATTCGGGAGGCACCATGTCTAGACCCTGGATAGTCGTAGCAGATCAAAGCAAGGCACGGATTTTCGCCGTGGAAGACCCGCATGGGCCGTTACAGGAAGTGGGCCATCTGGAACACCCCGAGGCCCGTGATCGTTCTCAGACACTGACCTCCGACCGCCCGGGGCGCAGCTTCGACAGCGGCGGCCAGGGACGCCACGCCATGGGGACGTCGGTGGAACCCAAGGAGCAGGAAGCCATCCGCTTTGCCAAACAAATTGCCGAGCACCTGCGTACCGAATGTCACGAGAAAGGCTGCAACCGACTGGTGCTGGTTGCCGGCACGCACTTTCTGGGCCTGCTCCGGGAGCAGCTTGGTTCGCTGAATGACATCGCGATTACCGAGATCAACAAGAACCTCGGGCAGTACAGCCCGCACGAGATTCGCACGCATTTGCCGGCAAGACTGTAACCGGTCGCCAGTGGGCGGTTCAGCACGCCGTATCGAGGAGGCGCAAACATGGTCAGTGAAGCCGACCCCATCATCGGTGCCTGGTACCACTACCCGGAAAAAGCCCAGAAATTCGTAGTGGTCGCCATTGATGATCGGACTGATACCATCGAGATCCAGTACTTCGATGGCAACCTCGACGAGTTCGATAAAAGCGCCTGGTATGAACTCGATATGGAGCGTATCGAGGAGCCAGAGGACTGGACCGGACCGATGGACAACTTCGAGAAGGATGACCTGAATCTGGTGGACACGGAGATGCAGCGCGAGGACTGGGACGCGCCTTATCAGGAAGTGGATGAGAAAAAAAGCGCCGGCCCACACGAACCTGATTAAGGAACCATCTGATTAATTATTATCCCGTCATCCCGGCGAAGGCCGGGATCCGGTAACCGACTGAATTTTATGGACTGGATTCCGGCTCTCCGCTGCGCTCCTGCCGGAATGACGACACACCAGAGGTTCCTAAATAATGTTCACTGGGGATCAGACTCGAATGTTTGAATGTACGGCTGGTGTCGTAATCTGCCGACGGATGGCGAACCGGCAGGTCACGGCCAGTCTGCAGGCCTGGCATGGCCGATACGGATCACTCCTGTTAGAGCAGCCCGGCGTGGGATTTGGCCATACCCGACTGGCCTTACCCCTTGTTTCAGGTCACGAAAGAGCTGGATACCTGAGGAAGGACAGCGCATAGGTGATGCCATTTCAGGTTCCCGTCAACATCGACAGTGACACTCTGTGAGATTTCGCACAAAGCACCTATTGCTGCTGCTCATGCTGGTTCTGGCAGTGTTTCTGGGCTGGCGTTTTGTTCGCCCCATGAATATTTTTATGGTTACCGATGCGTTCGAGCGCCCGCTATCCACCACCGAGATACCGGTCCCGTTTCGCACCCTGCGCGCTGAAGAATGTGCTGCATGCCACAGCGCAATCTACGCGGAATGGCGTACCTCGATACATAGTCAAGCCTGGACTGACCCCTATTTTCAGGTTGACTGGGAATTTGATAGAAACCAGCAGATCTGTAAAAACTGCCATATACCGCTCGATCGCCAACAGGAGCATTTGGTGCTCGGATTTCGGGATAAGGAGAAATGGAAACCTGTCCTGGAACCCAACCCCGACTTTGATCCCCTGCTCCAGCAGGAAGGGGTGACCTGTACCGCCTGTCACCTGCATGAAGGAAATATCATAGGTGTGCATGGAGACACGCCGGCGCCGCACCCGGTAAAGGTGATGGATTACCCCGATCAATTATGCGTGCGCTGCCATGTCGTCGAGGGCGACCGCTGGGATACATTTTTCCGGCTTCCACCCTGCGGGACGGTTGCAGAAATTCAATCCATAAAGCAGTCAGGCGGACTCAACGACAAAGCGGCTGTGCAGAATATTCCAGAGCTGGGCTGTGTACAGTGCCATATGCCACTGGTCGAACGCCCGGCGGCCGATGGGAGCGGTATACGGAAAATTCGACAGCACATATGGCGCGGAGGCCATGACCCCGAAATGGTGAAATCCGGACTGAAGGTGCTATTTGAAGAAACCCGTGATCAAATTCCGGACATGCGCACATTCACGCTTACACTGACCAATGTGGGTGCCGCCCACTACCTGCCAACCGGAACACCCGACCGCTATCTCAGCGTTCATCTGCGGTTGCTCGATACTAATGGAGAGGTCGTAAAGGAACAGGCGCACACCCTCAAACGTACCATTATATGGCGTCCGTTCATTGTGGACCTCTGGGATACCCGGCTTCCACGCTGGCAGCCCAGAATGTATGCGATCGAATCTCCGGTTTCCAATAAGGGACAAGCGAGACCCGCAGTGGTAGAGGCCGTGGTGCGCTATCACCTGCTGGATGAAAAAAGACGCAAGCGAATCGGCTACGAGAACAAGGAACCAATCGCCTACGAAGTCTTCCGACAACAACTTCCACTTGAAGATATCTGATGGAAAAAAGCGGACATCTGGTTTATTAATCCCATCAGGAACTGCAGGTGGGTGGAAAAATGAAAAAACCGGGATGTCCCTCTTTCCCAGGAAGCCCGCAGCGACCAGCATCCGTGATCCGGAGAAATGCCGGCAAAATCGGCAGCTTCTGCTGGGTCTCCACCTGGGTGACCCCGCTACCGAACTCGTGTTGCAGGTGCGCGGCCTGCACATCCATCGCATCGGGTTGCGACCGGGTTACACCACTGCTGATCTGAAAAGCTTCCCTATGGTGACAGTAACAGCTGCATCAGCAGGAGGATGTCAGCGGTATTGATATCGTCGTCGTAAGGTGTCGCCAGGTCACAGTGCGCCTTTGCCAGTGCAGTGGCCGTCTCCAGACCCAGCGCAATTCGTGTCGCCACGACCAGGTCGCCCGCATCCAGCTGATTGTTTGGCGAGCCAAGGGGCGCACAGTCCCCGTCGGCGAGATTGGGATAGCTGTTCGGGTCGAGCGGATTGGCGCCGCCGGCAACTTCAATACCATCGTCCAGCAGATCGCCGTCGCTATCCGCATCGTTCGGGTCCGTGCCCAGTGTCTGCTCGCCATCGACAAAGCCGTCCCCGTCGGCATCAACGCCCTGGGCATAGCTGGCTGTGGATACCACGCCGCTGTTGCCGTCGACGAGGCCATCGCCATCGGTGTCGACACTCTCGTGATCGGTCCCGAGAACATTGATCTCGTAGGCATCGGACAGTCCGTCACCATCCGAGTCGAGGCAGTCCTGATCGGTGGCATCGATCTGGCCATCGCAATCGTTGTCCTGACCATCATTGCAGCTGACTTCCGCACCGGGCTCTGTCGGAATACAGGCATTGGGATCGCAGTCGCTCGCACAACTGGCGATACTCTCCGCACCCTCGCAAAGGGCATCACCACAGCAGGCTGCGACACGTTCAGTAACGCGGCAGAACAGGCTGGCGCCGGCATCGATGCAGCGGTCGTCGTCGATATCGACACCACAGCCGACCGGGTTGGTGGCCTGACCGTCATCGAAGCCGCAGCAGTACTGATTCGAGACCGAGCCATTTTGCTTGCCGGCGCAGTCCGCCGGACAGCTGAGGCAGTTCTCGCCGTCACCACCCTCGCAGAGGCCGTTACCGCATGATGCACCACTGAACTTGGCGCAATCGGACGGACAGCTCACGCAATCCTCGGCAGGATCGCAGGACCCGTTGTTATTGCAAAGGGCGGGGTCGTAGCCGGCCTGGAACTGCCGCATCATTTCGTGGTCCTCGTGGTCCAGGATATGGCAATGCTGCGGGAAGCGGCCGGCATAATTCTCGAAGTCCATGATGATGCGGACCTTGGCATTGGCCGGCAGGCGTACGATGTCCTTCCAGGTGTTCTCCTCCCACGGCTCCAGCGGAATCGGCTGACCGGTATTGAGATCGGTCTTGTCGAGGATCTGAAAACGCACCAGGTGGACATGCATCGGGTGCATGGAGTTGGTCGGGTTCTCGAACTCCCAGATCTCGCGCTGGCCCAGGATCGCAAACTCGGTGAGGTCATCCCAGTGTTTGCCGACGACATTGCCACCGGGTCCGTCCAGGGATTCGATCAGCCATTCGTTGACGGTGCGGCCCGGATCGTTTGAGCAGGGGTTGGTTTCCTTCACCAGGCGGAAGTAGCGCGTGGCATCTTCCGAACCGTCGGCCAGCGGGGATACCGGACGCAGCGTCGGTGTCAGGTTGCCGGTGTAGCCAAGCTGATTGGTCACAATGAACTTCATGACATTCGGCAGCAGCGGCAGGGCCGGCTCGTCGTTGCGCAGGATGATCTGTGTGCCGGTCGGGTAACCCGCGAAGTCGACCACCACGTCCATCCGCTCCGCCGGCGCCATGATGCCGATGGTATTGCCGAGGTCGATGGGTGCACTGACCAGACCGAGGTCGGTGCCGACCAGGGTGAAATCAGGATGGACCAGACCGGTCGTGGTACTGGTTGTGCCGCTGATGTTCTCCAGCCGCAGGCTGTACTCGCGCGACTGGGAGCCGTTCAGCAGGCGAAAGCGGTACTTGCCCTGCTTGACGTTGAGGAACGGCCAGACCTTGCCGTTGACCAGCAGCTTGTCGCCCTTGAAGGCATCCTCGAGCTGGGCGTTGTAGAACAGCGAACCGTCCTCGTTGAAGGTGCGGTCCTGGATCGCCAACCCGATCTCGTACTCGCCGCTCGGCAGGCCGAAGGCGTTGTCCGGTCCCAGCGTGTCTTCGGCATCGGCCAGCAGGTAAAAGCCCGCCATTCCGCCGTAGACGTTCAGCCGGGTGATGCCCAGCGCGTGGTCGTGGTACCAGAGCGTGCCCGATTCCTGATTGTTGGGGTACTCATAGACATCGGACTCACCCGGAAGCATCGTGTACTCGGGCTGGCCATCGACCCGGGCCGGGACGTGGCCGCCGTGCAGGTGAGTGACGACGCGCTTGGAGTCGCCCCAGTTGTTGGGGCCATGCGCGCAGGTATCCACCTCCAGCAGGGTACTGCCGCGGTTACCGCCACCGCCGGCGGGCAGGTTGTTCTGGTAGGTCACCTCGATGGGCTGGCCCTTGGTGGCCACGATGGTCGATGCCGGCCAGGCACCGTTGTAGGTCCACAGATCGGTTGGCGTATTGTTCATCTCGGTGTGAACACTCTGTGCTGCAGTTTCCACTGAGATTGTGTATTGCGGCACACCGTCGGGGCGCTGTCCCGTTGGCTGCAGTACGGGCGGGATCGGCAGCGGATCGACGAACGGCGTCAGACCGCAGTCGATATTGCCCTGACCGCAGCTGCTGTTGCCACCCTGGAAGGTACCGCCGGCATTCTCACAGACCAGCCGGTCAACGCTGTTCGAACAGCTCTCGTCCACGTTGCAGCAGGCGCCGCTCGGCTGCGGGCACTGGTTGGGTTCGCAGGAGTCGACGCCCGGCAGCGGTGTGTCAGGACACGCACCCACTGGCGTCAGTGAGCAGGAACCGTCGGTAACACAACACGCCTCGACATCTCCGGTCGGGGTGAAATCCACCACCAGCGCCGGTTTGGAAGCACCTTCACGACTGTCGAAACGACGTGCCGTTGTCGAAATGGCCTCGTCGCCGATGAGCACCCAGCCGTAGTTGGTCGCAGGGTTGTCCAGCCAGCCCTGCACGTCACTCACCATGGCCGGTGAACTGGGCCAGACCGGAGTCGTATTGTCAACCAGCGTACTGCCGCTGGCGGTACCGAAGTCACCACCGGGTGTGGCCCAGGCAGGCGCCTGGTCGTGTATGGCGGAAATCCAGGTGGCCGAGCCGGCGAGGGCAGGCTCACCCTGGCCGCCGCCGCGCACACCGCAACCGTTGGCCCCCTCGCCCCAAGCCCGGGTGACCGGGTGCAGTGACATGACGGCATTGGGGTGATTGCTGCCGCGCGTGACGCTCATGCCCAGACTGACGCTGTTGATAGTGGAGCCCGGCGGGATGCTGCCTGCGATGTCGAATTGCAGCAGCGCCCGCCGTTTGACGTTGTTGTCCGTCATGCCGGAGAAGACGGAATCACAGGCGCCAGAGCTGTTATCCGGCAACTCCTCGGCCAGTGTGTTGTCCATGCTGGGATTGATGATCGCCGTCGCCGACCAGGCGGTTGCCGGCAGCATCGACAACAGCGTGGTCACTGACAGCGAGCACAGGAACGCCAGAACTTTCATAAGGGTGGATGCACGCATGACCATGAGCCCCCCGATATTGTTATCTGCTTGTTGACCCGTCACCAGAACGGGTCTGGTTCTAAGGAACCTCTGATGTGTCGTCATTCCGGCCGGAGCGCAGCGGAGTGGCGAAATGACGGGATAATAATTAATCAGAGCTTCGTTAATCATAACAGAATGATGTAAACAGCACCCCGGGCGGCCGCAGGTGCTGGTAGCGTACCAAGGCTAAATCGGCAGCTTCTGGCGGAACTCCGCCTGATTGACCGTGCTACCGAACTCGTGTTGCAGGTGCGTGGCCAGCACATCCATCGCACCGGGTTCGCCGTGCACCAGCACCACCGGCGGGTGCCCCGCGATCTGCCCGTACCAGTCCAGCAGGCCCCGCTGGTCGGCGTGGGCCGACAGGCCGCCCACCGTGTGCACCCGGGCCTGCACCTTGATGGTCTCGCCCCACAGCCTGATATGCGGGGCCCCGTCGACCAGAGCGCGCCCCGGTGTCCCGCGCGCCTGGAAACCGACAATCATTACGTGCGCATCCCGACGCCAGATGTTGTGTTTCAAATGGTGCTTGATGCGCCCGCCGGTACACATGCCACTGCCGGCGATGATGATGGCACCGGCATGCACCGTGTTGATCTGCATGGACTCCTCGGTCCTCTCGGTCATGTGCAGGTTGGGCAGGTCGAACAGGGTGCCGCGCTCGCGGGCAAAATCACGCGCCCTGGCATCGTAGACGCGCGAGTGCCGGTCATAGATCTCGGTGGCCTCGATCCCCATCGGACTGTCCAGGAAGATCTGCCAGTCGCCGACACCCCATTCCTGGTAATGGCGATTAAAGATGTACAGCAGCTCCTGGGTGCGACCAATGGTAAAGGCGGGAATCAGGATATTGCCCTTGCCGGCGTGCGCACTGGACAGCACCGTACCCATCTCCTCCCAGGTGGCCTCCCAGTCGCGGTGCAGGCGGTCACCGTAGGTACTTTCCATGACCACCAGGTCAGCCCGTGGTATGCGTTCCGGGTCGCGCAGGATCGGGGCGCCGTGATGCCCGAGGTCACCGCTGAAAACGACCTTGCGTTTGTGCCCTGCCTCCTCCAGATCCAGCTCGGCGATGGCGGATCCCAGGATGTGCCCGGCATCACGCAGCGTCAGGCGCACACCCGGCAGGACCTGGTGCGGCTGGCCAAATTCCAGCGCCTTGAAGTGGCGGTGCGAGGCACGCGCCTCCTCGCGTGTGTAGAGGGGTTCGAGGAGTTCCAGGCCCTTGCGTGCGCGCTTGCGGTTTTCCCACTCGACTTCCCTCTCGTTCAGGTAGCCGGCGTCCTCGAGCATGATCGCGCATAGGTCGACGGTGGCCGTGTGGGTGTAGACCGGGCCCTGGTAACCGCGCTTGACCAGCAGGGGCAGCCGCCCGGAATGGTCGATATGGGCATGAGTAAGGATCACGGCGTCGATCTGCGCCGGGTCGAAGGCGAAGGCATCGCTGTTGTGCTGCTCGTGTTGTCGGCTGCCCTGCACCAGCCCGCATTCGACCAGTATCCGTTGATCACCTACCCGCAACAGAAAACAGGAACCGGTGACCTCGCGCGTGGCGCCCAGGAACTCGATCTCCATTGCTCCTCCTTGTCAACCGGCAACGCGGCCGCGCCCTGCCTGATTTAAAGGTAGCAGATTAGTCGCGCTCAGGAACTGACGCGCATCAAGGAGAACGTGATTCCCGCTGAATGTTTGTTACAGCAGCAGCCACACGGCAAGCAGTTCCCTCGCAGCCGCCAGCAGGAGGATGCCGACCTCGCCCGGGCTGGCCTTGAGCGCCTCGGCCAGCAATACGATCGAGTTGTCCCCGCCTGTAGCTGACGCCTGTTCCTCCCGATACAGCCCCGCGAACACACCCGCGGCCCCGGATGCTGCTTGTACCTGCCCGGCACACGCCAGTAATTGACGCAAATCAATCTCGTACCGGATTCTGTGGTCCATAATGAAACATATAAGCCGTGAACCAGTAATTGCCACTACTGACGAGCATATTCCAGCCACCCGCAGACGAGGCCAACCCATGGAACCAGGCAAGCCGCTGACCCCTGACAACTTGTACCGGGAATGTGACCCGGGGCTGTTTGATTTTGAAACCACCGCCGAACTGGAGGACATGGTCGACGTCCTGGGCCAGAACCGTGCCGTCGAGGCCATCCATTTCGGCACCGAGATGGCACCCGACGGTTACAACCTGTATGTGCTCGGTACCCCGGGCAGCGGTCGGCACCGTGTCGTCAGGCGCATCCTCGAGCAAAAGAGCACACAAATACCGGCTGCCGATGACTGGTGTTATGTGAATAACTTCTCCGATTCCACCAAGCCCCGCGCGCTGAATATGCCGGCAGGCCAGGGAGCCGAACTGCGCAAGGACATTAGCCAGCTGATCGGCGAGGCCTACACGGCCATACCCACGGCCTTTGAAAGCGAGGACTACCAGACCCGCCAGCAGGCCATCGAGGAGGAATTCAAGGAATACCAGGAAAAGACCTTCGAGGATGTACAACAGTTTGCCAGGGAACGCGGCATCAAGGTCATCCAGACGGCGACCGGTTTCGTATTCGCACCGCTGCACAAGGACAAGGCCATCAGTACGCAGGAATATGAAAAACTGCCGAAGCAGGAAAAGGAACACCTGGAAAAGGTGACCGAGGAGGTCGGCAAGGAACTGCAGCGCGCTATGCAGGCAATACCGCAGGAGGCGCGCAAGATGCACGCCAGGATACGGGAACTCGACCGCGAGGTTTCGCTGTATGCCGTTGGCGGGCTGTTCGACCAGTTGTTGGACAAGTACCGTGCACTGGACCAGGTTGTTGCCTATCTCGAGGAGATGCAGACCGATATCGTCGACAACGTCGATGTCTTTCTCAAGGCCACGGAACAGGGCAGCCGCGCGCAGGGACTGGAGTCCCGTGAATCACTGGCTATGCACCGCTATGCTGTCAACGTCATCATCGACCATGGGGGCGACCAGGGCGCCCCGCTCGTCTTCGAGGACCATCCGACCTTTTCCAACCTGGTCGGCAAGATCGAACATGTCTCCGAAATGGGCACCCTGATCACCAACTTTACCCTGATCAGGGCCGGCGCCCTGCACCGTGCCAATGGCGGTTACCTGGTACTGGATGCCGCCAAGCTGCTGGTACAACCGTTCGCCTGGGACGGCCTGAAGCGCGCCCTGAAATCATCCGAGGTGCGCATCCGGTCACTCGGCGAGGTACTTAGTCTGATCAGCACGGTATCCCTCGAAC
>Ga0224512_10003312_pt1 | contig 14255 bp, 16 predicted proteins | sample SF_May12_sed_USG_4_FD_169103 | JGI IMG/M metagenome (GOLD analysis project Ga0224512, IMG submission 169103) | Sediment microbial communities from San Francisco Bay, California, United States - SF_May12_sed_USGS_13 | ecosystem: Environmental > Aquatic > Marine > Sediment | place: USA...
GAAGTGACAGGATCTCGATCGGCGGCGTCGCAATGAGGAGGACGTTATGAACCATGCAACACCAGATTTTTCCGTTGCGGTTGAAGGCGTGACCGGTGCGTGTCCTGCGGGGGAAGCCTATGCACAACAGAATATTCGCGATAAGAAGGTTCCTGTCTTTTCCTGTGAGGGGCCTTGTATCCGCGGAGAAATCGCCAGACTTGCCGCAAATTTAGTGGCCCAGGAAGAACCGTCGTTCGCACGCTGCTGTCACGCGGAGACGTTTTTTGTGCCCCACTCGTCTATGGCACGTTGGGTCAAACAAGCCGAGCAGGCCATTATGATCGATGGCTGTTTTTTGAAATGCCACGGCAGGATACTGAAAAACCTGATCGATGAAGAAAGAATAATCCACATCGATGCATTACCACTGTACAAGAAATATTCGGACGTGTTCCTGTACACCGACGTCCCCCAAGCGGAACGAAACGAGGTGGCACGCGACGTGGCGACTAAGATCCTGGAAAGAGTGAGGCCTCAATGAGGTAGCCCGAATGATCGGGAGAGACTGTTGATATGACTACGCTAAAAGAATCGATAGAGAGTCATCACCGAGTCATTAATTTTCTCACTCATAGTGGTGATACTGTTTATGGCGACATCCTGCGTCTTCCACGACGTGATTTCTATTTGCCATGCGATACTTGGATGTGATCATCAACTGCATCTGACGCTCACAAATTGAGTAGCGTTCGGTTGCGTAGTGATGCTTGGTTAACTGACCCAACCAATCATTACCGGCAGGCCGATCTACTCGCAAACACATCTCCCGCCCCCCAGATATTGATTAAGGGTTCAGCGGGACTAGGAGGTGAAACATGGTTGAGATTCATGCGAAAGAACCGATGGCAATGTGCCCAATGGCATCAATGTGCCGGGGGCTCGTTGAGAAGCCGCCATCGCGTCTGCTGTTGATGATTCCTGGACTCGTGCTCATCCTAGTTGGGCTATTGATTTTGCTCGAACCCAAGGTACTCATTTGGTTAATGGCGGTGGTTGCGATCATGCTCGGCGTCCTTACACTCGTCATCGCCAACTTCATTCACCGCATCAGTGGGCGATTCCAAGACGCACATAGTTAGCCAGTTGCGACACGAGGTTGCATCAGTATCATTAAGGAATACTGTTTGAAAGTCCCTGTGTTCTGTTGGCGAAACTCTTCAAGCAACTGTACGTCGTCAAACCAAGTTGGGCCGATGGTGTCCTGATATAAGAGACAGTTCAGCTCATCAGGTTTAAATTGTTTCGGTTGTCGTAATGCATCCTCCGGCGCATGGCCAAGGTGTTTAATTTCATGGCATGCCTTTGATCCGGTATTTCCTGCCCCCGACCGTAAAACACATCAGCCGGCGTCAGATTATCCAGTGATTCATGGTGGCGCTCGTGATTGTAGTAGGGGATAAATCGCTGCAGATGTTCCCGTAGCTCACCAGGCAAGTAGTAGTTGTTCAGCAGGATCTGGTTCTTCATGGTTCGATGCCAGCGCTCAATCTTGCCCTGGGTCTGCGGATGATAAGGTCGGCCTCGAGTATGGGCCATGCCATTTTCCTGCAGATAGTCGGAGAGTTCGCCCGAGATATAACAGGGGCCGTTATCACTCAGCAACCGGGGCCTGTGCCTGACTTTAACCTGGCCCAGCCCGGTAAATTGCAACGCATCATCCAGTGTGGCGGACACATCGCTGGCGCTCATGCCGGTACACAATCGCCAGGCGGTGATAAATCGCGAAAAGTCATCCAGTACCGTCGACAGGTAATACCATCCCCAGCCGATAATCTTGAAGTAGGTGAAATCGGTTTGCCACAACTCATTCACGCGCTTGCTCGGGTACTGGAATGCCTCTCCGGCCTGCATCAGGATATACGCCGGGCCGGTTATCAGATCCCGGGCCTTCAACACCCGGTAAACCGTGCACTCCGAGACAAAGTACCCCTGTTGATCGGTATAGCAAACAGCCAACTCGCGTGGCGAGAGTTGCGGTTGGTCCAGGGTCAACTCGATGATCGCATCCCGGTGACCCTGCGGGATTTGGTTCCAAGCTACAGTCGGAGTCGGTTTCCGATCTTCCAGATCATCGATACCATTGTCCTGGAGGCAGTGCAGCCAGTTGTAGAAAGTGGACCGGTGGATTTTCAGGCAGCGACTCAAATCCTGGCTTTAATGTAAACAACAAGTTACGTGCGCCGGCCCCACGCAACCGTGACTGAAATGGACTCCCGTGGACACAAAATGACTGGTTGTTGTCACGGTTTGGTCACGGTCTTATCTGACTATGAGATTCGCCACAACTTATTCCCAAGGACCCCCGTTCTTCCACGAGGCATCGAGATCGCCAGCGACTTTTCCAGCCGCTTCCAACACCGGCATTAGAAAAGTTTCCAGTTCGGAAACTACCTGCGAAAGCACAATTTCCGACCCCTCAAGTTGGCTACGAGAGATAAATGCTCTCCATTGACGAATCTTTTGCTCGTCAGCACAGAACTCTTCACTCAAAGCGATCGGCAAGGTTTCAGGTATCTCCGTGTGTCGGCGCTGGAACGTCGCTCGAACAGCCTCAACCAGAGTTGTGCCTTCGAATGAAAATTGTTTTGCGATGACCCAAAGATCATAAAAGTCCTTCATCCGACTGTTCTGCATTCCTAGGAGCACCATCGCCTGAAGTTTCTCGGCAACAACAGTTGCCGGTGGATAAGCGCGGATTCTTGGTGCCGGTAAATCCAGCAATGTTGGGTAGTCGATCTCTGATGCCTCCGGAGTGACCACATCGCCAAAACCTATATCGGCTTGAATGGGGATTCTGGCGTTGCCAAGCAACCCGATCAATTTTACTCGCGACCCCTGGTAAGCTTGGCCTTCACGGATCTCCGCGACTCGAACGCGTTTCGCGTCGAACGTCAACCCATCGGGATCGACTTCCACCTGGCAAAGCTGTTGGAAAATTTCTGCCAACCTTTCGCTTGACGCATCACCGAAACCGAGCAGGTCAAGATCACGCGTTGGCCGGTGTGGTGTCTCCGCCCACACCGCAAATAACATGGCCTCTTTTAGTACGAATTGATCGGAAAACTTTGATTGAGCTAATCGGTACAACAACCGCTCCAGCGCATACCGTGTCAGAGTAAGATTCGGGTCTTCACTCCGGCTGACGCTCAGATTGAGCAGCCGCTGGTGGATAGATGCAGCGAGATTGGCAGGCCGTTTCTTCGTCATGCGGTTGCCTCAAGATAGGGACGCATAACGTTTGCGACTCGGCAGATCTTCGCGTAGCGCCAGAGATCGTCGTTGCTGCATTTATTCTGCTCGCGACAATCCCGCAGCGCTTCCATTGCCACATCAAGGCCGATCTTGTTCCGGTACTTGAAACAATCGGCGACCGTTTTCGGTGGATTGTAGATCTTGATCCGTACGCCTTCGATAGTATGTTCCTCAATGCCTTCCGTCAGCGCGTCGCCAGAAAAACGCGTAATACGCAGCGGCGGATAATTGATACGCGGTCGTGCAGCTCTGCGGTCCAGGGCCATCCAGATTTCAAACGGACTCTGGGTGCCGATCTCGTGGAATTGGAGTGCCGAAAGCAGGCAGATGACGCCGTGCGGTACCCGTTTACAGGCTTGCGCGAGGCCGTGATGAATGGAAATCTCGGCATCAGCCGGCACGTAGAGGCCTCGCCCGGTACGCGTTAGCAGCCCTTGTTTGCACAGCCGGCGCAGATATTCGGGATGTATTCCTCTTGAAGTCAGGTCGCGAACACGCAGCACGCCCATTTGCTTGGCGAGTTCTAGAACCTGCTCGGTCTTTGTGGACTCATTGGGCATGTGTATAAGTATCAACAGAAATATTTATATGTCAATACTTATACACAATAGGTTTTATTGCACCACTTAGACCTATATAACAAGTTGTGGCCTGAAGAGTCGTAGGGGCACCGGTGTTGTTTTGCACCGAATATTGACCAGGGTTTTGCATCGAAAATTGACCCGCCTGGGTGAGCCAGAGTATGGCTCAGGATTTGGATGATTTTCTAGTTTTGACCTCCTTTGTGGTGTTTGAGGAACTGTGTTTGAAGCGGTAGCTGTCGTTGCCGGTCTCGACGATATGGCAATGATGCGTGAGCTGGTCAAGTAGTGCAGTGGTCATCTTCGGGTCACCGAACACCGTGGCCCATTCCGAGAAGCTCAGATTCGTGGTGATCATGACACTGGTGCGCTCGTAGAGCCTGCTCAACAGGTGGAACAGCAAGGCGCCACCGGCTTGCGAGAACGGCAGATACCCTAGCTCGTCGAGGATGACGACGTCGGCATGGACGAGTCGGTTGGCGGTGTAGCCGGGTTTGCCATTGGCTTTTTCGAGTTCCAGCTGGTTTACGAGTTCGATGGTGGAGAAGCACCGCACGCGCAAGTGATGATGCATGATGGCCTGAACGCCGATGGCAGTGGCTACATGGGTTTTACCTGTGCCCGGTCCGCCGATAAACACCACGTTGTGCGCATCTTCGATGAACTCACAGCGGTGCAGGGATTTGACCAGGGCCGCATCTGATGTGCCCCCAATTACGAGGCCAGTTGTTGAGAGAGAGTGGGATAGTCATTCTGCCTGAATACTTGGATTCATGATAATGGGAATACGGTTTTTCATCGGCATGATGGTTTGTGGTGCTGGGGGCCGATAGTTCAATGAGCTGTGGCAGACGGACTTTACGTATTTTACAGTGATTGGTTGGGGCTGGTATTACCTGTCTACTGTGCTGGATGACTATTCACGCTATATCATCAGCTGGAAGCTCACCACATCCATGGGCGCCAGCGACGTCAAAGACACCCTGGATCAGGCAATTGATGAAATGGGTGTCACCAACATCCCGGTCAGGCATCGACCTCGGCTACTGAGCGATAATGGGCCGTGTTATTTATCGGCTGAGCTTAAAACCTATCTGGATGCTCATCAGATGGACCATACCCGCGGCGCGCCGTATCATCCGATGACCCAGGGCAAGATCGAACGCTATCATCGTTCGATGAAAAATGTGGTCAAACTGGAGCATTATTACTCACCCTGGCAGCCGGAGCGGGCTATCGAAGCGTTTGTTCAACACTACAACCATATGTCTCTCTTAATTTATAGACAATACTGTTCCATATCCTTTGACGACCTACTTCGGTTGGCACCCGGGCCGAAATTGAATGTTTAAGCCGGGAAATAGGCAAGCGAGCGCGACAGAATCGGGCAAGCATTCGTAGTGACCAGGACGAAAAACATTGGAAACGGCTTCTCAATAGAGGTCGACTTCAGGGAAAAGGGCTTTTGTTCTCCTTATACTCTCATATTCCTGTTAACTTTCTCGTGTAATTCAATGGCAGAGTGGGTTGAATATTCAACTAGGGCTAACGGTGATGTCTTTTTTTTTGACAACGCGCGAGTGCAAAAGAGTGGTAACCACATTAGCGTTTGGAACAGGGTTCGATATAAGTCTTCACTCATGGGAGCCTCGAGCTATCAGAGCTTTTTGAAAATAGACTGTTCCGAGAACTCAGAAACAACACTGCAAAGTACATTTTACTCCGATAAAGACTGGACCATACCTGCCATGGCAACTAACACTAAAGAGAAGCCAAAGGTATATATAAACGCAAATTCAGCCACGGAACGGCTTTTTAACATTCTGTGCAAGGAATAGCTTAACAATATTATCGGGATGTTGTCGCAGAGAGTACTCGGCAAGATGTCGACTTCCCTCAAGCCGGCGGATACTGGCGTCGAGGGCCTCCACGGCCTGACTGATCTGGAAACCGACCAGATGCTGACGAATCCGCTCCAGCGGGGTGGCGGGTAACGCGGTCATCAGAGCGACTCCTGTGCCGCCTCGTGGCCGATGCGCTCGTACACGGCCAGATCGCGCCTTACCACCGAGTGCTCGCTATGGACCAGGCGCGTCGTCGTAACAGTGAATTTACGCGGCCCACTAGGCGGTGGTGGCCATTGACGGACTTCGGGAGCAAAGGCAAAAAACGGAATCACTTGTTCCCAGTTGCGCCGCCAGCTCTGGGCCACTGTAGGATATTTCTGCCCGCGGGAGACCGACGAGATTGAAGCACTTAGGCCTGATTAGACAAGCAAATAGGTTGTCTAGAACGACCGGATCAGGGAGTAAATTTAAATTTGATAACCATACTGTTTCTTCTCCCCTCGTCGAGGGATTAAGTATGGTTCTTTCACACAGAATTGCCGAGGGACTCAATGCTCGCGCTACTTTCATAGCGCGAGCATTAGTTTTAGCTATTACTTCTTACTAATTCGCGGTAATTTTATAAATTTCGCCTTCATCGGTAGCAGCATACAGCGCATTATCTGGCCCCATTACTAGACCGCGAAATCTCTTTGAGAATCCAAGTGGCATATGGATAACGCTTTTTATTGATAATCCGTCAGCAGCGATATCGTAAATATCAATACGCGATCCAGCTGGGGTGTCACCAAAAGCAATACCCATGATGCCAGCGGTTAAACGCCCTTCATAGATGCCCCAGTTGCTGCCTTTCAGGAATGCTGCAGATCCGGTACCTTGGGAAAGACCATTGTTATTCCAGGTAGGCGGCATCAGGTCTTTAAAGCGAGTATCACTCATAGGGGTATAGGCGGCACGTACGGCAGGATCCATAGCATCCATTTGATTGGGCTCATAACCACAGTATTTGTCCGGGCATTCGCCTCTACCGCCTCTTTTCTCTGCAGGATCCCAACCAGCATTACCGCCATTTACCAATGCAGTAATTTCATCGTTATGCCATGGTCCGTGCTCTGAAGTGAATGCTTTACCATCGCTCGGACGAAAATCTATGCCTTGGACATTTCTATGTCCATACGTGTAGATTCGCTTGTCAAAGCCAGCAGGAGGGTTGTTATCTGGGTGTGCGTTACCGTCCCCATCGATCCTGAGCACTTTACCGCAAAGTAACGTACCATCCTGAGGACAAATTCCTCGGTGACGATCACCACCAGTTACCCAGAGGTACCCTCCCGGTCCAATGCGCAACCTGCCGCCATTATGAGCGCCGGGCCCACCGAATGGTTGATTTGACTCGAACGGCTTATATTGAATATCTTTGACAATATCTGTGCGGTCAGAAACGCTCTTGAGGTCTTCACTGACCTTAAATTTCATAACAATGTTTCCGTCACACTTTTCGAAATTGGTTTTACACCCATCGCCATGATATTTGTCAGAAGTTGAATAAACGAAAAGCGCGCGATTCTTCGCAAAGTCCCTATCTGCAACCACGCCCAACATGCCAGCTTGGCCATCACAGAAAAGGTCACTACCAGAATCGCTGTAGCCGCTGGAATCCCTCATTCCATATAGCGCATTTATATCGCCGGAGTTTGTTCTTACTGAAAGACCTTTGCATTTTTCAGTATAAAACATCGTACCGTCAGGCAAGAAAGCCATATCCCATGGGCTTTCAAGTCCGGTCATAAACTCTGAGGAATCAATGGTCGGGATATTCATCCCGCTATTTCCTTGATCCTCAGCATGGGCATTGGAAACCAATCCGACTACTATCACAGCAGACGCCGTGACTGTCGATAAAGCTTTCTCAAACTTATTCATCGCTTTTCTCCCCAGGGGTTATTCGTATCTCGCATCTTTTAAATACGCAGCTAAATTCGCAATTTCTTCATCTGTTAAGGGCTTTGCCATCATGAACATCAAAGACGAATTGGGTCCAATTTTCACGCCATCTCTGTAAGTCTCTAACTTTAACTTCGTATATGAAACTTCCTTTCCAGATATTTTTGGATAACTGGCTACCCCTTTTCCCGCGGGTCCATGACAGTTGATGCAAGTTTCATTGTATCTGGCCTCGCCTGCCTCCTTATCCCCGCTCAATACATCTTCGGAAAAACCAAGAAGGAATGAGAAAAGTAGTCCTGTCGCTAATTTAATGATCACGACGTGCAGCCACAAATAGAGAAATTGCCCAAAGTAACAGCATTTTCATTCTATAGTAATCTGCGACAAATTTATAGATAGGGGGCAAGTTTGCTTGGACCGGTGCGAAGAGTAAAGGTCAAGACAAAGCGCCCCCCCGCATATGGTCGGGTGAGCAATTCTTCCATGGTTTTGAAACAAATATAGTTTCGGATTGCAAAGTACACCAGGTTGTAATTCCACATGTCTGTTGCAATGTGAGTCTTGCCTCGCTAACGCCTGTCGACGTTCCGGCACCGAATATTGAGGTCCAATTTGACAATGAAAATATCGCTATTTGTTGGGACCATGGACGACAGGTCGTAATAACTGCCTCCGACGGTACCAACCGTTCGGTGCCACTTGATGGAAACGGCTGCTGGAGTGAAAGAAATTATCCAGGTGATGTCGGATTCGCGATTTTTAATCAAAACGAGTGCGGCGTGGCCACAGCAGGCACGAGCCTATTGGTTACAGCTTCGCACTGTTCCAGTGCCAGTAGTTGCCGTTACAGCGGAACCAGACATTGAACCCCAACGATCGTTCCTTTTGTTGGTAACGGTATTCGCTACTGGAATATTGCCGATAGCGAATACGACGATGTGTCGTTGTTTATACACGGCGGCGTGGGTCTGGGTGCAACTAACTTTCAACTCTATGTTGAGTGAAGAGCCTTTGGTGATGATCTGGACGATATCGACCGAAACATGCTCACAAGAAGCGTCAGTTACTTGTTCAAGAGAACCCCCTGGTATTTTGTAGAACAGGGCAGCGATTGCTGTTCTTACCAAAGCTCAAACTAATTGAGTTCATAAATCAACGTCACATCGAACGGCCAGCGATCATTAGGGAAATGTGCGGGCAACGGCGGGAATGGTGAGGATTTTTTTACTGCCTCCAACGCTGCTCGATCTAGTTCAGGAACGTTCGAGGAATCAGATACCTGCAACTCAGCAAGTTGACCATTTTCAGCGATTGAAAATTGAACGCTAACCGCACCTTCTCTCCTTAACCTTTTTGCCTTGCGTGGATAAAACTTCGCTTTTTCGATTCGCTCACGCACGGATGACTGGTATCTTTGTAAGTCATCGTTATTCTCAATATCCGATTTTTCATCAGCGTTTGGCGCATCGGCGTGCGCTTCGGTTGACGCAATTGTATGATGGAGTGTCGCTTTGTTTAATTCTTGCTGGACTACCAGGCGCTTATGGTCTTCTTGCGTGTTCTCTTGCACCGTCTGCCTAGGGGAAGTCGGCTTTGTCCCTTTCTCTTCAGTCGGTTGGGACGTTACAACCGATAATGGTTCAGCCTCAGTCGCCGGTGCTTCTTCCGGTGTCGATTCCGCGATAGGCTTTTCCGTCAATTCCGGCCGTGTATCCAACAATGTTTCAATCTCCCGGTCTGACACAATTTCAGATGTCGGCTCCTCAACTAGCTGTTCCACCGGTTCGAATGGGTCGGTTGGCAACGTCTCAACCTCAAGCTCTGGCACAATTTGAGGTGCTGGCTCCAAAGCCACATCTTCCACTGGTTCGGATGGAGCATTCGACGGTGTTTCAGTTTCCGACACCACACTCTGATGTACGGTTGGCTCTGGGGTGCTATTCGGTAGGGACCCAACAGCTTCATCGTTTTTCGACTCGAGAGTCTTGAAAACGTTGATAGAGATATTTAGCGGACGCAATCCATCGGATTGAACCGGCGATCGCGCAAGCCACAAAACGGCGATCACCAGCCCAGTATGCAGCAACAACGAAAAAGCAAATCCAACCAGTGTGGGTCGCATTCGAACTTGATTCGCCGTGAAATTTAAAACGAACGATAGGGAATTTTTTAATCAGCAGTCGCTCGACTATTCATTTGCAGGTTGTACTAACACAGATAAATTTTCCAGCCCATGTCTGTTCAGAATGTCCACGACGGTGGTGAACATTCCAAACTCTGCACCTGTATCAACTTTTAATGCGACGAATGTATCTCTTGAAAGCGCGGATAATTCTCTGTCAAGTGCGGTAGCCGTTGTCCCCTCATCGTTAAAAAACAAACGACCTTCGGCATCAACGGTGATGGAAATTCCAGACTCATTTGTGGCCTCGCCAGCCGTCGACACGCTTGGTAGATCGATCTCAATTTGCCCAACCTTAATGAAAGTGGCAGTAGTAAGAACAATAGCAAGCATTACGAGCATTATATCGATGAGCGGAATGACGTTAATGGAATCTATTCTCTTCATCGCTTAGCTCGAGTTTAACTTTTGTCATGCAAAGTGCGCCAGCCAGTCTGGAGCACCTCGGCCCTACGGAGTAAACCGTTATAAATCCAGATCGCTGGTATTGCTACTAACAAACCCATTGCGGTGGCTTTTAGAGCGAGCGCGAGACCAACGAGAATGACGCCCACTTCAATGCTGTCGCCTGACTGGCCGATATCATAGAAAGTAATCAAAATACCGATTACCGTTCCTAGTAAACCAACGTAAGGTGCGTTGGCACCAATCGTGGAGATCAAGGTTAAATGCTTGGTTAGAGATATGTTTAACGCATCTTCCCTGGAAAAATCCGACAATTTTACTGAACGGTAGTAAAGGATTCGCTCTATCGCGAACCAAACCATCAAAAAACTCATCGAACCAAGTATGCCAAAAACAATATAGTCCAGGCTTTGTTTTAAAAGCTCAATCATTTCAACGTCAGGCGGGTTTCGATGAACCTAGCTGGAAAAATTCTTCCGAATAGTAACCCCGAAAAAAACATTCCTATCTGGCGCTGGCTCGAAATATCGGCCTCCAAAAGCATTTATGCGAACGCTTGAATTATACTCTTCGTCAAAAAGATTGTTTATTCCAAGAAATGGAGCCAGTTCCCAATCACCTATAAAACTGTTGTAGCCAATGCGAAGATTTGAAACCACATAGGAGTCCACTTCTTCCTCGTTCGCGTTATCTGCAAAAAAGCGACCAAAATAAGCGACATCCCAACGCGCATACAAACCACTCTCACCAAACCACGAGAACTCCACAAACGCCTGATCCCTGGGTATTCCGGGTATGCTGTTCCCATTGAATATATCTCCGTCGTCGCTTACAAAGTTGTCAAATTTGAAATCAGAATAGGTGTACGATGCTGTCAATTCGATGCCATTTCCGATGGCGGCGACATAGGAAAACTCCAACCCGTCTCTGGTTGAAGAGCCGGCATTTTCGAAGAAACTTCTTCCTGGCTGATCGGCAACCTCAAAAGGAATTAATTCATCATCGACGGTGATATGAAAAATAGCCGCTTCTATTCGATGATCGCCCACTCTGGACTTAATCCCAAGCTCATAATTAGTGGATTCTTGAGGGGAAAGCGTTTGATTAAACCCACCGCCTGATGGATTCGCGAATTCCGTCGTAGTTGGCGTTTCAAATGCCGTCGAGACCGTACCATAAAACCAACTGCCTGGTCGGAACTCATGACTCACACCGACCATTGGACTGAATTCGTCGAATTCAACAATGCCTGAATCATCTCCATTAAAAAGAAAGCGGTCAGTCACATCAAATTCAATATTGTCATTCCTTGAGCCAAGAGTAAGAAGAGTGTCTCGACCAATCGACGTTTCATTTTGTATGAAAACGCCCAATGAAGTTACCAATTCCCTTTGGTCGAATACTAGGTCTCCAAGCACACCCTCCAGATTGTCACGTCTGGTGCGGTCGTCGTCCTGCCGGTCGTAATCAAACCCAACTAACAGTCTATTATCCATGCCGGCGAGATCACCGTTCAAACTGTATTTAGCTCCACCACCGTTAAATTGCCGATCAATTTGTACCGCACCAGCGTCTTCAAATGGTAGGCGGTTGCTAAAATCTCTCTGGGTGGAGTAAAGCCGCAACTCTAATTCATCATCGTTTCCTATGGCGCGCTTGTAAACCAACCCAACTCTTGACTGCTCCAGTGTTTCACCGGCGTCGAACAACACGTTTCTGTCCTGTGCCTGTTTTCTATTTTCTTCCGCATCTTCGGCAGTGATTCCTCCCGGGTCATTCGCTGTCGGTTGGTCAGTGTAATGTACTGTCGCCTGCAAACTCGAAGGGCCTGGTATGTCAATGGAGAATTTGGCATTGAGTTGAGTGTTTTCTGCCTCGCTGTGATCTCTAAATCCATCGATGCTAGTATCCGACAAATTGAGCAGATAGTTAAAGTTACCTGTTTCTCCGCCTGTTTTTACCTGCACCCTGTCGAATCCAAAGTCACCCGAGGTAAGCCGCGATTCCGCAAAGGGTTCTGTCGGACCGTCTTCTGATTCGACAATAATCGCGCCACCAGACGCGTTTCCGTAAAGCGAAGACGTCGGACCTCTAATCACATTGATTCTTCCCGCCGAGCCTATATCGATACCGTCCACCGACCCTTGTCCACCAGGTAACGTTTCAGGGATTCCGTCGACGATTATTTTTATTCCCCGGATACCGAAATTTGATCTTGCACCAAACCCGCGAATTGAAGCGCGTAAATCTTGCGCAAAGTTATAACGATTAAGGAAAAATACGCCTGGCACGCGATTCAAAGATTCGTCCAGTCCAAGTTGTTCCGTGCCTAGTTGCACCGCATCCTGGGACACCGTGCTTACGCCCGCCGGAATTTCGTCTACAGATTTTTCAGTTCGGGTTGCGGTAACTGTAACCGCCTCCAGTTCCGTTACCTGGGCATAGCTTGGGACGTGAGAGATAATCAGCAGCACAGATAACTGCCTAAAAACGCTTTTCATTTTCATTGTTTTGATCGAAATATTTTTGCTGACCCGTAATAACTTCTATTCCGGCATTTCAACCGAGAACTTTATTGAGGCATACCAGTGAGAGACATTCTCAATATCCTCGTCGGTGAGATTTTGAGAAACGATTGTCATTTGCGGATGTTCGCGTTTTCCCGATCGATATGCTTCGAGCTGGATTACCAAATAATCCATTTGCTGTCCCGCAATATTCGGTACGGTAGTTGTCGTGGCAATTCCATCCATTCCATGACAAGTCTGACAGAGGGTTTCGACTTTAGAGCGACCCACTGTCAGATCTGAAGACCAAGCTTCTTCCATCAATATCAGCGTTGTTAGCGCAGAAGCGACGCCCACGCAAAGCATATAAAGGTTCATTCGATTGCTAGAAATTCGCGGGCCGAAGTGCGACCCGCGCTATAAGAGAAAACTATCCTTCGTAGAAAATCCGATACACGGCACCAGCCTTGTCATCAGAAACAAGAATAGATCCGTCGACATACTGTTGGACATCTACTGGACGACCGGAATATACGCCGTTGTCCTGCAACCAACCCTCCGCGAATGGAATTGTTTCAGCTGCGTTGCCCTCTTCGTCGAGAAAGGTGACCATTACTCTAGCGCCTCGTGGTTTCACTGCATTCCAAGAACCATGCTGCGCACTAAAGATGGCGTTCTTGTATTTTGAAGGAAACATGCTTCCCGTATAAAACATCATACCCAGATCGGCAGCGTGGGCAATTGTTTCTACCTGGGGTGGCACGTACTTGGACATCAACTCTTCGGGGATATCCTGACCATCGTATTCGGCAGTACGAACTTCACCACCGCCGTAGTAGGGATGCCCGAACCACATTCCCTCTGCAGGCATACGATTAATTTCTCCTGGTGGGGTTTCATCGCCCATGCCGTCCACCTGATTATCAGTAAACCAAAGACTGCCATCAACAGAATTAAATGCATGACCTACGGAGTTTCGGATTCCAGTGGCAACTACCGCGCGATTAGAACCATCGCGATCCATTCTGAGCATGCCGCCAATTCCAATCTTGTCGTAGAGTTCTTGTTTGTCTGGCGGAGACACGTTAAACGGCTGCCCGAGGCTAATATAGAGCCTATTATCCGGTCCAATCGCGCAAACCCTAGCCGTGTGGTTGTAAGATTCTTCATCTACAGGAATGAGCTCACCCTGGGCGACAATAGGAATGGCTACAGTGTCTGGACTTTCCATAAAAAACTCGGCGGCCGGGAACATTAGGACTCGATTGCGCTCCGCAACAAAAAGAAATCCATCAGGTGAATAGCAAACACCATTGGGAATATCAAACTTTACACTCGGGCTGAATTCCTCGACCGTATCGGCCACGTTGTCGAGATCGCGATCGGTTGCAGCCCAAACCTTGGTTTTCTTTGTGCCAATCCAAACGGTTCCTTTGTTGCGACCCACAGCCATATGCCGTGCATCTGGCGCAAGGGCAAATAACTCTATTTT
>Ga0224512_10003314_pt1 | contig 14248 bp, 8 predicted proteins | sample SF_May12_sed_USG_4_FD_169103 | JGI IMG/M metagenome (GOLD analysis project Ga0224512, IMG submission 169103) | Sediment microbial communities from San Francisco Bay, California, United States - SF_May12_sed_USGS_13 | ecosystem: Environmental > Aquatic > Marine > Sediment | place: USA: California...
CCGAGCTTTTCCGCCGGAAGCTCAAAGTTTACGGTTTTGCTTTCACCGGCGCCGATTTCAACTTTCTTAAAATCCTTTAGCTCTTTAAGAGGCCGTACGCGCGAGGCGACCAGGTCTCTTATATAGAGCTGAACGACTTCATGTCCGGCCCTTTTGCCCGTATTTTTTACGGTCACTGAGACATTCACGCTCTGATTCTGGTTGATCTTGTTTTTGGCGAGCGACATACCGCTGTATTCGAATTTCGAATAGCTGAGCCCATAACCAAATGGATAGAGGGGTTCGTTCGGTATATCGCGATATCTCGATACCCAAAAACGGTCGTTGCCCTCGCGCCCGTCGATATGCGGCCGGCCGGTGTTGTAGCGGTTGTAATAGATCGGCACCTGTCCGAGAGCGTAGGGAAACGAAATCGTCGTTTTCGCAGACGGATTCACATCGCCGAAGAGGATATCGGCGACCGCATTTCCGTGTTCCGTTCCCCCGATCCACGCATTCAGGATCGCCGGATAATTCTTGTCAATTTCCGTCAGGATCAATGGCCTTCCGGACTGAACGACCACCACGACCGGCTTGCCCGTTGCTTTCAACGTTTCCAGCATCGCCATTTGCGCGGGGTGCGGATCTATATCGGCCAGGGTCCGGGCCTCCCCGGCAACGCGTCCGCTCAAGCCGATGACGGCAATTATGATGTCGGCAGCGGCAGCCTGCACTTTCAACCCGCCAAGGAGTTGCGCCGGGGTGTGTGTCTTTTCGTCTTCTCTCTTGATGTTGTTGAAAGCGTAATAGCTGTCATCGTATTCGGGAGGATTGTAGCCCTTTGAGAAACTGACACTAGCCCCAGGCAGTTTGTTTTTGATGCCCTCAAGAATGGTTATCGTGTCCTTGTGATCGCCATGCCCCTTCCAAAAGTCGAGAACCTCTTCCTGTGACTCGGCAAAATGACCCGCCACGAGTACTCTCTTTACCGATTTTGAAAATGGCAGAAGCCCGCCCTCGTTCTTGAGCAAGATCATCGACTCGCCTGCAGCCTCGCGTGCAAGTTTGCGATGTGCTGCTGTCAAGAGAGTCGCTTTTTCCCGAGCTTCATCGGAATACTTGTACGGGTTCTCAAACAATCCGAGTTTGAATTTCCAATATAGAATTCTTCCGACGGCCTCGTCGAGCGTCTTCATCGGGACCTTTCCGTCCCTGATCAAATTCGCCATTTCCTTCTGCATGACACGCGACTCCATATCCATATCGGAGCCGGCCATGAGGGCTTTCTTCGCGGCATCCGCGTCATCGGCGGCATAGCCGTGGGCAATCATTTCGCCGAACGAAGACCAGTCGGAAACGATGAATCCCTTAAAACCCCATTTGTCTCTCAGTACGGTCCTGTTCAGGTAATGATTGCCGCTCGCCGGTACCGCGTCGACGATGTTAAACGCGTTCATTACCGTCGCCGATCCGGCCTCGACCGCGGCCTTGTATGGCGGCAGATAGTAATTCCACAACGCATACCGCGAGATGTCGACCGTGTTATACTCACGTCCGCCTTCCGGTGCCCCGTAGGCGGCAAAGTGCTTGACGCATGCCATAATGTGCTCATTGTCCCATTCGCTTCCCTGAAATCCGCGAACGCGGGCCGCAGCAAACTCGGCACCCAAATAGGGATCTTCTCCCGAACCTTCCATCACGCGACCCCAGCGCGGTTCGCGGGTGACGTCCATCATCGGGGCAAAGGTCCAATGCAGGCCAGCCGATGCCGCTTCTTTTGCCGCGATCGAAGCGGCGAGTTCCGCGGCAGCGGGATTCCACGTGCTCGCTTCCGCAAGAGGGATCGGAAAAACGGTCTTATAGCCGTGAATAACGTCATAAGCGAACAAAAGCGGAATTCCGAGCCTCGATTCCTCGACGGCGATCTTCTGGACGTTCCCGGTTTCTTTTGCCCCAAGCACATTCAGAAATGAACCCATCCTGCCTTGTCGTACCTGATCGAGTTTTGCCTTTTGTCCCGCATCGCCCGCCGCCGCCGGTCCGGTCAGAACGCCCCCGCTCAACTGATTCAACTGACCGACTTTTTCGTCGAGTGTCATTCGACTCAGGAGATCTGCGACCCTCATCTTGATCGGTAATTCCGCCCTCTTGTACGCCGGTTGGGCGGCGCCCTGGGCAAATGCCATCATCGGAAGACAAAGTATTACGTTCAACGACACGACTGCGAATTTTCTCACTTCTTATACTCCTGGTTCTTTTATTTTCTAATTCCGTTAATTTTCGACGCTCGTTTTCGATCCGGGCTTGTTTTCACTCGCGGCTTTCACCAATTCCTCGAGACTCTTGATAACGGCGAACTCGAGTGCCGCTTTCGGCTTACTGATTTCTTTGAGTCTCGAGAGCGTGGTTTCCCGCCATCCCGCCGGCGAATCGCCATCTGCCAAATGTTCCAGGGCTTCAATACCGATCTCACCCATCTTCCGCAAATCGCCCGCGAGGCCCTTCGCCTCGTGCAGTGCTGCGGCGTTGGCCATCGTCTGTTCCAGTCGCGTGCCCGTTCCCTGCCAGGAAATGAATTGAACGCGTAACTCTGAATCGAATTTTACGCTGCGAGCCTTCAGCTTTTCGCGGACCAAACGTCTGAACTCCCTTGCGCCGGGAGCGTCCGCGCCCGCCGCGTCGATTAAACCCGTTAACGGCGACAACATTGTCTGCTTGCGCTGCTGGTACCGCTGATACTGTTTGACCGGTTCGATCAGCGAGACAAGCCTTTCGAGGTCTGCGGTGTCATTACTTTGAAGAAGCCGACGCAGCATTACCCGGCGATTCCGTCTGTGCGTGAGTCCGTGTTCTTCGAGCTGAATACTTACAATCTCGAGCCTACGGTACATATCATCGACATCGTTCACACTTCCGGCTGACCAAAGTCTTTCGGCAATCCCCGCCGTGCGCGGCCAGATACGCGAATCGATAGTTTCAGGCGAGACCCATTCGCTCCACATCGTCGCCTCGCCGCCGAGTACTCTCTTTTGTTCTTCCACCGAGAGTGTGGTTCCGGCTGGAACCGGGTCGACCAGATAATGGTCCGAGGCGGGATACATCAGATCGATATAATAGCCGTTCGAAAGCACTCCGAAATAACCCTTTCGGGCGGCTTCCGCCAGGGCTTCCTGCCCGCGCCAGGAATGAATTACGACGTCCTGCGGCAGATCGGGCTGAAATATCTCGTCCCAGCCCATCATCGTCTTCCCGTGCTTTTTTAGAATTGCGAGAACGCGTTTATTGAACTCGTTCTGGAGCTCATGGTTATCCTTGAGACCCTTCTCCTTCATAAACGCCTGGATATCCGGATTGGCGTCCCATTGCTTGCCCTCGTTCTCGTCACCGCCGATGTGAATATAGGCGTCGGGAAAAAGACCGGCCATTTCTGCCAGAAAGACAGCCAGGAACTCGTACGTCGTTTCTTTCGTGGGATCCATGGTCGGATCAAAGATGCCCGGATTCCGTTCGATCGTATAAGGTCCGGGAGCGCTTCCAAGCTCGGGATGACCCACCAGCCAGGCCGTCGCATGACCCGGCATGTCAAACTCAGGAACGACGCGAATACCCCGGTCGGCGGCGTATTCAATGATCTCTTTGATCTCTTCCTGGGTGTAAAAAAGCCCATCCGAACCCAACCCGTGCAGCTTCGGAAACTTCCTGCTTTCGACTCGAAAGCCCTGGTCTTCGGTCAAATGCCAGTGAAATACATTCAATTTAACGGCTGCCATCCCGTCGAGATTTCGCTTCAAAACTTCCATCGGCTGAAAATGACGCGCTGAATCGATCATCAGACCGCGCCACGGAAAACGGGGCTTATCTTCGATGTCGACGGCCGGCAGAAAGAAACCATCTGAGTCGCTCTGCAACAGCTGAAGCAGTGTTTCGAGACCGCGCATCGCCCCAAGACTTGTCGGCGCAGTAAGCCGTGCCTGCGTCTCATCAATTTTCAGGGAGTAGGATTCGTCCTCCCGAAGCTCGGGAACTGCTTTACCTGCCGCCCTGGCTTCGATAACCAGTGCCGCCGATCCGGAATCACCTGCGAAGTCACGCGGTAATTCCAAAACGGTCCGCCCTTCAATCCTACGCAGTACACGCGAAACGTATCTTTCCAGCCGCGGGTCCTTATTTCCCACGAATGAGACGCGAAAATCACCCGTAACCGCAAGCCGGCCGGGGATGTCACGAACGCTGGACGGTACCGGCATCAGGCCTCCGCTCCTGCCCGCGGTCTCTTTTGTTTGCGCACAAGCCACACCTTCAAGACAGATCACTAACGCGAACAGCAAAAACGAGGCAGCAATAAGTTTGACTGATTTATTTTCCACTTTTTTCATAAACCCTTACAAAATCGACTTTCATCATCTGCGGGAACACGGTCGTATCATCGGGATCGCCCGGCCAGTTGCCCCCGACAGCGAGGTTCAGCAAGATAAAATGCGGGTGATCGAAAACCCATTTCGCGCCTTCCGGCAAGTCTTTTGGCCGTACCTCGTGGTACAGCTCTCCATCGATAAACCAACGAATCGCCGCGGGTCCCCATTCGACGGCAAAAATATGGTAATCATCTGTAAATCTCTGATTTCCCGGTAACTTATAAGCTTTTCCAATGCCGTTCGCTCCGGAATAGCCCGGGCCGTGGATCGTACCGTGGGCGTGCATCGGTTCGCGCCCGATGTTTTCCATGACATCGATCTCGCCGCACTCCGGCCAGCCGACCTTGTCGATATCATCGCCCAATAACCAGAAAGCGGGCCAGATCCCCTGACCGTAAGGTACCTTGACCCTTGCCTCGAACCGCCCGTATTTCTGCGCGAAGATTCCCTTCGTGATCAGACGCGCCGATGTGTATTTGCACTCCCCGTACCAGCATTTCGCGTCCCCGGGCGGCTTTTCTTCTATCGCTTTGACAACCAGAAAGCCGTTTCCGTCGTGGTGGGCATTTCTTGTTGAGTCAGTGTAAAACTGGAATTCATTGTTGCCCCAACCCTTACCGCCTGTTTCATGCCGCCATTTGCCGGCGTCAGCGGCGGTACCGGGTTTTCCCTCGAACTCGTCGCTCCATGTCAGCTTCCAGTCTGCCGTTTCTTTCAAACCGGCCGCGTCCCGAACGCAGGACATGACCTGGTTCGTGCCCTTTTCAAACATGTTGAATCCGCCGTCCCACTCCCAGGCCGCGTTCGGGAATCCGAGTTTACGGAATGAGGTATAGAGTAGCTCAAAATGACGGCACCGGCTTTCCTTTGTTGCAAACTTCGCATACGAACCGAATTCGCCGACAAATAGCGGAACGCCGTTCGACTCCGACCAAAGCTTGGCGGCTTCGAGGTCCGCAAAAATCTTGTCTTTGGAAGAATCCCGCTCGTAGGTTTCGATCAGTTTTCCCGACCATTTTCCTTCCGCGGATTTAGGAGTCTTTATTGGAACATCCTTGTCGTAGGGAAACGGTACGCCTTCTATATCCGGCAGTCCTTCCGCCGACCACGTCGCGCCCTGGTGAGTGAACATAAAGGGATCGTAGAAATGAAACGTGTAGATTATATTCCTATCAGCAAAGGGTTTGGAATCAATTAGTGCCAGCCTCGAGTTCCAGTCGTGAAACCCGACGATAAGCGTGTGTGCGGGTGCGATCTCGCGAACAGTCCCGATCAGGCGTTCGGCGTGCTTTCGCCAGAGTGCGGCATCGATGTCATGAGGCTCATTCCACAACTCAAACAAAACCCTTTCAGGATCGGTGTTCCTATAACGCGCGGCAACCTGTTTCCAGATCCATTGGATCCTCTCGATATCCGCCGCTGCCGGAAATGAACCGTCAAGCTCCGGATGGTGCTGGTCGATGATGACCTTGAGGCCGTTTGCGAGCGACCACGAGATCAAATCGTCGAGAGCCTCTAATCCCTCGGGTGTCTCCCATCGATACGGCGTATCGAGACTCGTCCAGGCACTAAAACAGACCGGTATCCGGATTGATGTGTAGCCCGCGGAAGCAATATCGGAGATCATCTGTTCCCGGAGTTTGAGGTCATTCAAGTCAAGAAAATCGACAAAATGTTTTTCTTTTGTACCCTTCCAGTAATTGTCGAGGAAAGTCAGATTGACCCCTGTGCCGAGTGAGGACGCACGTTCATGAGCTCTGTCCCGCGCAATGGCAAGGGGGGCCAGAAGGCAGCACACGAACACGATATTCAGAATTCGGTTCATAGGATCAATTTACTATTCGCGCCGGGAACTATTTCAGCGTGAATTTTGCTTCCATACCGCCAACAAGCACCGTGAAGTCACCCGGTTCGACGGTGGGTTTATTGTCACTCCCGATAAAGGACAAATCGTCCTGATCGAGCGTGTACTTAAGGACCCTCGATTCGCCGGGTTCCAGATGGACTTTCGAGAATCTCTTTACTTTCCGGCCGGCCGGCGTGAGCGATGCGACCTCGTCGCGGAGATAGAGAATCGTCGTTTCCTTCCCGGCCATTTTACCTGCGTTTCGGACCTTGATCGAGATTTCGATTCTATCGCCCCTTGAAATCGTCGCCTTGTCCAGCTCCAAATCGCTGTATTCAAACCGCGTATAACTCAGACCGTGTCCAAAAGCGAACTGCGGTGCCTTGCCGTATATGCCGGGGTCGGTCTCGAATAATTTGTGATCGTAATTCAGAAAGCTATTTGGCTCTTTCGGGTAGGTAAACGGAAGCCTGCCGCCTGGGTTGTAATCCCCAAACAGCACATCCGCAACGGCCCTTCCGCCTTCGTCGCTTGGGTTATACGCAAGCAGAATACCCTTTAGATCACCGGCTACCCGGCTGATTATACGAGGACGACCCTGGACCATTACCGCTACCACTGGCTTTCCGGTAGCGATCAGTGCTTCTGCGAGTTCGAGCTGCGGTTCGGGTAATGTCAGATCGGTAATATTGCCCGGTGTCTCGGTATAGGAACCCTCGCCGAGACAAAGGATCACGACATCGGCTTCCCTGGCATTCCTCGCCGCGAGCTGAATATTCACCGCAACATCTTTATCTGTCGGCGTAGTGTTCGCGGGACCCGGAGGCCTCACGATTTTGGTCCCCTGGATAAACTTGAAGTTCTTGTTCCCGACTTTTCTTCTGACCGCATCCCTGATCGTCAGTTTGCCTTCAGGGTAGAGCGAGGGTTCGGAGCCCTGCCAGACCCACGTCCACCCGTTATTGAGTGCAATTTGCGAATCTGCGGTCGGACCGGTAACGAGCACCTTTGTTTCTTTCGAAAGCGGAAGTATGCCGCCCTCGTTTTTGAGAAGCGTCATCGATTCCCGAGCCGCCTCAAGACTCTCGTCTACATATTCAGGTTTTCCAAAGTTTTCCCGCAACGCAGGATCCGGCATCGCATTTTCAAAGAGCCCGAGTTCGAACTTGACCCGCAGGATACGCGATACCGCCTCGTCGATCCGGGACATCGGGACTTTACCTTCTTTGACGAGCGCAACGAGGTTATCGCTGAACCTGTAATTATAGGGGACCATCGCCATGTCGATCCCGGCCATGACCGCCAACCTCGTCGCCTCCTTTTCATCGGCGGCTACCTTCCATTGGGTCACGAGTTTTTCGAGGTCCTGCCAGTCGGAAACGACAAAACCGTCAAAACCCCACTCGCCGCGCAGGACATCGGTCAAGAGATGTTTGTTTATGTGCCCGGGCACACCGTTGACCTCGGCCGAATTGACCATGATCGTCCGCGCGCCCGCCCGGACGGCCCCTTCAAACGGCGGGAGAAAGATCTCCCGCATATAGTTTTCAGGAATCCATGCCGGCGAACGATCGCGTCCGTTGACCGGGTGTCCATAACCGACATAATGTTTCAGGCTCGATGCAACGTGTTTTCCGCTTGCCGGGTTGGTTCCTTCCAGGCCGCGCACGAAAGCGACCCCCATCACCTTGGCAAGATACGGATCCTCGCCGAAAGTCTCCCAAAAACGCGGCCAAGTCGGCTGACGGCCGATGTCGAGAACCGGCGAAAAGCTCCAGGGAATACCAGCGGCCCGCGTTTCCATCGCCGCGATCTCCGTCGAACGCTTCATCAACTCCGGGTTCCAGGTCGCCGCCATACCGATCTGCTGCGGGAACAAGGTCGCCCCGCGCACATAATTTGCACCATGGATCGAGTCGATGCCGTAGAGGTTTGGTATTTTGAGACGGGTCCTGTTCGAAGCCTCCTGGATCGCCCTGATTATCCGGTGCCACTTTTCGACCGGAAGCGCATGGCCGTTTACGTTGAGAATTGAACCGACACCGTACTGGACAACCGCTTTTTCGAGTTTCACCGGATCGATCTCTATTTCGGAGTCCGTTCCTTTTGTGACCTGGCCGATCTCCAACTGCGTCATCTGGCCAACCTTTTCTTCGATCGTCATGCGGCTCAGAAGCGCCCTGATCTGAGATGAGTAATCGGGCAAATCGGGTCTCGCCGCCATCGATTTATATGTTGCGTCGCTGTCTTCAATATCTATCATCGCAGAAGCCGGGGACTGACCAACGACACCACTTTGTTGCAGGAGCAGGCAAAAGGTGGCAAAGGTTAGCGTCGCAATACTGGGGAATGCAGGTCTTCTCATTTGCTCGAACTTCCTTATGTACTGATTAGAAAGATTTTGCGGATTCCCGTATTCTATTTTATCCCCCTCAATACTTCAAGAAAATTCCGGATAAAGCTCGCAATTATGGCGATTTACTCAGTGTAATTGCTTCTTTTTTCAGGGATCGTCCTGTATCATGGATCTTCCACAGAAAAATAAGGGGTTGAAGTTGTTATGTATAAGATTTCTTTCTGTTTCTTAATGCTGGTTTTTGCCTTTGCGGCGTCGGATTCGATCTTACGTGCACAGGAGAACAGCTCGTTTGAGGTTGTTTCCGAAAACAGCGAACTTGAACAAATCGTACCGGAGAGTTTTTATTTTGCTGGGTTGAGCGGAAAGACGCAGCGTCGGAATTCGGCAGTGGCTAAACTCGGGGAAAAACGGTTCATCGTCGCCGGCCTTGTCGACGTATCCGGTTATTCTACCGAGATAAGCGGCGTTTACGAGGGGTTCTTTATCACCGATTCGAATGTGAAATTCGGAAAGAAGAAGGTCAAGACCGGTGCCTACGGTTTTGGGTTTGCAAAGGACGGTACTGTAAATCTCTTTGATCTTAGCGGCAAGAAAATCATCACTGTTAAGACGACGAGAGACGATGAAATGAGCCGCCCACGTCCGTTGATGATGATGTCGGATAAAGATGGCGTAAAGCTGTTCAAGGGCCGGGATTTTGTCCTGGTGCGCCCGAGATAGGGGATCGAAGTCTCTCCGGCTCTTCCATCTTCCCGCTTGTCGCAGAACGGAAAACCGCGTCAAGCGCAGCCATATTTAAAAAAGAGTCTTCAAGGGTCGCCACTTGCGTCAATTCACCCTTGATCGCGCGGGAAAACAAATCGCCCTGGATCGTATACTGATTCGCCGGTTCAAACTCAATCGTCTCGATATTCTCACCGTATAGGTCGCTTCCATCATCGACAAACAAACGGGTCGGGGTATCGGTGGGTATGTTGAAGGGTATCTGAACTTCGATGCGGCCGCTGGTTCCCAGGAAATACATTCGTTGAAAGGGGACGAGTTGTGTCGAACATGTAAAAACGGAGTGGCCATTTGGGAAGCGAAGCATCGCCGAGGAAAGGCGGTCAATACCCATTTCCCGGTCGCCTTCTACAAATCCCGCCACCGAAACCGGTTCAGAACCAAAAACAAACCTGGACGTGTTGATACAGTAGCATCCGATATCGAGCAGAGCGCCGCCGCCCATTTCGGATTTGTTCCGAATGTTGGACCTGTCGACGTTGAAGTAGCTAAAGAATCCGCTGACCGCTCGAAGCTCCCCTATGCGGCCTGAACCGATGAGTTCCCGCACCGAGATCCAGGTCGGATGATCGCGGATCATGAACGCTTCCTGAATCTTCACATTGGTTCGATCCCGCACCTCTATCAACCGTCGGACCTCGCCGGCGTTTAACCCCAACGGTTTTTCGCACAGGACATGCTTCCCGGCCTCGGCAGCCCGTACCGTCCATTCAAGATGGAGATTGTTGGGAAGAGGATTGTAGACCGCATCGATATCAGGATCCGCAAGCAGTTGTTCGTAGGAACCGAATGCCTTTGGTATATTCAGTTCTTTTGCGACCCGCTCTGCCTTCTCGATATCCCGAGACGCGATGGCGGAGATCTCGCAGAATTCGCCGGCCTGCATAGCCGGAATGACCTTTTTGACGGCAATATTCGCCGCCCCAATTATTCCCCAGCGAACACTCATATAAGAACAAGGGCGAGAAGCAGTATCTCGCCCGGTTATGCAATTACATCCTGGATTTCAACTTATTTCAGCTTCGCAGCTTCGATGGAGAGCATCCCGCTCAGCCTTATCACGTTTTCTAGATCGAGCTGAGTTTCCTTTGACGTTTCTTTATCTACAACTTTGTTGTTTTGAAACATCGCGCTGCCGACAAATTCTCCAAGTGCGGCATCCAATTCAATAATCAGATCTCTGACTCCCTTTTTTTCAGCAGCTTCCGATTTGATAATTTCATCCGTCTCGTCCGGTGTGGCGCCAAACAGATTCTCGTTGAGCCACAATGACTTTTCTCGCATTTCAGACGCCGCTTTCCTGATTTTTGAGTAGTTGATTTCTTTTTCGGTCGTATAGGCCAGGATTATCTTATCCTGCAATCTTTGCAGTTTCTCAAAATTTTCTTTGGTTTTTTCAAACCTGATCTGCTGTTCTCTGGATACCTCCGGCGGTTGGACCTTAGCAGCGTCGCGTTTGACCCGTTCAAGTTCGATCGAACGCATCTTTATGGTGTTGTCGCGAAGATCGGTTTCCACTATCGGGGCGGGCGGTGGAGGGACGGACTGGGCGCGAGTCCAGCCCAGGAAAGTCAGAATCAAGATAATCATCGCGGCTGCTTTCATTTAAGCCCTGCCTGTCTCAAAACAATAAAAATTACTTGGAACTCATTTTGTTAGATTCTAACCAGAGCGCCGTGCTCGCATTTATCACGTCAAGCAAGTTTGCTTCGACGACGCTTGAGGTTTCGGGATCGATAACCGCCAGTTTCTGCCACATCGGATTGGAAACAACAGCGCCGATTACGTTGTCCAACGCGACAATCAAATCTCTTACACTTTTGCCAACAAATGGGTTGGCAGCTTCGGCTACGCCGGCGTCACCCTCATCTTTATTTTCCGAACCTTCCGGCGCAAAAACGTTCGCCCTTAGACGGACGGCCATTTCGGTTATTTTGTTCGAAGATTTACTGATCTGCTGGTAGTTGATTTCCCTGGACTTCGTATAGGCATCAACGATCAACATCTGCTCCTTTTGAATGCCCTCGAAATCTTCTTTTACGATCGAAAACTTGAGCTCCTTGCCATCTTCTCTCCTGAGAACTGCGGTTTTCTCAGCTTCGCGTTTTATTCTCTCCAGTTCCACCGAACGGAGTTTGATACTGTTGTCGACTGGAGTTGCATTATCTCCAATAGGAGGCGGTGAGCCTGTTGTCGGTTCCTGGGCCCCAACTATTGAAAAGGCTCCCGCCACAATAATTGCGAGTGCCACAAAAATCAAATTCTTCATCGTAAAATCTCCCAATGCCTTATTCTAAACCCCGGTTCCCCAGTCGCGGAACCCGGCTGGGATTTTTGGCCGGATTCGAGAAGCTGCGACGATATGCTATAACGCAAATGGTCTCATCTCTCTATTTCCTGGTCGGCCGTATGCTTTCGAAGGGAACTATGCCCTTGCCCTGACTGACCGCATAGATCTTGTCGGCAGCAATGTCCTTTAAGACCTCCTTCTTTCCGGATGGCCAGCGGATCTCGATCAAATCGACCTTTGTTGCGGAACCCAATCCAAAATGGAGACGCAAATCGTTCTGCGACAAGTAGCTGGCCCCGCTTCGAATTTCCTCGTTTTGGACAATATTTCCAGTCGTCACCGTGACCCTCGCACCAATTGCGAGCGGGCTTCCTTCTCTTGCCGAAAGTTCGAGTTTGATCCAATGATTCTTACCGTCGCCCTTGTTTTTCAAAATCATCGGAGAACTGTCGAGATCCTCGACGACGATATCCATGTTTCCATCGTTGTCCAGATCGCCAAATGCGGCACCACGGGATACACGAAGTTCTGAGAGCGCCGCGCCGCCCTTTTCAGTTGCGTCACAGAAAGATCCGTCACCCTTATTAATAAACAACATTTTACCCTGCTCATAAGAAGGTCCGGACGAGATCTCGTTCATTTGCGGGTAAACGTGTCCGTTGACAACAAAAAGATCGAGCCATGAATCGTTGTCCAGATCCACAAACCCGGTTCCCCAGCCAACATATGGACGCGACTGCTGCGCTACCTTAGCCGCAAACGAGACATCGGAAAAATCATATTCCCCGTTATTTCGATAAAGTACATTGTATTCATCGGCAAAATTTGTGACATAAATCGCGAACCTTCCGGTATGCAGGTAGTCACCTACCGCGACCCCCATCGAGCCCTGTTCCGAACCATCTCCGCTTACGCCTGTTCCCGAGAGCAGACCGATCTCCTCAAACTTTCCGGCTCCCTTGTTCTGGTAAAAGAAGTTAGGTGTCGAGTCATTCGCGATATATACGTCCTGTTTTCCCGTGTTGGCAAAATCCGAGAATACAGGCTGCATTCCATAATAACCGGACGGATCGACCAGACCGGCCTGCTTTGTGATATCGGAAAAAGTTCCGTCGCCATTATTCAGAAAGACACTGTCTCCTGCGCCTTTCAAACCGCGTGGACCGCACTGGACGTCAACCCCGCGGTATTTGCAGGTTGGAAGCGAACCGAACCCGGGCAGGTCATTCAGATCAAAATCGACATAATTGGCGACCACAAGGTCCTGAAACCCGTCGCCGTCAATATCGCCAAACGCCGCGCCGGCCGACCAACGATCATCTCCAACGCCTGCATTCTTCGTGACATCCTTAAATGTCTCGTCACCATTGTTCATGTAAAGCACGTTGGTGCCCAGACAAGTCACATAAATGTCCGGGAAACCGTCGTTGTTGAAGTCGCCGACCGCGCCGCCCATCGCAAAACAGGGAAATCCCACGCCGGCCTTGTCAGTGACGTCTGAAAAGGTACCATCGCGGTTGTTGCGATAAAGCAGGCTTTTAGACTTCTCTTTTTTGAGGGCCATTTCGACGGTTGGGGCGTTCGTAAAATAGATGTCTTGCCAACCGTCCCTGTCAAAATCAATAAGAAGAACTCCGCCGCTCATCGATTCAACGATGTATTTTTTCTCAGGAGCCGATGTGTGAACAAACCTCACGCCCGATTCTTTATAGATATCGACGAGTTGAGGTATCCGGCGATTCCCGCAGCCGTCGTCGGACTGCGACCATGCAGTCTGCAGTGTAAGCAGGAAGATCAGAATGAATGCAGTTACAAATTTCTTAACAATCATAATTCTCGGATGCTTTAAATCCTCACAGCGATTTCCGATACCTGACAATCTTTCAGGAAAGCCCACTTTTGAAGCAAACCCCTTATTCTTTGCGAGGATCGGATACGCAAGACTTTTCATTTCCGGATTTTTGTCGCCTAAAGTTGCGGAGAATCGTCGTTTCCGCCCATCGGCATCGGCCTGTCCGACTTCCGTTTCTCGTCTTTTAGTTTCCGGTAGAGCTTTAACTCGCGGTCCGCGTCTGCCTTTCTGGACGCTTTTCTGTAAGCAATACTCAACTGGTAATGTATGTAATCCTTTTCCGCATCCGCTAAGACTGCGCTTTCGAGCTCCGCAATCGCTTGTTTGTAATTGCCCTTTTCAAGATAAATTTTGCCGAGCTGATAATGGGCGTCGGCGTATCCGTATCGCAGGCTGATCGCCTCCTCCAGATTCTTAACCGCCCTGTCCGTCTCGATCTTTCGCTCGATCAGCGTCAACGCAAGATGATATTTTGAAAGTGCATCTCGCGGATTGATCTCCAATTCGCGGCTAAAGAACTTTTCAGCATCCGCAACACGATTGAGGCGGATCAGACTCTGTCCGATAAAGTAGTTGGCTTTTGGAGTGCCGGGCGCGAGCACCAGGACACGCTCGAATTCTTTCACCGCGCGATTGTAGTCTCCGGCAATCATAAAGCCTTGCGCGGCATAAGACAGAGCCGGAGCGTTTTCCTGGGAGGCCGCTGATAGCCGTACGAAAAACG
>Ga0224512_10003315_pt1 | contig 14247 bp, 12 predicted proteins | sample SF_May12_sed_USG_4_FD_169103 | JGI IMG/M metagenome (GOLD analysis project Ga0224512, IMG submission 169103) | Sediment microbial communities from San Francisco Bay, California, United States - SF_May12_sed_USGS_13 | ecosystem: Environmental > Aquatic > Marine > Sediment | place: USA...
GTGTGGGCTGTGCGCTTTAGCATACTGCTCGTTTCGAGCGCATTAGCGCTCGGACAGCTGTTCGCGGCGACCGCGGTCTTCGGCCAAGACGAGGATCGCGACCGACCGAGCGCGGTGCAGGACCTTGCCTACGGCGAAGTGCTCTTTCATTTCTATCAGGACGACCACTTCACTGCGCTGACGCAGCTGTTGGTTGCCCAGGCGCGCGATGAATTTTCCTACCATGAGGGTGAGGCGGAGCTGCTGCTGGGCGGGCTCTATCTGTCCTACGGCCAGCACCGCCATGCTGGTGAGATTTTCAGTAGGCTCCTGGAGCAATCCGTCGAGCCGTCGCTGCATGATCGTGCATGGTTCTTTCTCGCCAAGATCTGGTATCAGCGCGGTTACCTCGAGCAGTCCGGGCAGGCACTCGCGCGCATTGGCACGAGCTTGCCGGACGAGCTCCAGTCAGAGAGGCAAATGCTCGAGGCGCGCGTCCTCATGAACCAGGGCCGCTTCGACGAGGCGCTTGCCGTATTGTCCGGTTGGAAGGATCCAGCCGAAGAATGGGTGGGCTATGCCAAGTACAACATCGGCGTCTCGCTTGTGCGGCTTGGGCGCGTCGAGGAAGGCGCCCAGGTCCTCGACGAGGTCGGTCAGCTGCCGGCAACCAATGACGATCTGATCGGGCTGCGGGACAAAGCCAACGTCGCACTCGGATATGCCTGGTTGCAGGCCGAGCGCCCTGATAGAGCGCAGCCGTCACTGCAGCGCGTACGCCTGCAGGGCCCGTTCTCGAACAAGGCGCTGCTCGGCGTCGGTTGGTCAGATGCCGAGCGTGGCGACTATCGCGCGGCGCTGTCGCCGTGGCTCGAGCTCAGACAGCGCAATATTCTCGATCCGGCCGTGCAGGAGTCGCTGTTGGCCGTGCCGTATGCATTCGGTCAGCTTGGCGCCAACCGGCAGGCGGCCGACTACTACCTCGATGCGATCGACGCGTTCAGTGCCGAGATCGGTCGTATGGATGCGGCGATCGCTGCCGTGGAAAACGGCGTCTTCGTCGGTGACCTGCTGAATAATCGGATCACGGATGCTTCGGGCTGGTATTGGCGTCTCGATGAGCTCCCCGACTCGACCGAGAGCCATTATCTCTACGAGGTCGTGGCGTCCAATGAGTTTCAGGAGGGTCTCAAGAATTATCGCGATCTGCTGTATATGCGCGAAAACCTTGGCGGTTGGTCCGAGAGCCTCGGTGCGTTCGATAACATTCTCGACACCCGCCAACAGGCCTATGAGCAGCGCCTGCCGGTCATCGAGCGAGCTCTAGACAGCGTCGATCTCGACGAGTTGGCGGCGCGCCGAGTCGCGGCCGAGTCCCGCGTTATCGCGATCGAGCGTGACGAGAACGTCTGGGCGCTTGGCACGGATCCCGAGCAGGAAGCGTGGGCGACGCTCGAGGCAATGGATGGCAAGTTCGATCTCCTCGGGAGCGAGCCCGGTGCCGAGGAGCTTAGAGAGAAGCAGCGTTTTCTGAGCGGCGTGCTGTATTGGAATCTCTATCGCGATTACCGCGCACGGCTTTGGCAGGCGAAGAAAGATTTACGCAGCGTCGAGAGGGAGTTTCGATCTGCACAACGCTCGTACCATCAGGTCGACAAAGCCAGGACTGAGTGGCCCGATACGTTTACGACGCTGACCCAGCGTATCGGCGGTTTGACACCCCGGGTTCAATCGCTCAGCGCCCAACTCGACGGGCTCATTGTGCGGCAGGCTGCGTTCCTGCAGGGTGTCGCGACGCGCGAGCTGCACGCGCAGCGGGACCGGCTCTCGACTTATCTCGTGCAGGCGCGTTTCGCGCTGGCCTCCGTCTACGATCGCTCGTCGACGCTGTCCTCGACTGGAACACGCGCGGTCGAGCCGGTCGAGGGGGAGCTGAGATGACATCGGCTGCCCCAATAACCGCCATTCTCATGGTGGCAGCGCTCTGGCCGTTCGGGCGCGACGACAATGACGAGAACCAGGCGCCGACGATCGAGGATCTCGCGAGCGAAGAGGTCGTGATCGACACCGAGGCGCCGATCTCCGACAGTCAAGTCAAGGCGATCGAGAGCTATGAGATCTTCATCGACCTGGCCGGGGACGATCCGCTGCTGCATGCCGAGGCGATGCGCCGACTGGCAGACCTGCAACTCGAGGCTGGAGAGCTCGAGCAGCTTCAGGAGAATCTCCAATCGGTCGCAGATCGTTCCGCCGACGCAGTCGATCTCTACGAAGCGCTACTCGACACTTACCCGGGCTACGCGAAAAACGATCTCGTTCTGTATCAGCTGGCGCGTGCGTACGAGCTCAACGGTGAGCCGGAGCTCGCCCTCGATGCGCTCGATCGGCTCGTCGGAGAGTACCGTGATGCGCCACATTTTGCGGAAGCGCACTTCCGCCGCGGCGAAATCCTGTTCATCCAGCGCCGCTACGACGAAGCCGAGGATGCTTACGGCGCCGTGCTCGCCACCGGCGAGGAACAGTTTCGTGAACAGTCGCTCTACAAGCATGGTTGGTCGCTGTTCAAGCAGCTACTGCACGAAGAAAGCCTTGGCTCGTTCTTCGGTCTGCTCGATCGAAAGCTCGGCGACGAGTCTGACCCTGCGCAGCGCTACGAAAGCATGGGCCGCGCAGATCAGGAGCTCGTCGACGATACGCTGGGCGTGCTCTCGATCAACTTCTCGTATCTGGACGGCCCGAGCTCGGTGACCGAGTACTTTACGGCGCATGGTCTACGACCCTATGCGTACATCGTTTACAACGATCTCGGCGAGCTGTATCTCGAGAAGGAGCGCTACCACGACGCGGCCTCGGCCTTTCAAGCGTTCGCGGAGTTCGACACGTATCACGAGAAAGCCCCGTTGCTACAGGCGCAGGTCATTGCCGCTTACCAGAACGGTGGATTCGCGGAGCTAGTGCTCGATGCGAAGCGTGATTTCGTAGAGCGCTACGGACCCGACAGCCCGTACTGGGAGCGCTACACATACGAGCAGCAGCCGGAGGTCGTTGGCCATCTGAAGGCCACGCTCATGGACCTGGCCGCTTATTATCATGCCGACGCGCAGGAGTCGGGTAACACGGAAAGCTATCGCTTGGCTGGTCGCTGGTACCGAAATTTCCTCGCGGCGTTCCCGGACGACCCCGATTCCGCCCATACGAATTTCCTGCTGGCGGAGGTGCTTTTCGAAAGCCGCGATTTCCGAGCAGCGGTCGTCGAGTACGAACGGACGGCCTATGGCTATCCGTTCCATGCAGAGAGCGCTGAGGCCGGTTACGCCGCTTTGTTGGCTTACGCCGAGATTGAGGCGTCGATCGATCCTTCGGCGAGCGAACAATGGCGCCGCCAACAAATTGAAAGCGCGCTTAGATTCGCCGACACGTATCCCCAGCATATGGAGGCGAACGCAGCGATGACCAACGCGGCCGAACGGCTGTTCGAGCTCAACGAGATCGAGCGCGCTCGCGACGTCGGACGGGCATTGCTCGCCCGCGTCCCTGCGCCGGAGCGTTCGTTGCAGAGAACAGCTTGGACGGTCGTTGCGCATTCGGAGTTCGATCTGGCGAGTTTCGCCGCGGCGGAGGTCGCTTATCTCGAGCTCATGCGATTCTTCGCGCCCGACGACCCGCAGCGCCCCGAGATTATCGAGCGGATCGCATCGTCGATATACAAGCAAGGCGAGCAGGCCAGACTCGCCGGCGACTATGCGGGGTCGGTCGAGCATTTCTTACGAGTCGCGACGATGACGCCGACGTCGACAATCGTTGCGACAGCTCGCTACGACGCCGCGGCTGATCTGCTGGTCCTCGAGGACTGGCAACGGGCGGCCGGCGTCCTCGAAGCGTTTCGGGCCGACTATCCGGGACACGAGTATGCAGCCGACGTGACTGCCAAGCTCGCCGTCGCCTACTTGAACTCGGGTAACGCGGTGTTGGCCGCAGCCGAGTTCGAGCAAATCGCCGACGGTGACGAGACTGAAGAGGTTCGCAAGCAAGCGCTATGGCAGGCCGCGGAGCTCTATCGCGAAGCCGCCGTGCTGGATCGTGCCGCCCAGGCACTTGCGCGCTATGTCGAGCGCTACCCGCGCCCGGCGCCATTCGCCGTAGAGGCCATGCAGCAGCTCGTCGAGATTGCCGAGGAATCCGGTGACTACCCAGCGCGCATGCGCTGGCTCGGGGCGATCGTCTCGGCGGACGCATTGGCAGGCGAGGAGCGTAACGACCGCACGCGTTATCTCGCCGCGCATGCCACGTTCGAGCTTGCCGTACCCACCCGGGATGCATTCGCAGCCGTGCGCCTTGTCGTACCGCTGCAGGACAGTCTCGAAATCAAGAAGCAGCGCATGGAAGATGCATTGGCTGCATTCGGTCGCGCGGTCGATTATGGCGTCGCCGAGGTCACGACGGCTGCAACTTTTGAGATTGCGGAGCTTTACAGCGGTCTCAGCCGCGATCTCTTCGATTCAGAACGCCCTGAAGATCTGAGTGCGCTCGAGCTCGACCAATACGAGATCCTGCTCGAGGAACAGGCCTTCCCGTTCGAGGAGCAGGCGATCGAGCTGCACGAGCTCAACGCCGCGCGCACGGCCGAAGGCATCTATGACGAGGCTGTGCGAAAGAGCTTGGACGCGTTGGCGCAGCTCATGCCCGTGCGCTACGGAAAAATCGAGCTAGGAGAACCCTATGTCGTTGCGATTCAGTAATCGGCGTCGTTTTCGTGTCGCGAGATCCTCGTTGAGGCAGGCCGGTGTCGCGGTGTGTGTTGCGATGCTCTGCCATGGCTGCGGCACATCCGGATCGGTTCGACCAGCCGAGGAGTCGGCGGCCGAGGCTGAGATGGTGCTGGAGATCATCGTGAGCCCAGCTACGCGGGCAGCCTACGAACGCGCGCTCGAGGCGATGGACGGCGACGACAGCGTCGAGGCCGAGCTCAGACTCAAGCAGTTCATCCTCGAATATCCCGATTTTCCAGGCGCCTACGTGAATCTCGCTATCGTCTATGAGCGAGACGGACGGTACGAAGATGCGCATAATGCGCTGGATCGTGCGCTTGCTCTGGACCCGGCGCATGCAACGGCGAGCAACCGGTTGGGAATTCTGCTGCGCAAGCAGGGCAAGTTCGCCGAGGCAGAGCAGGCGTATCTGCGTGCGATCGACAGTGATCCGGCCTACGCGCTCGCGCACCATAATCTCGGCGTCCTACTGGATCTGTATCTCTATCGACCCGCCGAGGCGTTGCAGCACTATCGGCGCTATCAAGATCTGCTCGTGGAGCCCGATGCGGTTGTGGGGCGCTGGATCATCGATCTCGAGCGGCGCGTCGGCGTCGTAGACGAGGCGACACGCATAGCTCAGGAGGACGGCGTATGAGGGGGAGGAGCCTGGCTCGCGCGGGCCTATTTTTCGTGTCGCTCGGTTTAGGCACAAACGCGTATGCGCAGCAGTCGGAGACCGCAACGCAGTCGCCGGCGCCCGTGCTGAGCCTGGAAGAGGCTGCCGCGCTCGAGCCTGCCGTCGACGTCGGCGAGACCGCCGGTCGTCCCGCGGCTGCGCCGCCGGCACCGCGCGCAGCGGCCGTTTCCGCCGGCCCCAGGGCCATGGATTCGCTTGATCTGGGAACCACGTCAATTACGGGGAACCAGGAATTGCCTAAGGTGCTGTACATCGTTCCTTGGAAGAGATCGGATCTAGGGGATCTCGTCGGTCGACCCGCGAATACCTTGCTCGAGGAAGTGCTGGCACCGGTGGATCCGGAAGTTTTTGAAAGGCAGCTGGGCTATTACGACACGCTGCACGACGAGTATCGAGAGGAGTGAATCCAATGGAAGTCTATTCCACGATCGTAAGTTTTTTTCAGCAAGGCGGGGTGTTCATGTACCCGATCGTCGTCGTGCTCGCGCTCGGTCTTGCAATCGCGGCGGAGCGCTGGCTCTTCCTAACGATGACCACGGCCAAGAACAAGGCACTCTGGAACAAGATCACGCCAGCGCTGAAGGCGGGCAATTTCTCCGCCGCGGCGCAAATAGCCAGCAAGTCAAAAGCCGCGATTGCGCTGATCATGTCCTACGGGCTCAATCGCGTGCGCTCTGCGCGCCGTCGCGAAGATATCGAGAAGGCGATGGAAGAGAGCCTCATGGAGGTCCTGCCTAGGCTCGAGAAACGTACGCACTATCTTGCGACGTTTGCCAACATCGCGACGCTGCTCGGCCTGCTCGGCACGATCATCGGTTTGATTCGCGCCTTCACTGCCGTATCGAATGCGAACCCTGCGGAGAAAGCTGATTTACTGTCGGCCAGCATTTCGGTGGCGATGAATACGACCGCGTTCGGTCTCATCGTTGCGATCCCGTTGTTGCTCATACACACGCTACTGCAGACGAAAACGACCGAGATCGTGGATAGCCTCGAGATGGCGTCCGTCAAGTTCTTGAACTCCATCAGCGACCGCTCCGAAGCGGGCCTATCGTAGGCACGGAGATTCCCGATGAGCTTGTTGCGCTCGCGAAATCGGCATCGAGAGACCGTGGAGCTCAATATCACGGCCTTTATGAACCTCATGGTCATTCTCGTGCCGTTCCTTTTGATCACTGCGGTCTTCTCGCAGGTCTCGATACTCGAGCTGAACCTGCCGGCCGACGGCACCGCAGCGGCCGAGCCGGCCGAGCCCGAGCTGCAGCTCGAGATCACGATACGTGGGACTTCGATCGACGTCGGTGACCGCGGCACAGGGCTCTTGGCTGTGATCGAGAACACGCCCGAAGGCTACGATTTCGATGGGCTCGGTAGCTATCTGCAGCAGGTCAAGCAGCGGTTTCCTGACAAATCCGACGCGACACTGCTGCTCGAGCCCGAGATTTCTTATCAAACACTCGTCGCCGTCATGGATCGAGTGCGTGTGATCGAGCAGCTCAACGAGGGCGCGAATCAGGTCGTGGCGTACGAATTGTTTCCGGAGATCGCAATCGGCGACGCGCCGGTGCGTAACTAAAGGACTGAAATCATGCGATCGAGCGGACGCGCGGCACGAATGGATCGGCACCACAAGCGGCACAAACGCAATGTCGCGCTGAATCTCGTTTCGCTCATGGACATCTTTACGATTCTTGTTTTCTTTCTGCTGGTGAACTCGAGCGAGGTTCAGACCCTGCCCAATGCCAGGGACCTCGAGCTGCCCGAGTCGATCGCCGAGCAACGCCCCCGCGAGACCGTCGTCGTCATGGTGACCGATAGCGATCTGCTCGTGCAGGGCCGATCCGTGGCGCTGATCGCCGACATTACGAGCCGCAACGAGCTCATCATCCCGGAGCTCAAGGCCGAGCTGCAGCGTCAATCCGAGCGCATGCTGCGCCAGAGCACTCAGGATGATCCGCTGGAGCGCGAGGTCACGATCATGGGCGACAAAGAGATCCCCTACAGCCTACTGCGACGCGTGATGGCAACCGCCACGGACGCGGACTATGGCCGTCTGTCGCTCGCCGTAGCGCAGACGACCTCAGATCTCCGCCTTGCAGCCTTCAACTCTGCTGGCCAATAAATATCCGGTGACATGAATCAAGCGGTCCCAATCTATCGAATCTATGATCTGCCCTGGTCAACTGGCGCCGATCAGGAGCAGCGCTTTCGTCGCATGGTATTGCGGGCGCTGGCTGGCGTACTGATTCTGAGTCTAGTCATTAGCTTGCTCCCGGTACCCGAACGTGACCCGCTTGCCGTGCAGGAGATACCGCAACGTTTTGCTAGGTTCGTTCTCGAGCAACCCGTGCCGGCACCACCGCCCCCGGTGGTCGAGCCGGAACCCGAGCCCGAGCCATTGCCCGAGGTCGAGCCCGAGCCCCAACAGCTCGTAGAGACGCCGGCACCAGAACCGGAGCCCGTGGTGGAACCGGAGCCCGTCGTCGTGGAGCCGGAGGTCGACGTCACTGAGCAGGCGCGTGAGCGTGCGGCCGTGGCCGGTCTGTTGCCGTTCGCCCAGGATCTCGCCGCGCTCAGGACCAACGATACGCTCGACCGCCTCGATCAGAGCGGTGACATCACAGGCGCTGTCGAGGGAGAGGCGCCCGTCGTGGAGCGCTCGCTGATTACCTCACGTGCGGGCAGCGGTAGCTCGGGCATCAATACGGCCGAGCTCAGCCGAGGCACGGGCGGACAGGGTCTCGCCGGGCGTGCGACGACGCAAATCGAAAGTCCGCTCGAGAGTTTCGGGCCGGCTGGCGGCGACGTGGCGCGCGCCGGCGTCAGTGATCTGCCCTCGCGTAGCCGCGAGGAGATCGAGCTCGTGTTCGACCGCAACAAGGGCGCGATTTTCGCGCTCTACAACCGTGCGCTGCGGCAAAACCCGGCGCTCGTCGGCAAAGTTGTCCTGGAGCTCACGATCGAGCCCGACGGCCGCGTAAGCGATTGTGCGGTGGTCTCCTCGGAGCTCGGCGATCCTGATCTCGAGCGACGGCTCGTGCAGCGTGTACTGTTGTTCCAGTTCGAGGCCAAGGACGTCGAAAGGATCACGACAACCAAGCCGATCGATTTCTTCCCGGCATAGCGGTACTTCCGTCAATCGCCGTCGCCTCTACGAAGAAACCGCATAGCGCGCTGTTGCGCCACCAACTTTCAGTCACTTAGAGCCTGCGCCGACAGGGATGAGCAGGGACAGCGGCGTTGGTTTGTTCCGGGAGTCACCGAGTCGTGGTACCGTGCTCATACGCGCTCCGGTTTGCTGGAAGCGCGACTGTTTAGCCATGGACCGTAGACAATTCTTGACTGAGAGCGCCGCCGTAGCCGCGTCCACGACGCTGCCGTTCTCCGTCTTCGCGCAGGAATCGATGATCACGCGCGAGATTCCAAGTACCGGCGAAAGGCTGCCCGTCATCGGGTTGGGCGCGGCCGATATCTTTATCAAGATGCCTCCGGAAGGCAGAGAGCTTCCCAAGGCGGTTCTTCAGGCCATGGTCGATCAGGGCGGGAGGGTCCTCGATACGCCAGCGTTTTTTCGCCCGGACGTCCCGGTAGTTGGGGAAATCCTCTCCGAAATGGGCCTGCAGGAAGAGCTATTCCTGACCGGAAAGATCACTGTGAACGGTAAGGACGCCGGCATCGAGCACCTCGAGAGAACGGTCGCAAACTTGAACAAGCGGCCCATGGACCTCTTGTTGATTCACAACATGCGGACCCTGCAAGAGCACTGGGCGACGCTGAAGGACTGGAAGGCAGCAGGTCGGGTTCGGTATATCGGGGTCAGCCTGACGAGGAACAGCGACTACGTCGAGCTGGACAAGTTCATGAAGGCCGAGCGGCCAGACTTCATCATGACGGGCTACTCGATCCATCATCCGCTGGCAGCCGAGACGACCCTACCACTGGCGGCCGATCTCGGTATCGCCGTACTCATTGTCGAGGCGTTCAAGGCCACGGAGGACGGTGGCATTTTCCCTATCGTCGCCGGCAAATCGCTGCCGAGTTGGGCTTCGGAATACGGCATCGAAAGTTGGGCGCAATACGCACTGAAATTCGTCCTTTCGAACCCAGCCGTGACGGGAGTCGTGACCGAGACCCGTCGGGTCCGCCACGCGATCGACAACATGCGTGGCGGGTATGGGCGGTTGCCGGACCAAGCAACTCGTCGGCGAATGAGCGACTATCTGCTGTCGATCTAGGTTCTGCCTCGAACCCGTCTCGGCCGTGACCGATGGCGCGCATGCCCGGTCGCCGTGAGCGCAAATACGGCACCGCCTGGCTTGCATCGATCCCGCCCCCGCCATTGCCTCAGCCGCTGGTCTGGATCGCGGTGCCCGCGGTCCGTCATTGTCTGTGGGCCTGACCGGCGAGGGTCGGCTCGCCGGCGGCGGCGGTGGATGCGCCAGCTGCGGCGAGCGGGTAAGATCGGAGCGACGGGTGGCGAGTCTGAGCCAGATCGGAACACGAGATCCAGGCCCTGTCGACCAACCCGCCCCAGGGGGAACACTCATGAAAGACTCACACGACTCAGAGGTCTCGCGGCGCGAGTTCATTGGTGGCACTGGCGCGGCGATCGTGGCCGCCAACACCATTCCTGTAAAGGCACAGGATCGATCCGGCGAATCTAACGAGCGGGCAATCGAAGACGTCCCGCTCACGCGGATTACGCTGACCGTTAACGGCACGGAGCACCGCGTTGCCGTGGAGGATCGGTGGACACTAACTGAGCTGTTGCGGGACCATCTGGGTCTCACAGGTACGCGCATTGGCTGCAACCGTGGCGAATGCGGCGCCTGCACGGTCCTGCTCGACGGCGAGCCTGCCTACTCGTGCAGTACGCTCGCCGTCTGGGCGCACGGGCGCAGCGTTCAGACGGTCGAGGGTCTCGAGAAGAGCGGACGGGTCTCGAAGCTCCAGCAGGCTTTCATCGATCACAATGCGCCGCAGTGCGGATTCTGCACATCAGGTCAACTCATGAGCGCGACGGCGCTGTTGCAGCGCAACGCCAATCCAACGGTGCGGGAGATTCGCGAGGCGCTTGCCGGCAATCTCTGCCGTTGTTCGAACTACAACGCGATCGTCGAGGCCGTGCAAGCGGCCACGAGAACTGGAGGTGCGTGATGGCCATTGACCCTCTGAAGACCGTCGGTCAAAACACGCCGCGCATCGATGCGTACGAGCGCGTGACGGGGCAGGCAACGTACACGCGCGATATCAAGCTGCCCGGAATGCTCTATGCACGCGTTCTGCGCAGCAACGTGCCGCACGCGATGATTCGGCGCATCGATACGTCCAAAGCCGAAGCGCTGCCGGGCGTGCGGGCAGTGATGACGCACGAGACGCACAAAATCCCGTACGGCTCCGGCTCGATCTCGGGCGGGCGGCAATACAGCGACGCTCACAAGGACATCACGACGCGTCTGCGCTACACGTTCAACGATCACGTTCGTTACGTCGGCGAGCCGGTTGCGGCCGTCGCGGCCGTGAACCGCCACGTGGCCGAGGAGGCGTTGCAGCTCATCGAGATCGACTACGAGGAGTTGCCGTTCGTCCTCGATGTCGAGGAGGCGATCGAGCCTGGCGCGCCGGAGATCTGGTCGGGCGGCAACATCGCGCACGATTCCGAGAACCGCCAACAACCGATCGGCGGGCGCACGGGTGACCTCGAGGCCGGATTCGCCGAGGCGGATCAGATCTTCGAGGATCGCTTCACGACGCAGTTCGTTCAGGACGCGCAGATGGAGCCGCGTAGCGCGCTCGCGCACTGGGAGGGCGACAAGCTCATTCTGCATACGCCGACGCAGGGCGTATCCAACTGCCGCCACGATACCGCGCGCGATCTCGGGCTCGAGGATCATCAGGTCCAGGTCATCTGTCAATACATGGGCGGGGGCTTCGGTGACAAGAACGGCAACTATTATTTCGATTTGATCGCCGCGGCGTTCGCCAGGGATCTCGGTGTGCCCGTTATGGTCGAGCTTTCGCGCAAGGACGATTGGCTCGCGACGCATGGTCGCTGGCACACTGTGCAGGACTATCGCGTCGGCGTGAAAGATGACGGCACAGTCACGGCGATCCAACTCAACGGCCTCAGTGGCATGGGTCCCTACCTCAGGCGCTCGGGCAACGTCGCCGGCATGGACGTCTATGCGTGCGAGAACACCGAGAAATCGATCTTGCCCGTGCACACGAACCGCGTCGTGTCGGGTAATTTCCGTGCGCCGACGTATCCGCAGGGTTATTTCGGCATCGAGTCCATGATGGACGAAGTCGCCTACAAGTTGGGAATTGACCCCGTGCAGTTCGCGCTAAAAAACATGGTCCGGCCGACCGAGACCAAGCAGTTCACGAACTTCACGCTCGATCAGTGCATCGAGCAGGGTGCTGAGCTATTCGACTGGGCTAATCGCTGGAAGCCTGAACCGGGTTCGGACGAGGGCCCGATCAAACGCGGTGCCGGTATGGCGTTCATGATGTTCAACGCACGGCTCGGTGCGAGCAGTGCAATTCTGCGCGTGAACGCCGAAGGCCGCTACACGGTGTACGTCGGTGTCACAGACATTGGCCCGGGTGCGAAGACGACGATGTCGATGCTTGCCGCCGAGGAGCTGGGCGTGCCGTTGTCCGACGTCGATATCGTCTGGGGCGATTCCGATCGCTGCCCGTATTCGGTCGGCGAATCCGGTAGCCGGTGCACGATGATGACAGGTTACGCCGTCGTCGAAGCTGCACGCGACCTGAAGCGTCAGATTGCCGAGAACGGCATGCCGCAGGGTGATAGCGTGCTGATTGCATCCGCGACGCCGGCGCCGACGACGAATGGCAAGTTGCGGGAAGGCTTTGGCGCTCACTTCGTCGAGGTCGAGGTCGACACGCATCTGGGCGATGTGCGGGTGACGAAATACGTCACCGTGCACGAGTCCGGCCGCATCTTGAACCCGCTGCCGGCGCTGGATCAGATTCGGGGTGCAGTGATCCAAGGTATCGGCCAGGCGCTGACCGAGGACCTGCGCTACGACTCCCGCAACGGCCAGCCGCTCACGAGCGGCTATTACTGGGGGCGGCATCTGACACATCTCGACGTGCCGCAGATCGAAAATGTATTCATCGAGACTGATGACGGCCTGGGTCCGTACGGCGCCAAAACTGTCGGCGAGTCGGGCATTATCATTGCGCCGGTCGCAGTCGCTAACGCCGTTTATAACGCGATAGGTCACCGCATGCGGGATCTGCCCATCACCCGCGACAAGATTTTGGAGGTGGTGGCATGAAAACGTTTGCGAACCACAATCCCGGGAGCGTCGACGAGGCGGTGGCGATCGCCCAGGCTGCGATTTCCGATGGTCTGTCTGTCTCGTTCGCCGGCGGTGGAACGGATCTCTTGCAGCTCGTCAAGGATCGTATTCCAAACCGACCCGGTGCCGGTGCGCCTGACGTGCTCGTCAATTTGAAGTCCATTCCGGGTATCGGCGGAATTGCCGTGAATGCCCGAGGCGGTTTGACGATCGGTGGACTTGCGCCACTTTCCGCACTCGCTGCGAGCTCTGTCGTTCGGCAACGTTACTCCGTCCTCGCCGAAGCTGCCGAACAGGTAGCCTCGCCGCAGATCCGCAATACCGGCACGCTTGCGGGCAACGTGTGTCAGCGGCCGTGGTGCTGGTATTTCCGCAACGGCTTCAATTGCTACAAGGCTGGCGGCAACCAGTGTTTCTCGATTGTCGGCGAACACCAGCTCCACGCGATTTTCGGCGGCGGGCCGAGCTTCATCGTCCATCCGTCGGACGTCGCACCCGCGCTCGTCGCGCTCGAGGCGACTTTCCATATAATCGGGCCGCACGGCGAAAGAACGCTCCCTGCAGCGGAGTTCTTCGTGCTGCCGCGCGACGACGCCGGGCACGAGAACGTTCTCGGTGACGCTGAGGTCCTCGTTTCCATCAATCTGCCTGCCTCGGCGAACGGCGTGCACAGCAGCTATCACAAGGTCATGGATCGACAGACGTGGACTCACGCCGTCGCGAGTGCGGCCGTGGTGCTCGATATGGAGGAGGGGCTATGCCGCTCCGCGCGGATCGTGCTCGGTGGCGTGGCGCCCATTCCTTGGCGTGTGCAGGCTGCCGAGGCGCTACTTGCTGGCGAGCGAGTCACCGCCGAGCTTGCGGACGCCGTCGGCGTAGCAGCCGTAGCCGAGGCACAGCCGCTTGCCAAGAATGCATACAAGGTTCCGCTGACACGCAGGCTCGTCGAGCGCACCGTGCTCGCAGTCTCGGGGGTCGCATAGGTCATGGCCTACCGGCACCTGAACGTCGAACAGACGAATGCCCCCGCGTCGCTGAGTCGCCGGGATTTCTTGAGGTTGCACGTCAGCGAAGGCAAGCGTGTGCTCGAATTGTCCTGCGAGCGTCTGTTCATGCGCTATCAGGACGCGCAATCCGGCGTTGGCCGGCGTCAGGTCTCCAACCACGATGACGTGATGCCATGGGCTCAGCAGCCCACGGGCTTCGATACGCCGACACTCGACGAGCTATTTGCCGAGCTCGAGCGACAGCTCGCCGAGGCCGACGAGCTTTGCGTGCTCGAACCCGACTGGCTCAATGGCGGTGCGTTCGGACGCGAGGTCGGCGCCCGCGTCGAGGCTTTCGAGCGACGCGGCGGACACGTCGCATTCGGCAGCTTCTCACCGCCGAGCGTGTCGAACGGTATCATGGAGTCATGAGCACGAAAGTGCGAGGACAGATCCTCGGCGGTGTTGCCCGCATTGCGTTTGCAGTCAGCGCGACACTCGCC
>Ga0224512_10003316_pt1 | contig 14246 bp, 13 predicted proteins | sample SF_May12_sed_USG_4_FD_169103 | JGI IMG/M metagenome (GOLD analysis project Ga0224512, IMG submission 169103) | Sediment microbial communities from San Francisco Bay, California, United States - SF_May12_sed_USGS_13 | ecosystem: Environmental > Aquatic > Marine > Sediment | place: USA...
TTTTTGCATCAGTTTCAGTTTTACTAATTTCTAATGCAGTATTAATTAATGCAATTTTAGCTTCAGGAATACTTCTAGGCATACCTCCATGAACAATTTCTTTATCAAGAACAATACCTTGGATAATCACAGAATCTTTGATAGAACCGCCTGCTTTCTTTTCTACTTTGATATCATCAATATCAACATCAAAAGTTTCACCATCTTTCTCTGCAACAGCAAGAACTGATTTTACAATGATATCTGCAAGCTGATTAGAATCCTTTCTAACAAGTTTTGTTTGCATTGAAGTTTTTGCAATTTTAATTAAAATATTTTTATCATTTGCTGAAATCGTATCTGCAATATCTTCAAGGTATTCTTTAGCCTTTCTTGCAGCTTTTCTGTAACCATCAACAATTATTGTTGGATGTACATCTTGATCTATTAATGATTCAGCCTGTGAAAGTAAAGCGCCTGCCAAGATAACAGCTGAGGTTGTGCCATCTCCCACTTCATTATCTGTAGTTTTAGAAATTTCAACTAGCATTTTGGCTGCAGGGTGCTGAACATCAATTTCTTTTAGAATGGTTGCGCCATCATTTGTAATCGTAACGTCACCTAACGAGTCAACTAGCATTTTATCCATTCCTCGTGGACCAAGACTGGTATGAACAATTTCAGCAATAATTTTGGCTGCTGCAATGTTATTTTTTTGTGCTTCTCGTCCTTTGGTTTCTGTACCGCCTTCTTTTAGCAAAACAACGGGCATAGTTCCCTTTGAAGTAGCTTGCATACCCATAGATCCAAAAACCATCAATTCCCCTTTTATACCTTCCAGATCAAGATGGATTAATTTGATTTAGTATCGGTGTTTTTAAATTGGGAAAATCAAAATGGAAAACATGGTCAAATCACAAAACAAAGAATCTTATGATAAAATTTTTACAAAATTAAAAGAACATCACAAATGGTTTGAAAATTCAATTCCATTAATTGCAAGCGAAAACATTCCTAGCCCTGCAGTCAGAGAAGCAATAATTTCTGATTTTGGAAATAGATATGCTGAAGGCTGGCCTGGTGAGAGAGTTTATGCTGGCTGTGTCTACATTGATGATGTAGAATTTGAATGTATGAAACTAGCCAAAAAATTATTCAAAGCAAAATTTGCTGATGTAAGACCAATTTCAGGGGTTGTTGCAAATCTGGCAGTATATTCTGCATTTACAAATCCTGGTGACATCATGTTAGCGCCTTCAATTCCAGCTGGTGGACATATTTCACATGGTAAAAAAGAACATTCTGGAACTGCGGGTTTAGTTCATGGATTAGAGATAGAATTCTACCCATTTGATGCAGAAGAAATGACAATTGATATAGATAAGACTAAGCAAAAGTTGAAAGATCTCAAGAAAGATAATCGTCTTCCAAAAATGGCAATGTTTGGTGGTTCACTTTTTTTGTTTCCACATCCAGTCAAAGAATTATCAAACATTCTAAAAAGTTATGATATACATATCAATTATGATGCAGCTCATGTTGCAGGATTAATTGCTGGTGGAAAATTTCAAGATCCTCTACATGAAGGTGCAGATACTATGACTATGAGTACTCATAAAACTTTGTTTGGGCCGCAAGGAGGACTTGTTTTAGGTTCTAAAGAACATGAAGAGGTGATAAAAAAGGCAACCTTCCCTGGTCTTACAAGTAGCCATCATATTCATCATATGGCTGGAAAAGCAGTTGCCTTTGCAGAAGCCTTAGAATTTGGAAAAGATTATGCAGTTCAAGTCATAAAAAATGCCAAGATATTTGCAGCAGCCTTAAGCGATATGGGATTCAAAGTATTAGGAGAAAAAAGAGGATTTACAGAATCACATCAGATTGCAGTCAATGTTTTGGATTATTCCGATGGTGGAAAAGTAGAAGCTAATCTAGAAAAAGCCAACATCATAGTAAACAGACAGCTCATTCCAGGAGACATTAAAGCAGGTAGAAATTATTTCCATCCAGGTGGAATCAGGTTAGGAGTTTCTGAAATCACGCGACTTGGAATGAAAAAGAATGAAATGGAAGAAATTGCATCTTTCATAAAACAAGTCGTTATTGATAAAAAGGATCCCAAAAAAATACTTTCAAAAGTGAAAGCATTCAGAAAGGATTATCAAAAAGTCAAATTCTGTTTTGATAACAAATTAGGTGCTTACGAATACGTCAAACTGAGATAAGCCTAGGCATAATCAGTAAGAAGTGATTGATCTCCTTTACTCTTACCAAATACTAGCTCAATCTCATCAGATAGCGCATGAATTCTTCCCCTCTGATATTCACCAACATCGTATTTCTCAACCAATCTTTTTGCAAGTTTTAGATATTTTTCTACAGAACCTCTTGTAATTGTCGCAATTAGTTTATGTCCACAAATACATGTTTGAATAAGAGGCATTCGACGAAATGATTTTCCACATGCTGTACACCTAAAACTTTGTCTAGCATATGCCCTAAGATTTCCCATTAGGTCAGGAACAAGATGTGTTGAGATAACATTTGAAACAATTTCTGAAGTATTTACTGCATCAATTAATTCAGCATTTTTAACTTGCATGTCAAATTTATCAAGCATAGAACCAAGTGTGGAATATGCACTACGTGATTTTGAAGTAGTTAAAGACGAAGTTGAGTGTGTAAAATAATAACCATAAAATTGTCTTTCAGTTTCAAGACGCGACTTGATAATTTCTACAGATGTGACATCTGATGCCTTAATCTGTTGAAATGTAGATTCAAAAAATTCCAAAGGAAATAATTTTGAAACTTCAAGATTATGTGCCTGAGGTTGAGATTCATGTGGTAAAACATGTGGTTGAACAAGTAACGGGGCATCCATTAATCCACCTATCCTATCTGAAAGGAATTGTTTTGAGAAATTAAGAAGAGTGTCCATTAGAAGTATGATAGAATCAGCATCCCCATCAGCATCTCTTCTTTTAGCAGAATGCCAATTTGGTGTTGCAAAACAAACATGAGTTTCAGTATATCCTATGATTCGTCCGACTATTCCAACAGAAGTATGTGGAGCTAAACCAATTATTAGATGTCCAATAAGCTCTTCAATATTTTTCACATTGTAAAATGAAGATTTTCCATAGAATTTTTCTAAAAGAACATCTATGTATTTGCATGTTGATACAAGATACTTTCCACTTTCATATGGAATAATCACGTCTTGCATACGAATCTCAACTATCTGATCTAAAGATTCAAGTGGTTTTCCATCAATGTCATGAGAATATCCGAGCTCCTTTAGTTTCTCAATTGAAGTTCCGATCCAAGATGGTTTGAATTGAGTTAATGGAGAATTGGTTGCATCCAGTCTTACTGTTCCATCTTTGAATGTAGTTAATCCAAAATTTTGCCTTACAAGGCCTTTTTCAAGAGGTTCTGCAATTTTATCCTGATTGATCAATTCCTTTACTCCTTTGAAAGGTTCTTTTGCACGAATTCCCATCTTTTCTTGAGCTAAAAGTAATCTAGTTTTTAGTGGAAATTCTTTGTGAGAATGAGATGGAGCTTTACGCTTACATTTTTCACAAAATGGCTCATTAAGAGTATCTCTACAATTGGAACATCGATAGGTAGTAGATGTCTTTGTACCACAAATAGAACATTTTATGCCAATAGAAGGTTGGTTACATTGAGTGCAATTTCTGTTCAAAATATTAGCAAAAAAGTGTTCAGTTCTAGATGCTTTAAGTAAATCTCTAGTAGGTCCTCCTTTATCACCTACAGGAAATAAAATGTGTGTTGGAGGTTTCATTTGTCTGGGAGCAGCCTTTTCAGGTCTACCTATTCTAACTCCAACACTTGTTGAGAATTTATTATTGATTTGAATGCCTGATGATTTTGTTAAAATTTTTGGAACTGATAAATCACTGATTATTGGTTTTTTTCTAAATAATAAATTAAAGAAAATTTTTGCCTCTTGACTTTCTAAGATAATTATTTTATTTTTGACTTTATGAGGAGTGCCCAAATTTTCAAGAATTTTCTTAATTTGAATTGGGTATTCAATAGATGTTTCATTGAATTTGTTTGGATCTAAAAGTTTGGTAAGTTCTTCTGATGATATTTTATCCCAGAAATACAAGTAATGTGGATGAAGTGGAAATTTGAAGTCAAGAGAAATTTTTAGCGCTTCATCTATTGTGGGTATTTTACTCAAAAATTGATTTAGATATTGTTCGTTTGAATTTTGAATTTTTTGTTTTAGTTCCTCTAACCAAAATTCTTCAACATATCCAGAAGGCACCAGTGGAGCATTATTCTCAAGAAAATCCCCAAATGAAATTAGAATATCGCCTAGGTGGAGAATTTTTTCTATTTCATTTTTAATTTCTAGTCCATGTTTTACATCTCTAATTTTTACAACATCGCCATTATTCAGACGAACAGTAGGAGTATCAATCGAGTCAACAAAGGCTACAGTTGCTCCTTTTCCCGGAATATCAATTTTAATTTGAGTTCCTACAGCTATTGTATGATCAAGAATCTCAGCAATTACTGGATGAATGCCAACTGCGGCAAAGCCAGTATTACATGCTCTTCCATATCTTAATCGAAATCCACCCAACTTATTAGGCATGGATAGGACTGATCTGCCTGTAATTACTTCACGCATTCTTTTAGCAGCAGCGTCTTCCTGATTATCACCAGTCTGAACTGCCCCTTTAAGATCATTGAGCCATTCCCAACCATCCAAATTATACAATTCTATTCTTTTCAAAAGTTTTTTTGATCTTCCAATCAATCCATCATTTAAGACACGTAAGGCACCACCTCTAACCCTGTCCGTTTGTATACGAGTCATTCCTTTGTGATTTACAACCTCATATGGATCTGTATCAACACCGGCCAGTTCGACTGGAAGATTAGAGATGACATGTTCAATATCCTCATCCAAAATATGAAATTGAAAGCTACTTGCTTCTCTTTCATAAATTCGTAATTCCTCAACAAATCTACCTGTTTCATCATCAAAGGAGTTAGCTTGAAATTTTGACAAGCCAACTATTTTTCTAACATGATCTGCAATTAGTAGAGTTACTGCAGATTCTGTTCCTCCTGCAGAACGCATAGGTCCTGCAATTGAAATGGAAAGATAATCAGTACCATCTTTATTTTTTTTTATTTTTACTTCACTAATTCCTTGTAAGGGTGCGATAGTAACTCCTTCAGTAATAATTGCTAATCCTACACGAACTGCAAGATCTAATTTGTCTTCTAAAGAGGCATCTGGAAGACAGTATTTACCTAAAGCGATTTCCTTTGCTAAAATTAATGCCGAAAGTTCTTTTCCATTTATTTTTAAAATCTCTCTTAATGGATCGGCGATATCAATTTCATGCATTTTTGCAACTCGATCTGCCAAATCAAATGCAATTCTTGGTTCAACAATGCCTGAGGAATCTACCAAAGTAGATTTTGCCGATGCTGCATGCTCAAATATTGTATATGTCTCTGTTGAGAGACTTGAATAGTAATCAAGATAGTAATTGGGCATCTTAATATCACGAATACGAGAAATTGCGTCGTTTTCAGACATAATACAGTTCTATTACTTGCTTCTTTGAATTGCTTTTGCTATTTTTTCGAGTTTTGTGAGACTTCCTCCCTTTTCAAGGAAAGTTCCAATGACTAGGGCATCAGCTCCTGCTTTGACAAGACTTGCAGCAGTTTTTTCATCTTTGATTCCACCACCAACAATCAAAAATCCATTAAATGCATGTCGTACGGTCTTTACCATTTCAGGTGTGACATTGGTTTTAGCACCAGAACCTGCTTCAAGATATACAAATCTCATACCAAGAAATTGAGCTGCCAATGAGTACGCTGCAGCAATTTTTGGTTTTTCAAATGGAATTCCTCTTGCTGAACCAACAAACCAAGCAGATGTTCCATCTCCAATCACCAGATATGCTGTTGGAAGTGGTTCTAATCCAAATTTAAGAACACTGGGAGCACCCAATGCCTGTGCTTGGGTGATAAAATATGGATTTTCAGAATTCATTAATGAACTAAATAATATGGCATCAGCATCAGGTACAACGCCTGTAATGTTGCCTGGAAACAGGATTATTGGAATTTTGAGACCTTTTTTAATGCCTTTAACCACTTGAGCCATTTCAATTTGATCAGTGGCCGATGAACCTCCAACTAAGATTGCTGATGCTCCAATTTTTTCAACGTCTTTAGCAAGCTTACTTGATGCCTCTAAATTTGATACTTCTGAATCGATTAATATGAATAGTAATGCATTTTTCTTTTTTAATTCTAATTTAAGGAATGATTCAACTTTATCTCCAGCCATAAAGGAGGTTTGTGTATGTCTCTTTAAAGTTTAATTGGAATGCCGTATACAGATTTGTATAGCTATGGACAAATTGGAAGGATCTAATTTTAACAATATTATACGAAAAATTATCAAAAAATCACTGTTTACAGAGAGACAAGTTGAAATTATTTTAAATCAGAAGGATCTTTTAGAATCTAATTTTTCTATAACTAGGGGAGCATATTATAGACAAGTTGGGCAATCTAAAGATAAATTAATTGGATTATTCTATTCAATCATACTTTTTCGTGGTCTAGGCATACTTTTGCCTGATGATATAGATGTGATATCAAAGCTTTCTCAACAGATTAGTGTGATAAATGAGAGTGATATTTTTCCTGAAAGAGAAGATGAAGTGATTAATGTGATAGATAGGCTCATTCGTCAGGCATGCAACATGTGATGGTTGTGATATATTAATTTGATAACAAATTGATTTCTATGTGATGGTTTGTGTGAGTTTGTTAATCTAAAGTGTAAATTAATGTTGTTCAATCACAATAAATCACGTTATAGGCATAAATCTTGTGATGTTAATAGAAATTCCTGAACCTGAAGTGATTTTAAGTGTGATTTTGGCATTTATTGTAGGAATTGTAGGTTTGTATGCTTACTTTAAGATACGTCCATTTGTAAAAATGAGGAATGAAGAATTTGATGTATCGCAATCTGAGCGATTAGAATATTATGAAAAACAATTAATCGATATGAAAATACGCCTAGATGCCTTAGAAATTCAAGGAATTGAGCAAAAGGTAGATAGTGATCCTAATTTGGAACTCAAACAATTCTTAGAGAAATTGGCAAAGAATGAAGTTAAAGAAAGACCAATTCAAGTTGTTAACAAGTCTGAAATTGTACCTGAAAAGGTAATTTCTATTCCTAGCATACCAAATGTTATGCCTGCAAATCCAATTGATTATGTGTTGCATTTAATCACAAACAAAGCTATGACATCACGTGATATACAAATCACATTAAAGAAAAGCAGGGAACATACTTCACGCCTGATGAAAAAGATGTTTGAGGATGGATATGTTCAAAGAAATACTAAATCTAAACCATATACCTATTCAATTACTGAAAAAGGAATGGCAAAAGTAGAACAAGTAGAAGTTAATTCAATAACACAATAGAAAAATTTTTGAATTTTTAATAATAATATACAAATATTTTTTGAATTTTGAGGTAAATTAGGTGTATTGGATAATGAAAATAGAATTAAATAATTTAATAAATTATATATATTATTAAATTATAATAGCAATATGTCAGTAAATGAGAATGAAGTATTAGTAAAAATCACTTCTGCTGGTACAATTTCAATTCCAAAACAGTTTAGAAAGTATATGGACATCCAAAAAGGAGAATATGTTAAAGTAATTCTTGGAAAAGATAGATTGTTGATAAGAAAAATCATTATTTCTTAATTGGTTATTGTTGTTTTTGGGTCATTTTAATGGTCTGATATGTCCATTCTCGACCAGTTCTAGTTCTGTTTACCCTCCCTTTTGTGGAAAATCGTGATAAGTATGTGGAGATTACACTAAGTTTTACAGGCTCATTGTATTCATCTTCATATTTTTCAAGAATGTTGGTGGAGGTGAATTTTCCCATTGGGAAGAATTTATCTACAATATTCCATATTTTAGAACCTACAGAATCCATGTTTGTAACTTCTTGTTCTTCTTCAATATTCATCAAGTCCATCATTTCGAATATTTTGAGGACTTTGTCTCTTGTTACATTGCCCTCTAATTTGATATCATATCGAGCACCATCAGAGTCTTCCATGTCTATTCTAATTCTTTTTTTAGCCATCTTTGAGATCTAACGGATCAAATGTTAACAGTTCAAATTATCCAAGAACGTTTGTTAACTAAATGCTTTGTTAACATTGACTGCCTAGCCCATGCCTAGCTTGTTTTTTGTTATTAACAATTTGTTCATAATCAATCATCTAAATTAGGATATTTTTATGCCTGGAATGGAAATGAGGGGGTTGGATTTAAGATATTCACTGTGTTAACATCCATCTTAACGCCTGGAATGGAAATGAGGGGGTCAAAATAGGCTTTTCAACCCTTTTCTTAACATAATTTTAACAAAAATGTTAACTCGTCTTCAAATTAGGACCTAACCCACACACCAATATTTCCACTCTATCTTTTTCTTTATTATTTTTAAATAGAAAATCTATAACTAACTAAAAATAATTAATTACAAACTAAACTACTATTACTATTCTATCCTATACTCTCTTGAATCAGGTATGATTGTGTTATTGTTGACAGGAAACAAAGGTGTGTGAGTATGTCTGATCCAATAGATGATTTGTTAGATGCAGCAGAAGCAGGAAAATCAATAATAAAAAATCGTGATATTCTTCATTTTACATATATTCCAGAAATTATCTTACATAGAAAATCTGAACAAGAACAAGTTACTCAATCACTATTACCTATTCTAAAAAAATCAAGACCATCAAATCTTCTTGTATATGGAAAACCTGGTACTGGTAAGACATTAGTAGTAAAAAAAGTACTTTCTAAGATCCAAGAAAGAGTAGAAAAATCAAATTTCCCAATTAGACTAGTATATTCCAATTCTAAGGAAGAAACTACGTTATACGGATTATTAGTCAGTTTAGGCAGACAATTAGATCTTAAAGAGAAAGAATTACCCACAACAGGACTTGCAATTAGTGAAGTTTTCAAAAGACTACTAAATAAAATTGATGAAGAAAAACTTAACGCAATTTTTGTAATAGATGAAATTGATTATCTAGCTCAATTAGTAGCAAAAACAGGAAAGGATATCCTATACCAACTAACTAGGGCAAATGAGCGTCTCAATCTAGGCTCATTGACCTTGGTCGGAATTTCAAACGATCTTACATTTAAAGAAAAATTAGATCCTAGAGTAATTAGCAGTCTGGGAGAAGAGGAGATTGTCTTTACCAATTATAATGTTGAACAAATTAAAAAAATACTTGAAGAAAGAATCAATAAATCATTTGTTGAAAATTCAGTGGAGGAATCAGCCCTAAATCTCATTGCCGCACTTGCTGGAGGAGAACACGGAGATGCTCGTAGAGCAATCGATTTACTTCGGGTAGCGGGAGAACTTGCTGAGAGACAACAATCAGACAAAGTCACTATTGAACATGTCAGAGAAGCCTCTCAAAAAATGGAAGAAAATAAGGAAGAAAAATCTCTCAAATCATTCCCTCTTCACGAGAAATTAATCCTTATTGCAATAATGAAGGCAAATGGCTCATCTACTGGCGAAATTTATTCTTCTTACAAAAATCTCTGTAAAGTAGTTGGAAAAGATGAACTTACTCAAAGGAGAATCACACAAATGCTTAGTGAAATAGAATTATCTGGATTAATCTCTGGAAGACTAATACATCAAGGAATTCATGGAAGGACAAAAAAATACAAACTTACAATTTCATCTGAAATGATTAAAAAAACATTCAAAGATGATCTAACTTTGCAAGACATTATCTAGATTTGAACTATAATTTTCATGGAAAACTTGGAAAGTTTTTAGGTTTACAATAAGGGCAATGCCTGGATTTGGAGTCATTCCCACACTAGCCTGAAAAGGTGTCTGTTTTTGCCAGGAACCAGAATTTATCAATAAAACTCCTTTGTACATATCTAATTGTGCTCTATGAACATGACCTACATGAAAGATGTCTGGAATGTCCTGAATGACTAAAAGATCTTCCATTTCAGGCGCTATTGGTGTCTGACTACCATAAATTGGACTAAGATGTCTTGCTCTAAGCAGATGTCTCATTACATTGGTTGGTTTGTCATAACTTAGACCTGGCGTTGTCTTTACAATATCATCAATACTTTGGCCATGAAACATTGTAACTATAACACCATTCAATGAGATTACAGCTGGATTTCCAACCATAAACACATTTTCTCTTTCCCACAGACCCGAATTGTATTTTTTTGGTATGGCTGGCTGTGGTAAAGCCCTTCTTCCAGGATCATGGTTTCCAGGCATTATGATAATTTTTACATTTTTAGGAATTTTATCAATCAAATCTTCTGCTTTTTTTAACTGTTCTTGTATAGTCTGACAAACCAACTCTTTATTCTGATTTGGGTATATTCCAACTCCATCTACCACATCCCCACCAATCAGGACAAAACGAATTTTTTTTGCAACTGGATCTGGACTTGATAACCATGAAACAAACTCCGAAAACTCATCTTCCATGAAATACTTACTTCCTATATGAAGATCAGAAAGAAAAACAGCATATGCCTCAGTTTCTGACTTATTTTTTGCTTGTTCGGGAATATCAGGCAGAATTAAATCCTTAATAATATATCCTGAATTTTTTGCTGAACTTATTCTTGCCATTACAAACTGATCAATTAAAAGAGTATTCGCCATTTTTTGTAGTTCATCATCAAAAATTATCCCCTCAAATGAGCCTGATGGGTCCTCTAAAGTCAATTTTGTAATGTTTCTCTCAGAATTTCTTATGGTTACAAGACCACACACATACATGTCGTCTTCAATTTTTGCAGTTTTTACAGAGGCTGCAGATTTAAGCAATTTTGATTCTGGCCTGTCTGAAATTATTCGTTTGAGCTTGTTAAAACGACTAGAAAATAACGCATTATACCCTTTGACACCCTCGCCTGACGTTATCTTATTGGTAGGCTCTGATAATATTTTTACTTCACTTTGAATTGTCGAATCTTCTTTAATTCCGAGATATAATTCTAAATCATCTTGATTAATTTGAAATAATTTTTGTTTTGCTTTCTCTCTTACTATTTCCTTTATGATCTTCTCTAATTTTTTTACATCTAAATCTTCTAAAATTTTAAAAGCATCAGGATGAATTTGGAACCCTTTGTTTAATGCATAGTTTAATGCATAAGACAATTCCTTTTTCATATTAAAAAATATCATCTCGTTTAATTAAATCTGCGCCCACATCAACCCTCAAATATTGTCCTCAAGGTATGGCAACGTGAATAAAATCAGAATAATCATGTTTTTTGTATTTCTAGGACTTTTTGCAGCTACATATCAAATTGGTTCAATGTCTACTGTCAGTGAAGAAGAGGCAAATGCATTCATGACTGAATTTGAAGAACTTGTTTTAGATATTGATGCATTTGGAATTTTTATTCATAACTTGACCATTGCATTACCAATGTTTATTCCAGGTTTTGGAGTTGCATGGGGATTATTTTCTGCTTGGTCCACCGGATTCGCTTTTGCAGCAATAGTTGTAACTGCCCCTCAATTATCTGACATTCCACCACTTTCAATTCTCTTCTTATCTCCATTTGGATTAATGGAACTTGTTGCGTACTCTTTTGGAATTTCTAGAAGTTTTATTCTGATTAGAGCAATCATTAAAAAAATTGATCTAGTTCCATTTATCAAACCAACATTAATTGAAATTGGAATCATGGTAGGTCTTCTTTTTGCGGGAGGATATCTGGAATTTTACATGATAGAAATAGCTCGGGAAGAGGGATTAATTGACATGCCTGGTCTCTAATTTTTAGGATTATCTGAGATTACATTTATTCTTAATTCTTCTCATGCATTTCTCGGGATCCTTCTCGATATCATGTTCCCAGAACCTCAAAACTGACCAACCTTCTCTCCGAAGCTTTCTAGACACTGTGATGTCTCTTCTCATGTTTCTCTCAATCTTGTCTCTCCAAAATTTCTTTGCAAGCCTTTTCTTCTCATGATATTTGTAACCATGCCAAAAATCTCCATCACAAAATATTACTATTCTTTTTCTTGGAAGAACAAAATCCGGGTTGCCAAACATTTTAGGATACATCTCATACTTGTATTTCATACTACCCAACATCTTTTTCATCTCAAGATCAATCTTGGTGTTTGTTCCCCTTATCCTAGACATTATCCAAGACCGCTTCTCGGGAGTGAAAATATCCGGCATTATTTTTCGTTGACCTGTAGAGAAAGATTGTTAATTAGAAGTTTTATCACTATTTTTGTTTTAATACGAAATAAATGCACATAGAATAATCTAACAATAAACTATCTACGCTTTCTGAAAATTTTTACTAGTTCAACAATGACATCATCCATACTGGTAAATTCACCTGATTTTGCCTGGATTTCCCCCTGCATCTTCAGTACCTCCTTATGATTTGAATCCGAGATACGCAGCGTCTTTACCATAAAGTGACATTTTGTATATGACGTATATGTTTAATCTTGTGCCTACATCGAGTCTAACTCTTCATTTAATCAAAAATAATTTAGTAGCAAATTATAAACCAAAATAGACAAGAATTTAATCATGAGGGCAGTCATCACACTACTAGCATTACTTGTTATTTCATCAGGATATTTTATCAATAATTCATTTGCTGAAATTTCTGAGAATCAGGCATTTCTTTTAGAGGGTTCTGGCTTTGCCGTAACTGAAGAATTTATCAAAATATCTGAAATTGATCTGGGTTTATCTTCACAAAATCAACGTGGAAGTACAATTATCTTTCTGGCAGAAGACGGTTTTATCACATTGGATGACGACGAATTTATCATTTCCAATTTGGAAGGAAAATTTTTGCGTGAAGGCAAATACATTAGAATTAATGGAAATATTGAAAGTTTAAACGGATTTGATACTTCAATCAGTTTTTTTGGAAGACTCGTTGATGAAAGTAAAGATGCATCAGTTTATGGTTTTACTGGAAGAATCACAACATCAGATAATACTTACAAGGTAATTTACACAACAAAATTATCCTCACTTTCAAAAATTGATATTATTTCTAACGAGTCTCAAAATTCCAACAATCTCTCAATTCATATTTTAAAAGATTCATCTACTCAAGGAATTGGACATGATGAGATTCCCGGACAACAATCTTCAAATCCATTAACCTTTAGATTTTTCTCACAAGATAGAATTTCAATAGAGCCTGGAACTACTATTACAATAATAAATGATGATGTTGTATCTCATAAAATTATAAGCGGAAAAGAAAATTACGGTGATCGACATAATCCATTTACACCAGATGGAAGAATTTCTACTGAATCATTTGCATCAGGTGAATCAATTAACATAATATTTGACGATGCCGGATTTTATAGATTATACAGTCCAGATTATCCTTGGATGAAAATTGTTGCATACGTTTTTCCAGATTCAGATAGTATAGTTTTAGGTAAAGGACAAAATTCTGGAAATTAATTTTCCCACTGCCATTTATAATTCATGTATGAATCCAAGCTAGTCTGATCAAACACCATCACAGATAAATCAGAAAATTCTTTTCCTTCCAATCCTTTTACAGTTCCTACAAAACTTGTCTCATGTTCTGTTGTGATTGCCTCAAAAACATGAACTTTCATTTTAGCAGTATCAAAATTATGTTCTCTCAAGTATACTGCTATTTCGGATTGCATAAAATGTTTGTCAGGTTGTTTTGGCCAAGGTCTTGGAACCAAAATCACACTAAAACCATCAATCAATGCCTTTTGTAATTCTAATTTTTTATCTTCAATTGATGTTGTCACATGCATTGTAATTACTTTGGATTTATCAAGAGGAACCTTTGCCCTTGATGCAGCAACCTGAATTGAACTGATACCAGAAACAATCTCTATTTTACCAAAAATCTCTATCAGTCTATCAACAACTTCCGATTCTGAAAAATTTACATCACCAGTAAACGGAATTACTAATGTCCTATCACCAAGTTTTGGAAGAATTTTTTGATAAGAATCTTCTTGATCATTCATAGTAATTTCATAGATCTCCTTTCCTTCAATCAAATGCTCTATTGTTTTTAGAGTGTATTTGTAACCAATGATAATGTCACAATTCTGT